>JGI24021J15306_10012414_pt1 | contig 10579 bp, 6 predicted proteins | sample Ectturendosymbi1_FD_15306 | JGI IMG/M metagenome (IMG submission 15306) | reverse complement strand
TCAGCGAAATACTACCACCTAACGGTTGGCGCCCAGGGCCAGGCAAAGTGGGCCAAGGTGGCCTAAAAGTCCTCCACTTATGACGTCACTCACAAAAAACCAGCATCCCCCAGGCAAAAATTTTTTTTTCGAGTACGATCTACTAGACTGGCCGATCCGTTTGAGCCGTTGAACAGCTCTCTAGCGCAACTGGCGAAGGAGCTAGGGCGTTGGTAAGGCAACCGAAAATTGCTGTTTTTTAGGTCGAAATCGAAGTATGAATATACCGTAGGTCGGCTCTATACGTGTTAATGAATTATTGAATTATTTAGTATTTCACAATGGTTCTGATTATTGAGGTCAGCATTGTAGGTTTTTGCACCTACTTTGTTTTTTTGGATTTTGAAGAAATTAATTCATTAATGACTTTCTAGTTTTTTTAACATCATTTCTACAGTTTTAAAATTTTGAAATATAGTAGTATTGTTTTAGGGATTCTTTGAGGTAAGTAGTTTTACTTAAGTGAAGTTTGCACTTGGCTGAAATTGATGGATTGTTTTTTAAAAACATGAAATTGGTGGATTGTTTGTTAAAAAACATAGAGAAGAAATGCCACGGAAAGTGAAGTTAGTGGTCAAATGTGAAATGACAGTGGAAGCCATAATCATTGAAATGTGCAACAGACCAAAGGCATGGTTTGGGCTACAATGGAAATGTTCTTCCAACTTAGGCATGGATAAGCGAGTTCAACTTTCTATGGTATTTATTACCATAATGGAGACCCGAAAAGTCTGTTGCAACATTTGAAAATTCTTTTATCAAAATTTTGTTTTATTTCTAATGTTCCAGTTTTATAAGTTTAGAAAGAGAACAGGAGTTTCGGTTTGTTAATTTGAATAAGTTGTGTTAATGAGATAACTGATTGTGTCTGAATGAAGCGGATGACAGCTAGTTAGGAGTATGACAAACATGGCTAGGAACAGCAGTGAGATGGATATTTGAAGCGTTGTTGTGGACCATCTCCTGTGGTTCATAAATGCACAAAAAATCTGGTTAACATTGTAAACATCATGAAGATCTGGCTGCATTATAAACATTGATACTACTACTAGTACTACCAGATATATGATGTAATGTGTTGACTATGACCAATAAAAATAATTATGCTTTGTTAATGTGTTAATCATGTATATAGCAGATATATTCACCTTACATAATGGTTTGTTTCAATCATGTGTTTGACTTTGTTTTTGTGTTGATTTTGCTTGATTGCATAGTTATTTTATGAGCAGTAATTTAGTGCAAACTGTGATTGTAATTACCACTGCATTTTTGTGTGTATGTAATCTGGTTCGTTTCATTTGGATATGACTCATGTACAGAATACACCCAGCAATGTGAAGTCTAATCAAATGCACAATCCTAACTATACAAGTGTCAGATGTACACAACCATTACCGGCTGTGATTAAACTACGATCAAACCATCAGCAGCAACACCAAGATGGAAATTCGTTACAAAATGCTGTTATTGACACAAAAAATGAAAGACATGATGGCGACAGTGAAAATAAAGTTGCTGGTCAACCACTGTTATTAACTAATCACTCCTATGAAGAGCATTGCTTTAATCAATCAAATAATCAATCCGGAAATGTTTCTGCTTCACCAAACCAAGCAGTTGGAATATCTGATGATGCTTGTGGTGATTCCTATAAATCTAAAAAATCTAAAGGTAACTTTAGAAAACAAAAGATATGTATCTGGAATGCTAAATGTTTTTCAACACTAGAGTATTAAATCATTTATTTGCTATGGTTCTTGTCAGATGACTTGGAGAAAATTATTCAGCTGAAGTGTTTTGATTTGGCAATCATGTTTTATTGATTGATTTCATGGCAATTTTAAACATATGGCCCTTGTTATATTTGTTTTCTAGCATACAGCATGCAATCCATAATTGATGCAGCTAGTAAAGGGAAAGTTTTACTGTTTCCAACCCTTCTATTTTGTAAAAACATAACAAAGCATGTTTTTTTAACACTTTGACATCCGGCAGGAATCGAGGATTCTTGCAGCAAAACAACCTGATCACACATGGCGTTGTGCGCACGTAACTCTGGCGCTGAAAGTGGTAGGGAGTTGTTCAAAGGCTCAAAGACACGGCAAGTCTTTTAATCTGCACTCGAAAAAAAATTTTTTGGTTGGGGAGAGCTGTTTTTTTTTGTGAGTGAAGTCACAAGTGGAAGACTTGTAGGCCACCTTGGCCCACTTCACCTGGCCCTGGGCTCAAACCGTTAGATGGTAGTATTTCGATGAAGTTTTTCGATGAAGTTTTTATTTGAAAGTAGGCTACAATCCGAGTGTTGATACTTTTGATGACCTGCTGGGATTTCGGGTTCAAAAGTCATGATCTAAAGTAATAAAAATATTTTACTAATTAGATAATTTATTTATTTATTTTAGATCATAACTTTTGAACCAGAAATGCTAGAAAGTTGATCAAAGGCTCAAAAGACTCGGACTCTAGCCTAATTTCCAATGAAAACTTCAGCGAAATATTTTGGCCTAGCGGTTGGGCCCTAGGCCAAGCAACATGAGCCAAAAGGACCGAAAAACTACTTCACTAATGACATCACTCACAAAAAATCTGCAACCCCCAACCAAAAAAAAATTTTCGAGTGAAGTCTGGAAGACTGGCCGATCCGTTTGAGACCTTGAACAGCTCTCTAGCGCAATCGGTGGAGGAGCTATGGTGTCATTGGCAACCGAAAACTGCTGGTTTTAGACCAAATTCTAGGTACGATATATTCACAGACCCTCCATCAAAGTGTTGATGTCGAAAGAAATTGCAAGTGAGCTTTATTGATGATTAAAACAATGCTTTATTACAAAGAAGTTGTTAACATAGCACCATTAAATGTTTAGTACAATTCAGAAATTGCTGTGTTTTTTTATGGTCATAGATCGTATGTTTTAAAAAATGACCAAGAAGAATGAAGTAATTTTAGTCACAATGTCTGAAAATATAAGCTAATGAACACTTTTAGGTCAAGCTTTACTAAAACTGTGAGACAAATGACCAAACTCTCAGCAAAAGAATGATGGAAATATCTCAACAAAGAAACAGGGAGATAGTATAGCAATTGCCAGTCTTATACATTTCTTAGATGTGGAAATCTTGTCCAAAGTTGTACTTGGATTTTTTAAAATTGTTTCCACTACTTAGGTATAAGAACAATGGTTATTGTATTTATGTGCAGTCTCAGAAATATTACATAACTGTCACGAAAGGTATTCCACATCTTAGAGTTTTAAATGTGGTAGTATTAGGGTTGTGGATATTTCATGAACTTTGGTTGTGCTACATGGATGCATAGCATTGGAATAGTCAAGTCTAGTTTCTTGATAAAGTTATCAGCCAATTTATTGTTCTTTTGCTGACAATTGCTTCAAAACAATGTGAGACTAAAACATAATTTTCAATTTTAATTATAGGCAGTTTAGTTAGCTTCAGCTCCTTCAGCACCAATCTACCGTATGTTAAATCATGTACGTTGCTTCAATGGAAGCGGCAGCAACGTACGTCGTTTGACATGTTTTAGAAAATATTATGCAGGAAATAACATGCTAATCGCTTTCCTTTTGCAAGTATGTTTTGAAGCATCTGATCCAAGTGCCTTGCTATTGTTGTGCAACATGGTATGTATTTGGGAGAGTCTTTTTCTCTTTTTTTATCTTGACTTTATAATATTTATTACATCACATTTTTGGGTTCATCACATTCCTATCCCTATAAGTGCTATAATCAATCTGCACATCAAAACCAACAGAAATCGTATTGTGATAATCAAACAGTAATTTTAGTCAGTGGCGCATCTAGCCTGGAAAAAAAGGGTCTGTGGCGGAAGGGCAGCTTTTGATATAACTTTTTAGCATAAAACTGCACTTCCTCTAAGACTAGAAATTGACTGACAAATTTTGCAATGTTGCCAAAATATTATATCAGCAAAATTTTGCCGATATACCATATATCGCCTTTATTTGCTCATAAAAGCCGCTACGCTAGTTTTTTCAATGGAGTGTTCAGAAACCCAAGCTGCTACTTCGTCTCTGATTAATTAACACAAATCCTCTGTACTGTTCATTACGATACGCAGCCCTCTGACTGCATCAAGTAGTGGGTAATAATCAGATCGCTGCGCAATCGTCCCAATAAACCGGTCTACGGCATAGCATTTGCTCTCAGGTTTTTCGTGGTAGGCACATGGTTGCCTGCAAACAGGGCCATGGTTGTTGACTATCTGACCCGGGTATGCACAGAATTCCATGGTATACGCTTCTTCATCGCACTGAAGTATTGTCTTTCAACTGTGGTTTGAGTGTTGCAAAATATTGGCATCGGTTTTCGGCAATGAAAAATAAAAACATGGGTATCGTTCCAAAAAAGCCTTATTGATCGAGCTATACCTAAAATCCAATCAAACTTGATTAGTAGGGCTAGTAGCCTAGCACAACCAACTATTTAGAATAGATAGTGGTATTGATCTCATTGTCAGAACACACAAGGAAATATTTCCAAATTATCATTGCATTTGGTCACAGCGCATTCATTACCTCACGATCGATGTTTGTTCTCATGAATATGGGGCTGGAAAGATATACTTAGCTTGTCGAACATTCAGCAAATGTTAGCCATACAGCAATGAGAGCTATTTATCCATACGTACCAGTACATACACTTACAAAATCAAAGCTGACATTCAGCTGCACAAATGCGTCTGTGGACCGCTGTCTATCAAAGATGGCAGTGTTATAAATATACTTGTGAAATCACCGCAGAGAAGAACAATTGAGTTGCAACTTCTCTGATGATTTCACATCGTGTAAAAGTGACTTACTCGAAATCAATATAGGACTTTTTGCGCAGAAAACAACATTGTCAACTGCTCAATTCTGAAACGGCTACTTTCGAAATACAATGCTTGACTGATATTTTGTTCAGATAATGCGATCACAATTTTGAAGCCAGCTGTTATGCCTTTAAATATAAGAAATTCCTCGTAAAAGTATAGCTTCAGTTGAAACGAACCCACATTACATCGCGTGATACTAAGGAAGGCCTACTTATTTGATTTAGTGGTAACCTAGTATGTGTAAACAGCAGATAAAATTCAGGCCAAAACTGCAAAATAAAACAATCGCGATTGGATGCTGTGTCCTCTCTCCACAAAGCGAAATATTACAAAACAGCAATGCCTGTGCGCGGCAGTGTATGAGCTTCTGGCAGCTTTGCTTGCATTGGAGTTGGCACTGCCAAAGGAGGAAATTCTGAAACACGTGCGTTTGAAGCAATATCGATTCAAAGTGTTCAAAAAACGTGAATTGTTTCAGGTCATGGTGCAGGCGCCATTTAGACAAGGCAGCAGTAGCATCACCAGCCCAAAAATTTGGGGGGCAAACTGTTTGATTTTAAGTGAATAACATTGTTTTTAGGAGGATACCGCCTCTCAAAACAAAATGATTATGTTACAAAAATTTGGGGGAGCATGACCCCCTAGGCCCCCCTGGCTGTGCCTATGCAAGGCAAAGACGTTGTTTCGTATTAGTACTATGCAACATTAGAAGGGAAATGTAGGCTGTTGCCTGCTCCAAACCAACCACATTAGAGACCTACTTCTCATGCTTCACTTCTTTTGGTTCATTCTGACCATTTTGCATTTTTGATAATACCATAGATTCTGCTTAACACTTTGAGAATCGGTCTACGATATATTCGTACTTCGATTTCGGCCTAAAAAACAGCAGTTTTCAGTTGCCTTACCAACGCCCTAGCTCCTCCGCCAATTGCGCTAGAGAGCTGTTCAAGAGCTCAAACGGATCGACCAGTCTGGTAGATTAACGCGAAAAAAAATTTTTTGGTTGGAGGTTGTGGATTTTTTGTGACTGATGTTATAAGTGAAGAAGCTTTAGGGTCATTTTGGCTCATGTTGCTTGGCCTAGGGCCCAACCGCTAGGCCAAAGGGTTTCGCTGAAGTTTTCATTGGAAACTAGGCTGGAGTCCAAGTCTTTTAAGCCTTTAATCGACTTTCTAGCGTTTCTAGTTCAGAAGTTATGATCTTAAATAAACAAATTAATTAGCTAATTAGTCAAATATTTTTACTAACTTACATCACAACTTTTGAACCCGAAACTCCAGCAGGTAATCCAAAGCATCAAAAGACTCGGATTGTAGCCTAGTTTCCAGTAAAAACTTCAGCGAAATACTACCACCTAATAGTTGGCACCAAGGGCCAGGCAAAGTGGGCCAAGGTGGCCTGAAAGTCCTCCACTTATGACGTCACTCACAAAAAACTCACAACCCCAAGCAAAAAACTTTTTTTCGAGTGCAGACTAGAAGACTTGCTGCGTCTTTTGAGACTTCTACCGGGTCTGTAGAGCATACCAGACCCGAGAAATTCCTGCGCAAAGCCACGTGCATTTAGGCGTTTTTTTCCGAAAATCCCCAAATCCTAGTGGACACCAAAGAGTTAATAAATCCACCTTGGTGTCAGCTAATTTCAGATATACATGCCAATTTTATTAACACTTTGACGGCCGGTCTACGAATATATCATACCTAGAATTCGGCCTAAACCCAGCAGTTTTCAGTTGTCTTACCAATGCCATAGCTCCTCTGCCAATTACGCTAGAGAGCTGTTCAAGGGCTCAAATGTATCAGACAATCTTCTAGATGGCACTCGAAAAAAAATTTTTTGGTTAGGGGGTGTGGTTTTTTTGCGAGTGACGTCATAAGTGAAGTAGTTTTTCGGTCATTTTGGCTCATGTTGCATGGCCTAGGGCCCAACCGCTAGGCCAAAGTCTTTCGCTGAAGTTTTCCTTGGAAACTAGGCTCGAGTCCGAGTCTTTTGAACCTTTTATCGACTTTCTAGCATTTCTGGTTCAAAAGTTATGATCTTTAATCAACAAATTATTTAAATATCTAATTATTCAAAAAATTTTAATAACTTACATCATAACTTTTGAACCTGAAACCCCAGCAGGTCATCCAAAGTATGAAAAGACTCAGATTATGGCCTAGTTTCCAGTAAAAACTTGTACGAAATACTACCACCTAACGGTTGGCACCCAGGGCCAGGCAAAGTGGGCCAAGGTGACCAAAAAATCCTCCACTTATGGCGTCACTCACAAAAAACCCTTAACCCTAAGCAAAAAATTTTTTTCGAGTGCAGACTAGAAGACTTCCGCGTCTTTTGATGCTTATCCCAGGTTCGTAACCCAATCTTGAGCTGAGATATTCCCGCGCAAAGCCACGTGTGTTAGGCGTTTTTTTTTCCGAAAATCCCCAAAAGTAGCCGGACGCCAAAGAGTTAAATATTATATGTGCTTTTGTATATTTTGTGGCACATGTACCAGTTTTGAAAGTAGCATTTTGTATTGAAAGGAATAGCTTGTAATTTTTTTCATAGGGCTGTCTTCTACATCTATATAAGTTTTGTGTGGTGCAAGTTTTTCCTCATACATTAGCATGTTGTAAGCACTGCTCAGTAGTTTATAATGTGCTAGATCAGGGGTTCCCAACCTGTCTCTTACCATGTACCCCTTCAGCATTCCGACAGATAAGCATGTACCCCCACAGCATTTCAACAGATAAGCATGTACCCCTTCAGAACTTCAACAGACGAACATGTTACCCCTAAAGTTTCTTATCACAAAATATTTTATCATGATTATTCATAGATATATAAATATAACAATAAGCATATGATGACTTTTGATAATAATATTAAATGATATATTTATAAATATTTGGAAATAAATAATATGCAAACATATTTTATCTTCTATTGATAACCTTAACACTTGGAGAGCCGGCGTCCGATATATTCGTATCTAGAATTCGGTCTAAAACCAGCAGTTTTAGGTTGCCTTACCAACGCCATAGCTCCTCCACTGATTACGCTAGAGAGTTGTTCAAGGTCTCAAACAGATCGACCAGTCTTCTAGACTTCACTCAAAAATTTGTTTTGGTTGGGGGTTGTGGATTTTTTGTGAGTGACATCATAAGTGAAGTAGTTTTAGGGCCATTTTGGTTCATGTTACCTGGCCTAGGGCCCAACTGTTAGGCCAAAGTATTTCTCTGAAGCTTTTATTGGAAAATAGGCTCGAGTTCGAGTCTTTTGAGCCTTTGATCAACTTTCTATTTGTGGTTCAAAAGTTATGATCTAAAATAAACAAATTAATTAATTAGCTAATTAGTGTAATATTTTTATTACTTTAGATCATGACTTTTGAACCTGAAACCCTAGCAGGTCATCCAAAGTATCAAAAGACTTAGATTGTAACCTGGTTTCCAATAAAAACTTCAACAAAATACTACTATCTAACGGTTTGAGCCCAGGGCCAGGTGAAGTGGGCCAAGGTGGCCTGAAAGTACTCCACTTACAACGTCACTCACAAAAAATCCGCACCCCCCAACCAAAAAAATTTTTTTCGAGTGCAGACTTGAAGACTTGCTGGGTCTTTTGAGCTTTTGACTGGGTTGGTAGCGCTTACCAGACCGGAGAAACTCCCGTGCAAAGCCACATGCGTTTTGGTGTTTTTTGCAAAAATCCCCAAAACTAGCCGTGTTTTTTGCAAAAATCCCCAAAACATGCCAGTGTTAAATGTCCCCCTTCAGATAGGAAAATGTACTCTGTGCTAGATCCAAGCTCCTTGGCGCTGATTGACTGTGGCTACTCATCACATTAAAGTTTGTAATGACCTTTTCCAAACATCACATGAGGAATTATCCTGATCTCAGTTTGAATGTTATTTGTGGGTGCATCAATGTATAGTTTGGGTATTATCACCATAGACTTTGTCTTTGAGGTATCCCCACAGAAAATAATCCAAAGGGGATCCCCAAAAAAATAATCCAAAAAGTTGGATAATGTGCAGGTCAAGGGTGGTCCATACGACAGGAAATTAGCCTAGATCGCTAAGGAAGTAACGCTGGAGGTATAGTATCCATGTCCACTCTTCATCTCACTGGCAGGTTGAATTTTGTTATTAGTTCAGTGTATCATCCTGTGTTCACAGATACCAGACGTCCATCAGCATCCTTGAACCAGGATGGCCCAATAATGCCATCGTTACAGCTCCATGCTCATGAAACAGTCACTTGGCCCACACTAAGTGGATGATATCGATGCTCTGTGGCTCAGCCTGAGCCCAAAAAAGCATTATGTTTGTTCATGTAAACACTAAGGTGGAAAATTTCCGCATTGAATAAAATGAAGTCTAAGAAACCAAGATGGTCTTTGATTGGCTGACTGAGGGCTTGGCCAAAGGCATGTCTCTCAGCCTTGTTTGCATTGGTCTGAAGTTTTGAAATATGCATCTTATACAGAAACAGATGAAGATCCCTGTGCCATATGTGCATAACTGAACTCCTTGAAAGATCTGTTGTCTCCTGGGACCAAACATCTTGTGGATATCCTTGGACACTGATACAAACATTGTTTCATAGTCACAATGTGATTTTCTGTCCTGGCTGGTTGTGGCTGGCCACTATGAAATTTAATATTATCCTGTACACTTCCCATCTTTGTGAATTGTCCAGGTTTATTGTGAGTCTGGTTACAACATTTCTGCCTTTAAAGTCTTTCTGATATAGTCACTGAGTTTGAACAACTAATTTCATTGCAGAATAGGCCTCTATGATCATGATTCTCTCCTGTGTGGAATATCTTGCTGTTTGATCCATTCAAGCCTTGAAATAAAACTTTGGAACACCAACTATCACTTACCTGGAAAACACAAGCCTGGGTTAATTTCATGTGAAATGATGTTCATAGTAAATGGATACATCTTTTTGGACCACATTGTATTTATGAAGCAGAGTCTGGATTTTTTAACTAGGGATTTATAACCTAATTTTGATGGAAAAAATTTATCCCAATGCAAATTGGATTTAGTGGACAGATGGGTTTATTATGTGTGGATTTACTAAGCAGCTTGTGTTGTATTACAATTTTGCATTTGTTTTTTTTGCTGCATGATTTCTTGCTGCAGAGCAAAATAAAACTATTGCAATGTGTGTAATGAAAATCTATGATGTTCATTCTCCTGTTAATTCAAATACTTGTCAAGATGCAATGCTAAATTATTGATACATGTATAGTTGCACATGTTTACATCCAAGAAAGCTGTTGAATGTGGGTGCTTGGATGAGTTGGGTTAACATCTTTACATTTTTTAAGGCAAAGCAAGTGACATCAGCAAATTGGGAATGTTCCAATACATGAAATTTGAGCACAACAATGGTGAGGACGGTGTGGTTATTGCACAAGAAGGTGTAGAAGATGATGATAGTCATATTGGATTAACCACTCGTGAAAAACTTCGACACATACTGCATTCTAAGCCGATTCATGTAAGAACTCTGTTATTATTGATGGTGTATACCGTATTTACTCGATTGTTAGCCGCCCTTGATTGTAAGCCGCATGAGATAGATTTGAAAATTTAATGTAAGCCGCATATACTGTACCGGTGTCTATATGGGTTTTAGGTATCTGGGTGGGCACGAAAATTAAAGTATGGTTACTGGTAAATGT
>JGI24021J15306_10012411_pt1 | contig 10579 bp, 12 predicted proteins | sample Ectturendosymbi1_FD_15306 | JGI IMG/M metagenome (IMG submission 15306) | reverse complement strand
CTCTTTCTTTGTTCAGAGGACTTTTTACTGGGATGGGGAAATTGCTTGTCTGGAGAAAAAGCTGTAGGGGCTGGGACACAGTTGCNCCCACGTAAGCAAGTTGAAAAAGGAATGAGGTACTTTAGCGCATTGGATTTGACCCAGATATTTTAGTGAACATTTCATCAATTTGCTCACTCTACAAACACATTTCTTGTTTTTTCTTGGCTAGCACTCCAGCCTAGGGCTTCCAAAGACAGAAACTGAAAAGACTTAAAACTTTTAAAATTTATTTAAAAACAATAAAGAAGAGTTGCAACTTTTAAACTCCTTTCACAAATTAATTTTTAATAAACAAAATGCCGTACCCTAAAAGGTGCCGCCTGGGGCCCTGGGCCCCCTTGCTACGCCGCTGCATAGTGCTACAGTCGATCAATATACGATCAATTTTTACTCAACCAGTTTCAACATTACACGCACAAATGAAAAGCTGTTCTTGTTTTTCCATTGTATAAATAGCTGTTACATTAATTTTGATTATTGCTTCCTCGGCTCGGAGAGTGAATTTATTGTCACATCGACCTTAGTGACAGCTTGCGTGAATGAGAAACCGTGGTGAACATGGAAAGACATCTGATCTCAAGCTTGTTTTGCTTGCCGTTGCAGTCAGTGGCCTTTATAAATATTTGAAAATTGTAAATATAACATCAAGCTTTCTAGATAACCACTTGTGAGAAAAAAATGTCTTGGATGAATTAACTTAAAAAATAATATATTGATGTCTTCATACACAGGAATTTTTAAAAGCCTGAGCTGCACATGATACAATGAAACCATCCAAAAACCTAAACCATCATGCGAATTAGAAAATTGTCATTCAACAGCACGAGTTCTTCCCCAGATTATCATACGCTTTTATGCTATGCACGAAAAACTTTAGTTCTCTTCTCTTAAACATACCGTGCAACTTACTTCTGCTAGCAGCTTGGTTGTCCTTTCCAACATGGAGGCCAGTCAGGTGGCTAATAAGCATGGGCGCAATTTGGTGGGGGACACGGGGGACGAGTTCCCCACTTTTTCAGGTGGGGGGGGATATAATATGCCATGTCCCCCCACTTTTTCTCTTCAGGTTTTGTATTTGGAGAAGCTCCAACAATAAAAGTGACGTTTGCTACGTTTTGCGTGAAGTGCTTTCCATGTTAGATGTTACACATAGCCAAGTTGATGTTGAAACATAATTTGGTGTGGTATCGCTGGATTCTGTTAGTGTAGCAATTCTAGCTTCAATAAAATATTTAGCATTTTTCAAGTTTCTAGAGACCGCGAAATATGGTTTACTGCTTCTGTCCGATATTTTACCCTGCGTTGTATACTGTTAGAAAGGTTATTTTTTTGAAACAGTGATAGTTTTACAGCTGCACATGTGAAAGACCACAGTATAACATGGATTTGGTTCGCGTAGAAATGTATCTGGTTTTGCTGTAACGTTGGTTGTCACGTATGCAGAAACAGAGAGTGCAAAATTTAATGATATTAGTGTATATAGGTATCAGTGGTGTAATTGCCGGGGGGGCAAAGGGGCGATCCGCCCCCCCCGGCAAGCTAAATGTAAAAACTGGGCCTCCTTTAGGTGACATATTGATATTTAGTATTCTTTGATTTGTCATTTTTTGCGTTTTTCGGGGTGTTTTCGTTTTTTTTTTATCTAGTATGGACATCCAGAGATTCACTATAATTTCTTAACCTTTTTCTGAGTTTTGGCTAGTGGGCCCCCCTGGCTCAAACCTCTAGTTACGCCACTGATAGGCATACCATATTTTTGTAATTGAGAACCGGGACGCTTCAGAACAACGAGCCTTAGAAGGAAATCAAACAAGTGCCTGTACGAAATAAATCCTTTCAGTAATCTGTAACTGCAAAAAGAACAACCCCTCCCACTAGCCAACTTTACTGGACTAGCCAATGCGCTAACAATCAACCCATTACTGGATCAGTTATCCACTACAATGACGTATCAATTACCTTTACATCTAAAACTACGAAACAAGATCACGCATCATTCTTCAGCAAGTTGTTAAGCAGACTAATCGTAGCATGCTAATAATATTCGTGTAGGGCTATGCTGCCTGACTGAGTGCCCAACCGGGACTTTTTGGTTGATCACCCGGATCGCCAGGACAAAGCCTTTAAACCGGGTCTATCCCGGTTAAAACAGGACGTCTGGTAAACCTAAGTGTATATAATGTTAGAAAGTTACATTTTCAGGCAAACATCTGCAAAGATTTTGCCGAAGACAAAAGCAGCACTATTATGGAGACTTAGTTTTAGGATAGGCAGTTTTGGAAAAGCCTGTCTTCAGCCATTAGTAAATAGGATTTCAATCAAAACGTTGGAGAACTATATACCTAGCTATACAGGGCCGGCCTTAAGCCGATGCAACCGATGCAACTGCATTGGGCCCCGCGCTTCTGGGGGCCCCGCGCCATGGTGTTCGGGTAGTTTGTTCATTTTTGCCAGATACTCCTTGCGCTCGAGAATTCAGTAGAAGCGGCTTATAAATCTCATTGTTAACAAACAACGCTCTTGTTGGAACTAGCGATGAATTTCTTCTATTATCAAACATTAGCAAACGTGCTTAATTCTCATGCTAAGGCTTTATTTCTGCGTTCTATCATGGTCGTATAGCACGGTTGACCTAACACGATGACGTCATAAAATCACTGCTCAGAGGGGCCCCGCGTCTAGGTCTTGCATTGGGCCCTGCGCCTAGGTCTTGCCAAGGACGTACGCAAGGGGGCGTTGGGGTAAACCCCCCCTAAAAACTTTATTGTAAAGCGAGTGTATAGGGCTTGATTTTTTACCAAAATAAGGGGAGTGTGTGTAGAAGAATATGCCTATTATGTCAACAAACCTCGCTTGAAAACATGAATATGACGTCAAATTGTGACGTCACAAACAGCGCAGACCAAATGCAAATGACCACCATCTGCCACTGAATGAAACCCCCATGAAAATTTTCTGCGTACGCTACTGGGTCTTGCATTGGGCCCCGCACTTGCTGGGACCGGCCCTGTAGCTATATATTGACCTATATCTCAAAACATAAGGACTTGACTAGGAATCAGAGATAAAATATACATTTTTCCTCACTTCTTGTAATGTGGCGACAATGGTGACCAACAAAACCAAAATATATTTTTTCGTAACTCTTACACTTTGTGCTCGTGCTGAATGCGTTGGTTCGTAAGTCATCTGATTTATTTGAGTTTAACCAAAAATGTGATGTAGCAATATTTTCATCCAAGTGCGAAACTTTTGCTTTACAGGCAGGCCCGTAACCAAGGGGGGCATTCGGGGGCAGTGCTCCCCAATTTTATTGTGCCCAGAAAATTTTGTTTTAAACATATAGTAAAAACTAAAATCTTGTCCCAGTAAAAATGTATTTCCCCCAAAACTTAACTAATTACACCTACTTTTGCTGGACATTCTTTTCGTGTTAATCAGGTGAAACTTGTACATTTTTTCCAATTCACCGTTGTGCGTTTTTGTTTCTGTTTAATCTCAAATCTATTTTCGTGTCGTTATGCAAGTAGAGCTCTTAGAATTAATTAATTTCATCCAAATTCTGATGTTCAACCTGAAAAATTGATTGTGGAAAGACTAAGCTAAGTTGCATCACATAAAAAGCAGAAGACAACAGTCACCAAACGATCAGNTNTGCAGAAATTACATTGTAGGCTAGCTGGGTATGTATGCATAGGGGCCAACAAGGGGAGATTGAAAGGATGCATGTGCATCCACCACCTGGTAACAATGGAGATTTTGGTAGGGGTGGGGCTGCAGGCATGATGCTCAGTAGCACTGAAAAGATTTGTAGCTTTTACAAAGAGCGGAAACGTGCAAGGAAAATATTTATTGTCTTTGTAACGTTAAGCAACTTGAAAAAGACATCAAATCGCGCTGTAAACCACACCTTTTAGAAAATGCATGAAAACTGATGTTTTCTACTATAAGAGTGATATGCACGTGCAACCAATGCGATTCAGCATTTTGTGCACTCCAGCTGACAGCACTGATAAAACCTAATTGATGTATTATAGCGTGATTAGTCTTGCTTTTAAAACACCTTTATGAACAAGATTGGAAATCTGTATTTATAAAACTTTACTTCTGCATCGACCCGATGGCTTCACTGATTTCACACTAAACTGTCACCCCAACATTTTACAACAAAATTGCGCCCATGCTAATAAGTAATAACGCATGTAAGATCTGACTTATATAAATACCTTCAGCTGTTTAGGAAATTCCACTTATATACGTAAGTCACATCAGATCAGTGAAATATTCCACAGTATCAGCATAGGCAATATGCGCGTTGTTTTCTTTCGAAAGCTTTGTATTAAAAAGCTTTGCTTATATTTTTAGGAGAATAAATCATAGAAGGGAAAGTAAAGCGTAGAAGTCTTGCAAAGATGTAACACAAGCAGCAAGGCAAAAATCAGTACTTTGAATTAAAGCACGTTGAAATTTTAAAAAACAACTGTTTTTATCGTCAGGAAGGTTCAATGAACTTTACAAAACAAAAAGAATTGTTGTTTCATTCATTAAATCTTGCTCACCATGAAAATAGTTGTTTTAGAAAGATCAGACATGGCTTCACTCAAATGATTGGCATTTGCTTTGTTGTTTCTATTGACAAGGAATCTGTTTTAGCAATTCGACAGTAGCCCAAACCAAAATTACCTCATTATCTAATTTAAATTTCATCACTCCAACGCAGTCACCTTATCCGCTGTACAAAAACACTTAATAGCAACGCCCGAAGTTTATTGAAAACAACTTTACCAAAGGCTCAAAATTGACCGACACCAAGGCTCGCACTTCAAAAATGCTGTTTGAGGTTACCACGTCAACTTTTCAAACGTTGTTTTCAGATGATCCTCTTTGCAATGCAACCTACAGTGGTTCTATTGGCAGGAATACAGTAGCAGCGATTGACTAACAAACGCGCAGACCTTAAAATCCCTGATAAATGCATTATCAGCCATCATATTTTGTCATGCTCATAACGCCATTACAATCTTGGAACTCGCTGCCCTGTGTGCCCTGCCACTCCTCTTCTTGAACTTGCTGTTGGGAAACCACGTCTGCTTGCACCACCCATAACAGATTCACAGGGGCACCGCCATGCTTTCGCTAACAAATTTTACAGAGCGCCCTTCTGACAAGTTGAAAATCAATAGCAGGGCGCAGACTTCGTTTTTCCACCAGCTGCATGCGATCGAGGTACTCTCTCGCCTTATCTCTCGTTTCGCTCCACGTGCTTCTTGGAACAACCCAATGCCGCTCGATAAAGTGATCTGTCCGCCAGGACCACGACCAAAGCGCTTGGAAAAAAGGCAATCTGAATAATTCATGACACAGCAGACAGATGGTGCACCGCTCGACCGCTGCAGTTTATGAACCTTTTTCTGACTAGGTTTCTTCGCCAAATCTTGTGTGCTCCTTACAGTCAAGCGTGTAATCAAAGTGGAAAAGGCATTCTTTTTCATCCTTCAACGTTAACGCTGACTTGTTCATTGTTAAAGTAACCTTTTTTGCTGAGAAAAAAGTTTTTTTGCCGTACAAATGCGACATGCATGATCATTTCTCACTACCCCAAATATATTTTTTGCTTATTCAAACGTTGTTAATGCGACAGCTTCACGCTTTTTCCTTTTTCAAAAGTAAGTCCTCTGAACTACAGTGTTGTAGCTATGGCACACAGTTGCAACTTCTCAAGTGACCGGGCAAAGACTGATGAATTGGCTCAGGGTTATCTGCGTGAAATAAAAGTTTGCTCCTACTGAGGATAGGAAAGCTTACTCCCCAGGGTCTAGCCGAGAGTCGAGGCAGTATCCCTACGGCGTTGAGCGCGCGTAGCCAAACTACTGGTGTACCCCAGTCTGTGAAAAGCGACATTGACAGAGTGGTAGGCAGGATTGTGTACTGGTAGGTGGTCCAATCTGCTATTTATTTTGGATACAATTTTTTGCTTGAAGATATTTTGCTTGGAGATTTTGTCATAAAACACATTAAGGTTGCTAACGCAGTTGAAACGTTGCATGTTGGCTATGATGCGAAGTGCTGAACATTTATTTCCGAACCGCAGCCTGCACCATGTCGTCTGTTGAAGGACGCTGAGAAGTACGTGCAAAAACAAGGTAATTTTTCCCAACAGGAGTTTCACGGCACATTAGACTGACAATGGAAAAAGACTGCGCTTTGAACAAGACAATATAGCGTATGATAGCCAGTAAGCTTTTAAAAACACAGATTGACAACATAAAAATAGCAGGCCATTAAATTCCGTATTCTCAAAGCTATTTTTTGGTAATTCCCGGGCTTCCCTCTTAAAACCTTTCTCGTGCAGATGGTTAAAATGATTAGACATGGACTAACTTTTTTAATCAAACATGTTGCTTTGAAACCAGTTTGATTTTTTCAACAGCAGTTAACGCATTTGCAAAAATTGGGAGTTGGGTTTACTCGGCCCTTGTACAGCAACCTCACGTGTTTGATTGGGACGCTGGTACTATATTAGTGATTCCCAATGTGGGGAGTAAGCCCCATCCCCATGTTGGCGAAATTTGATGTTTTAAGTGTGGGCAATTTGAGGTTGACGTTTAATGGAAAGTGGCTTCCTCCGCGTAAATAGCAGTTCATTTCTTATACAATCAAATTTACATTTCCCAGACGGACAACACGACTTTGGCGATTGTGTAGAGCATGGCCAAAAAAGTTGGGAAAACTGTGCTATACTATCAATTGGGAACATAGAGTACGTCGGTGTTTTTGCTTGTTAGTCAAATAAAGCTGTTTTGCAGTTGTCCAGCAAGGTGCCCTTACAACCTTACCATAAAGAACTGATTTCAGGGCCTAAGGCAGGTGGAAGAGAGGGCCCCCCTAAAAGGTCATGCCGGTAGGAGTCTTTCATAAAAACTATTTGGGATTTTTGAAGATCACCATGCCATAACTACGCTTACGTCGTAGTAGTTGCATTGCCATAACCTCGGCCACTAGAAGAAAACATTGGTTTTAACACCACCAGTTGTTTACCTATGACCGTGAGAGTTGCGTTGAGCTGTTGCAATAGGAAGATGTGTATCTTTCAAAATGCACGATGGCACAAACTGTAGCAAAATTTTGTATGCGGCCAAAGTCGCTTTGCAAGAGATCAAATACTGAGAAGGCAAGACAGTCTCTTCAGTCACAAACTCACTATGACTGCGTCAAGTCAAGGTGTCTGAGACGTCGAGCGTCAATCGATATACAGTACGTATATGGCATGCAGTGGCGTTCAGAAATCGTTGCGTACTCATTAAAAATCCAAATGCTTGACAAACAATTAATGAACTGGACTCATTCTCGAAGAATAGATTTATTAACACAAGTTTCAATCAGTTCGGCAGAGAAAAAATATTGTCACTTATTGTTACTTTTCCGATCATCTCAGTTCTGCAAACAGCCAGCACGTTTGAGCGCTTCCATAGACGAAACAAGTGGAACAGCTACAAACTTCACCAATTTTCCACCGTTTGGGTGATGCTGGTAGTAAATCTTTCTTGCGACTTGGTTTGAATGTACTCGTTTGCATTAAACTAACAACACAAATTTATCTACGCAGATAGACATATCTGGTTATAAACAAGACACCGTGGTCAATTACCGAAGTATTTACTTGCCTGTTAAATATTTACTTGCCTCCAGTGAAAACTCGAAAATCAAATTTTTTTTCTGGAATAAGAAAAGCAAGAACTGAAAATTCGTATGATCTTTGTTAGAAACTGGTAGCCTTTGTATAATCTTGTCAACTAAATATTTATATCATCTCTCTTCTTCCACTTTCAACATCTTTTTTTAAGCGTGGTAACAAAACACAGACAAGCAAAGTGTTTTCAAAATCTAATGCTTTAATCCTTTCGAAACGTCTTTTGAATGCGTCGCTGTAACCTCCTTTTGATATTGAGACCAGAGCACTTTCGTCCAAACCACGCTTGTAAGTGGCCACTCAACAGCTAGACAACATCGATTCACTCTCAAATGACGAGCTAAACCAGAAAAAGGCAAACAACATGTTGTAAAGTCTACGAGCAAAACCTGTTCGCGGCTAACACAACACATGCAAATTTACTATTTTTTTAATCTACAGGTCTTAAACTCCTTGTGGTAGCCCGGTGACCCCCAAAACATTTTTTATTGTTTTCGCACTAACAATGTGGCGTCATATCATACACTCGGTATAGTTTTCGTTGGCTTCAAAATTAAATTTCGTTACACTACACATTATAAATTAAGATTTGTTAAAGGTGAAACGTCTGGGCTTGCATACTAAGATACGTAGATATTTGTTCTTTCCTTCGATTAAAATTTTAACCCCTACATATAAACAATGGAATAGTATCGTTTGTCTGAAGAAAATGCTACCCATAATTTAAATGCAATCATACCACAGAAATTTGAAACAACAGGTTATAGTCAGCAAAAACTCATTCACGATCGATAAACAGATTGATGTCTGTACATTGGTGTAATTGGTGGTATGGCTATTCGAGTGCATGATTTTGGTTTTACTGTAATATGAGCATTTGCACACTTGGGGATGGAATTTTTTTCACACCAGAATCAAGGTCCATGTCAAAGGGGTTGTGCCTTCTTTATTTGCCGGTTTCTTTCCCAGTGTTTTAGTTATATTTGCTTAGCTCACAACTGAATTTGAATTGTGAAAAGAACGACGGGGTAATGAGTATTAGACGTTAAACTTCGGGCGGAAAGGCAAAAATTTAACTACATCAAAAGCGAAACTTTTCTGTACGAGCTAAACGTTTTCGCAGTTGCGGCGTCCAAATGGCTGACCATTTCACGCGCATTTCGTTTTATATCTTGAATGAGAACTGCGCTAAAGGAGCCAGTACAGGCGAAGAGATATCACCCCTAGATTTAAAAACTGGCAAGCCTATGTCGTTGCACTTAATTTATATTAACTTCAAAAAACTTGCCTTTTTCCGTGCCAGTACAGTAAAAAACCTGTTTCGTGTAAAACACCACGTCATGATTGTTGTGGCATTACAACCTGATAATAGTTTCGCCATGCAAGCTACATACACGTTGATCAATCGGGGCAAAACGCCCTCATCACCGTGGTACGGTAATTACGCACTCAAAAAAACTTCAACGCAGTCCAAATGGCACAAATTCAAAATTTTTACAATATTTGCATAACGAACATTATCTTAAATGCTTTTGCGTTCCTAATATGTGTTTTGGCAACAGTAAGATCAGGTCAAAGTTTTATGTGATTGGAGATATATAGGCCAGGCGCTACTCAAAAGCTTGTCGTACACGCAGATCAATCAGGAACCAATTTTTGTGAAAAGCAGGCACCAGCGAGTATAAACTTAATCGAATCCAAATCAACAACTATTGTGTGGAACTAGCACGCAGCCGAGTTTCTTTGGTCTTTAATTTTACAATAGTTTAAACCATAGGCGCAATTAGGTGGGGGACACGGGGGACGTGTCCCCCCACTTTTTCAGACTGTGGGGATATATTATGCCATGTCTCCCTCATTTTTCTCTTTAATTTTGGTATTTGGGTAGGTTTCAGCACGTTTTGTGTGAAGAGCTTTTCATGATAGATGTTACGTATAACCAATTTGTTGTTTGATGTGATATCATTGATTCTGCTATTTTTATAAATTTTGGCTTCGATAAAATGTTTTTTGCTTTAGCATTTTGAAAGTTTCTAGAGATCGCGAAAGATTGTTAACTGCTTCTGTTCGACATTTTACCCTGTTGTAAGAAAGGTTGCCTTGAAATAATGAGAGTTTCCCATCTGCACGCGTGAGAGACAGGCCCGTAACTAGGGGGGTGAAGCCCTTGGAAAATTTTTCGCTTTCCCCTGGAAAAATGTGTTGGACATTGTTCAAAACTATAGGACACAGTTTGGGACCTTCTCAGAAAACTCTTCGCTCCCCCTGGTGTCCCAAGCTGGCTACGGGCCTGGTGAAAGGCCACAGTACAGCCGGGTTATTAATTTCGTTATTTTAAGCCATATTTTGAAATTGTTTTTTTAACGCACTTGGCTTTTGAAAATCAAAAAAGTCGGACAAAATCTGATTTTTTCTGGCTTTTTTTCAGTCGNAAAAGCTTTGCACTGGCGAAACANTTTACATTTTTATTACAAATCTTTTCTGACAAGAGTCTACAGGCCTGCACAACTCAGAAATCTCGAAGGGCCAAATTCATCAACAAAAATTAGCCGCGGGCCGCAAAAGTCTATTTCGTTGTAGTGTGGAAGAAATTCTGAAACGACAAACTCCGGCTCAGGAGCTCTTCTTTTCATAAACATGGCTCCAGCTCCGGATCTCTTGTTTTCATAAGTGTGGCTCCGGCTCCGGAGCTCTCTTTTTTCATGACTCATGCTCCAGTTCCGGCTTCTATTCATTTTCACACATTAATACAGGGTGTCCATAAAGTCCTGCACACATTAAAAATTTTTATATCGCAAAAACCACATAAGGTAGAAACTTTACATTTTTGACAGTGAATTATACTAC
>JGI24021J15306_10012410_pt1 | contig 10579 bp, 7 predicted proteins | sample Ectturendosymbi1_FD_15306 | JGI IMG/M metagenome (IMG submission 15306) | reverse complement strand
GCGACTGCTTGCTGCAAGGCCAATGACGGAAGTATCAAAGGCAGCCACTGTTCAGTGGCGGGTGAGATAATTTAGTGACGGGCTGCCTCGCAGTATTCTCGCGCTAGTTCCTTGCTCACTGTGTCGTACCTATTGTTGCTTCATCATCATCATGGTGGTATACTAGACTTTTTCTGTTGTCTTGACATTCGGTCTGAAAGTTATTTTCGGAAATAAGTGTATTCATGTATTTCAAATAAGAGTGAGTTTAATAAGCTGTGTTACCAATCAAAAGAACCATCTCTGGTTTAAAACGTTTTAACTTTTTTGAAGATCATAACTAACGAACTACAAATTGCATTGGCCCGTCACGTTGTTAGTATAGGCTACGCTTTTATACGCATGCACAAACACACATTATACTAATGCTGCGAATTCGTTCCTATATGCAGTTCATCAGTGATAATCTTGCTGCTGAACACAATGTGTTTCCACGCTGCAGTGACTGGATGTTTATATAACTGTATTCTAACATACTTTTGTCGTAAGCCCGTGGCCCGCTCGAAAACTGCGCTATGGCCCACAGGTTGAGAAACACTGAAATAGGCAGTGTTAAATGAAATATCTGGTGTTGAATGAACCCATGGAAAAATAGCTGCTTGAGGCACATGGTGTGTCATAGCTTGTTGGAAAGTTTTACCGATAAAACAACGTTTCATGTTTCAGTAAAACTCAGCACATATGAAGTAAGAATCTGGAGATCAGATCAGCCCCGTGTGTTTAGGGAATTTCACCGAAAAAATCCAAAGGTGAAAGTTTGGTGTGGTATCACGTGGAATCAAATCAGATAAAGGGATATCAGTAACCTCAAGCAAAAGACAATTGATGCAGCTGGTGTCACTGATGAGCCTACATTACAGCGAACATACCAAGAAATCGACCACCGTCCTGGTGGACATCGTGCGACTGATGATGCCCGTTTAGAGATGCATAAAATGAGGCAAAAATTATTGTCCATTAAGAGGTGCATAAAATGAAGCAAAAAAAAACAATATCTACTTTTCCGTAATATAGTTTTTTTCTACTTTTTTTTTATGATAAATGAAATTGTTGAGAGACTTTATGGAACCCTTATGACTCTATTCCAGTGGTCGGCAACCACCGGGCCGCGGCCCAGTGCCGGTCCGTGAGGAGTTCGTTACCGGACCGTATCATTTTCCAGGTTAAATGCTTTAAAACATTTTTGTAACGTTAGATGCCATTACTTTCGGACGTTTTATGAAAAAGAGAGAATTATTGTGAAGTTGCTCAGTCACTTGGGAATCGTAACAATGGCGTAATGTCTGTTACAACTGTGTAAACGCAACTGAATGAAACTGAGATAATGCAAACCTAGACTAAACTAATTGGGTATTGACACTAAAACTGGTAGGCCTGTTAAAGGCTAGGCATGGGCAAGTGACTTCATTGCTTTAGTAAAGCTATCTCTGATTGTCAAGTGTTATGCAAGGAAGTTAGGATCTGGTTTAGGCTAGCTTAAAATTTTCACGGTTTAAAATGTTAGGTCTATTACTCCTAGACACATGCTCGGTTGATTGAGTTGTATACGATTGGTAACGGTCGTCAGTGCAGGAAGAACAGTTCTGCAGAGGCGAATTTTCATTTTCTGGACCCTAGGCTATTTTTAATTGGGAGCCCTTCTGGAAGATTTGCGACGTCTGATGTCATACAACTTAGCACTATGCGTGCTCGCTACATTTACTGAACAAGTTATTCCATTTCAGAAACATTGCTTTATTCTGAATTGCCTTCATATCAGGAACAAAAATAGTCACTGCAGCGGTGAAGTTATCTGACCACACTCCCATTACATATGTTGAGTTCCCTGTGCAATTGCACGGTTTGCAAGTGTCAAGAGCTGACTCAGAATAAAGCACCTGTACTTCTTACGACACCTAACAACTTGTTACTGTACATAGTCGGCGATTGACGGGACTTTTCATCTGCAAAATCGCTGATAATTTTGTCGTACTTTATCTTTCTAGCTAAAGCATATTCAACATAGAGAATACCAAGGCTTTGCCGTCTTTTCTGGACCATGGTTGATCGCGTGCATGATTTCATGCTCATCGTCATTCATTTCAATCCTTCGCGCTCATTCTTCTATGAAGATATTTTGTTAGCGGCATAGAAACAAAAAGTGCGTTGAACCAAACAAAAGTACAAATATAATTGCATACAAAAATGCTGGAAACTGTCCTCACTTCCAAAATTTTGGGGCCCCCCAATATCGGGAGCCCTAGGCTTAAGCCTTTTTAGTCTAATGCTAAATCCGCGCCTGCTCCTGCATACTCATTTCGTGCTTTATAGGTGCTTGCGATTGCACCCAGTAATTACATGACGTTTTAATGTGACAAAGCAGCAGGTTGATGAACTGCAGTCGCTGGTCTTTCTGATAATTATACATGCCAATGTGCAGTCAGCGAGACGTCTGGCGATCTACGCGTTCCGAGCTGATAGCATCACTTCAGATAAATCATAAAAAAGGCATCGAATCAAAGATCATTCAATAGGTATTTACTCATTTTTGAGTTGATGTTGATCTGCATAAAACTTGAGCAAAACTGCGATTGAATCAATTCAATGAAGTAACCTTGAATCAAACTTGAGTATGTTAGTCACGGTTTATTCAAGATTTGATTCAATATTGAATCACTTTGATTGTATATTGAATCATAGTTTTTTAGAGTGTAGCACAGGATTTGCGCATTGTTAAAATAACTCCCAAATTTACTGAAGCAGCGATAAGCGAGTGAACATTTTATGAGGCGAAGTTATGAAAAAAGTGAAGTTATCAGATAGTTCAATTTTGTGATTATACTGCCGGAGTAAATTAGCTGTGAAGTATCTGCTAATTTTGAAGACAGCCTATTAGTTGTCCTCGTGTTTCATCATTTATTGTTTTCTCATTGATGTGCTTAAGAATTCGTGTTTTGAAACATGTGCTTCTGAATTTAGGCAAGTTTGTCAGATTAAGCTTAAAGCTCATGCACTTAACACCCGGCTGTTTGAGCATCTATGTGAGGACATGGATGCAGAGCACAAATGCCTTCTCTTGTACACAGAAGTAAGGTGGCTCTCCCGAGGAAAATCACTGAACAGAGTGTTTCAATTACGTGAACCAATGCAAAGGTTTCTATTGGAGAAAAATTCAGATCTTGGTGACAAGTTCAGTGACGAGAAATGGGTTCTTGCTTGCTTGTGTGACATCTTCAATCTGCTCAACGAACTAAATCTTTCACTTCAAGGCAAATTGATAACTCTATTCAAGTTGGCGGATAAAGTGGCTGGATTTGAAGACAAACTTAAATTGTGGGAGCAGCGCGTAAACAAAGGGGTGTTTGACATGTTTCAAACATAAGCAGAGACTTTGAAAGACAGCGAGCCTGAGCAAGCGTTCTCCGACGTTGTGAGGAGTCACTTGCGTGTAGGCCTACATTTTTAAGAGATCAAGCGCTAAAGACCCTCGAACTGCAAAGAAATGGATCCGTAATCCATTTATGTTCAAACCGGGTGAATCTACCTTACCTGTACGACAAGAGGACCAACTGCTGGGTACATCGCAAATGATGGTAGCTTGAAATGCATTTTCCATACAAAGACTCTACCAATGTTTTCGATGAAGGTCTTGCCAGGATACCCTGACCTTGCCATAAAAGCATTAAAGACTTTGTTGCCATTTCCGACATCCTACTTGTGCGAGTCTGGATTTTCTGTGATGGCAGCAACAAAAGACGAAAGCGCTAAACAGACTGGACGAGAGGGACATATTGCGAGTGTCATTGAGTTCCATAATTCCTAGGTGGGGTAGCGTCTCGTTGCGGCAAAACAAGCTCAAGGTTCTCATAGAATCAAAGTTGTAATAACTTATATGAATTGTAATAATTATTCGTTGCTGAACTATTGTGGTTTTTTGAAGGCTGGTCCACGAAAATTTTTCAGTTTTAAACCGGTCCGCAGTGCAAAAAAGGTTGCCAACCCCTGCTCTATTCCATTTGTGAATCTGCCTGACTTCGTTGTTTAGATTGAAATTCTCTGGCGGAATCAATACATCAAAAAAAACTTAGGGCAATAACATCTAAGGGCAAATCTTTTCAAATTTTGTGTGCGTTTTGGCTTGTATGTGCTTCAGTTGGGACGCACAACGCGTGAAAGCGTTAACGTTACATAACTGGGGAACCGCACGCGTGCTTCACGCCATATCCTGTTTTATGAAGCGTTTAAAGCAGGGGTGGGGAACCTATTTACTATCAGAGGCCGCAAGACTTGTGGATTATTGGTGGCGGGCCGCAAAATCAATTAATTTTATACTAAAATTCTACCTTTATCTAAATATGAGGAAGAAAGAATGACTTCTCTTGACTTACTATCTAAGTACCTGCTTATCATGGAGCTTCGTTCTGACGCAATGTTGTACTTTAACTTAGGTAACGAAAATTTTGATGCGGGTCATATCAAATGTTCGCGCGGGCCGCAGGTTCTCCACACCTGGTTGCAAGAGTTCAACGAAAGAATTTTCTTCAGATCGCCTGTGGTAAAGAGTACCGAGATGACACCGTTGCCGACCTCCAAATGGCGAATGATGTTTTGGAGTGTGCGAAAGCAAATGGCTTAAACGCCATCATCGGAAACACTCTTGGTGCCAACGATTTTTATGAAGGCGAGTGATTTACTGTGGTTAGAAATGCGTGAGAAGTCGAGACGAAAAGAAAGAGGACATGGTGTCAACCTGACGCGCTGCGCATAAGTTTTTTCAAACCGTGATGAGTGATTGTTTGACTCAGGTACCCATTTGATAACTTCACAATAGCTGGAAATTTCGTCAGAGTTTTCAAATTCTGCGAATGTTTGTGTTTGTACTCACTGTGAATCTCTAAGTAAGGATGCTGAAAGAACTGTTTTTTACTAGTCTGTTTCATATCCGTTAAATCTTGATGCGATTGTGTTTTATTTGGAAAATCCACGTACTGAACCTTTGATGTGTTCTGTCTTTTCTCTTGGGCACCAATTGTTGATAAAAAAAAAATTATCCACGCGTTGTGCTCACACGTGTGCATCAACATGTTTCAGTGGGAGGGTAATACTACGTGCTTGCGTCGACTGGCCGAGTCCCTTACCTGAGGTATATAGACGGAAGTTGCTGCTGTTGAGCTGTGTCTGGTTCGATTCGGGTGGTTTTGAAATCGAGCTAGCCTGGCTCGGAGGAAATAAATGCTATGACGCAGATTAAACCGTTGAGCACCGTATAGGAAGTTTTCAGTGTGTTATTTACTTAGTCAGCAAGCGCGCATCAGAAATCAAACTACACAACCAATCCAGTGTACTCCAAATGTTGCGATGGTGAGGATGATTGAGTGGTGGGCGATTTTTTACGGACTTTCTACCAGGGCTGCGGGTAAATAATGTGTGACATCATCCGACCCAGACCCTTCATTTGGTTTAGCTAGCGTATACCTGTCAAAATATGCAAAATGTTAAGAAACTAGTAGTTAGATACCGCAGGGCCCAGCGATGCAGATAAACCTAGTTGAAATCATCAGCGCTGCGAATTTTTGTGATTCGCGCAAAAGCAATAGCTATTTTCACTTAGCAAGTAAAGACGGCCAAAACAATGCATCAGTGTCCAGCCGTCAGCAACAGGAAAAATGGAAACCTGACTAAGATCAGAAATAAACTAAGTCTCAATCAGGTAAGAGAATGTCTAATCAAACCCACATCTTGTCTCAGAGTGGGATGAATTTCGTTGGTGCATTAAAGTGACACCATCTTTTTGATGTAAGCACACTTAAGAATTTGAAAAATGGAAAACAGTGAAAAGTTTGTATATTTTGGCAGAGCAAGCCCGGTTAGATGGTGCGTTTTGCTGCTTCACTGCCGACGAGAAGGCGGAGTTTTTACAGCGAGCCAGTCAAGACCGCGACATTCGAAACATCGAAATGGAAAGTTCGTGCTTCACAGCTTTCTGTGGTCGAGCTAATTTGCAATGTAAGCGGTTCGGTTGTTTGTTGCACAAAGAAGCAATGTTTAAGTTTTACAAACACGCACATAGCTTCGTTGTTGCTTTGATAAATGCTATTACGTCAGGTGCCGTCGTCTGCGCTGCACTGGTCGATCGTCTTCGTCGAGATGATGTCACAAGTGATCGCAAAACTTTGGCAGAGTGGGAAGCGGCTCCGGTACGCCTTGTGACGGCGTACATTAAGAAGAATCTGTGAGGTGTTTTTTTCACGAAGTATTCCTGCCCTTTCAATTTATGCGATCTGCGCGAGAATACTGAAATTTATTAGCGATTGTTACTGAACCTAGAGCTAAATGCAATAGCGTCACTGATGGGATAGGGGGAGAATCGCCCCCACTTAGCTTATATTTCGGTTTTAGTGTTTTTTTGGTTTTCATTACGTTGTTGCGTTCTTGCGTTTTCTGAGTATTTTCCGGTGATTTAGGATTTCAGTATAGCCATCCACATCCGGAATCACCTTTAATTCTTAAGTTTTTACTGTGTGTTGGCTGGTGGGCCCTTTTCAGCTAAGTTCCTCCCCTCCTGGCTCAAACCTGTAGTTACGCCACTGGCTAAATGCGATGAGTGAGGCTGCTTGTGAAGTATTTTCGTAGTTTGTGATTAAGGTCCGTGGAAGGCAAGGATGCTTCTATACCAGCTTGAAACGACAAACGAAACTATTTTTTAAATTTAGCGTAATTTTTTGATTTGTGTGTATGGATGTGAAATCTTCCAAAGTTTTGCATCGATCCCCGGGCTTGATAGAAAAACGGAGGCTGGGCGGGATACGCGAAGCTGTATGCAAGTTCAGATGGTGTGCAAGTCTTCATTGACGATGCAGAATAATGCGCTGTGTTCCAAAAAACAAGAAACACTTCTTACCATTCGCATTCGTCCTTGTCAAGCAGTGTTCACGTATTCCCTTTCGTTCGAATATATATGTGGCTTGTTTTCAATGAAGCGATATGCAAGGGTACTGTGTGCATTTTTTCACCAGCAACCTAGCCAGGGTCTCGCACCAAAGTACCTGTACAATAAACCCCAGACACCTTTGCATTTGAAGGCTCCGCTGTTGCAAAAATTGTTTTATCTTCAGCACGTCTTGCGGTTGAATAACCACGAGAAATGTTTACAAACACTGCGCGCTTTTTACGGCTTATCAATACATGCTACACTACTTTGCATTTCCTAGCCGGATTTCAGCCCTGACCAACGAGCAAGGTTTATTCTAATACTTGCAAATATAGCTACTCCGTTAATGTCATGGACGTACTAACGTGGCTAGTGCGCACTGCGGCTCTATTTGTTCTTCAGCAGGCGTGTGAAATCACACTGCACAGCGATAGTTGCCTTTTGACCTGTTCTGCAGCACTAAACGTCAACCTTGTCCAGTTGCGCATGCTGCATTTCATTATTGCTCTCAGAACAAGCGCTTGAGTGTCCAAAGTACGACCCAACGAGCGCAAGACCCCAGAGCGCTGTAAACAGAAATCAGCACTTGAGTTGACTGCAGGAAACGTGACACTTCACTGCATTCGAACTCCTGGTGTCTTGCTTGTGAAAATTCCAACAGTTACGGAACTCAAAAAAATTCTTACTCTAGCATTGCAAATAAATGCGTTCGTGCTCAGGCAATCCCAACGCCATTTCATCTGTAAAACGTCTTCAGTAACAAGTTGATGGTGCTGCTGGTTGCCCAGGAGTTTTATTTGCAAAAAGTTTACAAACACTGTATTGTTGTGCATTACATCTGTACGACTGTAAGGCAGCGCAGAAGCTAAGTACAAAATACGATCGAAACTACAGTAGAAAAATGCGATGTTGAAACTATAGGACAGTGGTGTTTATGCTGTTAATTAATTGCATTTAGATTTAGAATGCGTCTTGCCCGCTGCTAATCTCGCTCAAATGTGTGAGAAACCCGTTCGTTTTTATGCAACCCAAAAGACCGGTCTGTTTTGACAGCCTTTATCACAAACCTTTTTTCCAAGCTTCCTTACGTTCATAGCAAATTATTACTGTGTTTTTGGTGTGCTAACGCATTGTCCTCTTATTGCAATACATTAAAATCCAAAATATTCAAGATTATATTGTATATGTTGCAGTGAATGCTGTTCGTTACTTGTGCTTTGCTTGTGTTTTCCGTGCTGCGCATGACGGAAGACATGTTTTGGGCCGTGCGTATGCCGCTAATGATCAATTAATCAATAGGTGAAAATTGAGGAGTTGACACAAAGATATCGTTGATTGAACGTACATATACTCATTTAAAATTGCAAATGCCGATTTGTGGTGGCCCTTCATTTGGTTACCGTATGATTTTCATTAAATCCTTCATTTTGTATCGGATCTCAGTAACATTGCGAAAGATTGGGTAACTGATTGAGCTAGTCTTCATTATACAAATGAAACCTGGATGTTTTTGCACATTGGTGCTGTATTAGGAAAATACTTACTAAACCCTGCTTGATTTTTCGTGCTTTGTTCGGATTCCTCGTTAATAAAGTTTTCTGCGCATGGATTTTTCACCTCGTGTTTTTTGAAGTGATCCAAAAATAATGCTTTATACGCAGTGAACTGCGTTTCTTTGAACCTAGTGAAGGAAGTGCATCGGAAAGATGTAGTTGTTCTTGAAATTAGCCACAATTGTGCTGATTATTATGCGGGGGAACTTTAAATTGCATATCTGTCAACTGAAATTATACCGAAAATTTTCAAGCTTATTTTTGCCCCCGTCAAAAATCCTGGGAACGCAAGTCTGCTAACTATTTAATTTCTTCGAAGTAAGGTGTTATACTGGCGAAGTTCTTGTTTCAGTGCTTCTGTGACATAATTAAAGGCAAACCTTTTTGAGGAAGCGGGCAGGCCGTCGTTAATGGTCCATAAGTATGCGGCTTATACATAAAGCAGGTTTGGCCACCCCTGGTATATAATGTTAGAAAGTTACATTTTCAGGCAAATGTCTGCAAAGCTTTTGTCGAAGACAAAAGCAGCGCCATTGTTGAGACTTAGTTTTAGGTTGGGCAGTTTTGCAAAAGCCTGTCTGCAACCATCAGTAAAGAGGATTTAAGTCAAAGCGTTGGAGAACTAATTACCTGGCTATATATTGACCTACAGCTCAAAACGTAAGGACTTGACTAGGAATCAAAGATAAAGTATACGTTTATCCTCACTTCTTGTAATGTCGCAACAATGGTGATCAACAAGAAAAAAACATATTTTTTCGTGACTCTTACACTTTGGTTCGTAAGTCATCTGATTTACTTGAGTTTAACCATAAACATAATGCAGCAATATTTTCATCCAAGTGCGAAAATGTTGCTTTACAGGCAGGCGCGTTGCCAAGGGGGGCATTCGGGGGCAGTGCTACCCAATCTTTTTGTGTCCCCAAAATTTTCTTGTGCCCAGAAAAATTTGTTTTAAACATACAGTAAAAATCAAAATCTTGTCCCAGTAAAAATGTATTTCCTCCCAAAACTTTATACCTGATCACACCTAGTTTTGCTGGACATTCTTTTCGTGTTAATCAAGTGAAACTTGTACATTTTTACTAATTCACCGTTGTGCGTTTTTATTTCTGTTTAATCTCAAATCTCTTTTCGTGTCGTTATGCAGGTAGAACTCTTAGAATTACACATTTGACTTTAATTTCATTCATTAAAATCTGATGTTCAACCTGAAAAATTGATTGTGAAAAGACTGAGCAAAGTTGCATCACACAAAAAAGTCACAAGACAACAGTCACCAAACGATCAGGTATGCAGAAATTACATTGTAGGCTAGATGGGTATGTTTGCAGGGGCCAACAAGGGGAGATTGAAAGGATGCATCCACCACCTGGCAAGAGGATATCAATGGAGATTTTGGTAGGGTTGGGGCTGCAGGCATGATGCGCAGTAGCACTGAGAAGATTTGTAGCTTTTACAAAGAGGGGAAATGTGCAAGAAAAATATTTATCGTCTTTGTAACGTTAAGCAACTTCAACAATACATCAAATCACGCTGTAAACCGCACGTCTTATAAAATGCATGAAAATTTATGTGTTCTACAATAAGAGTGATATGCACGTGCGACCAATGCGATTCAGCATTTTGTGCACTCCAACTGACAGCTCTGATAAAACCCAATTGATGTATATAGCGCGATAAGTCTTGCTTTTAACACACCTCTATAAACAAGATTGGAAATCTGTATTTATAAAACTTTACTTCTGCATCCACCCGATGACTTCACTGATTTCACACTAAACAGTCCCCCCCCACATTTTCCAACAAAATTACGCCCATAATATTAACTGATGTTCGTTCAAAAATCTGTGTATATATGGTTTTTAAGAAATAATGTGATTAAGTTGTTGGTGATGTAATTTTACTAGAACATGTCTTGGGCGCACGCTTTTAGTGTGTTTGATAGCACATTAATTTCTTTCAAATTTGACGTTTTAGTTGCCAAGTCGTCGGCGTTCGCAAAAGTGGAGGTTGGCTAAAATGGCGGCGATCTTTCCTCTGGTAAGCTGCCATTCTTGTTTACGGATCTGCCAAC
>JGI24021J15306_10012408_pt1 | contig 10580 bp, 8 predicted proteins | sample Ectturendosymbi1_FD_15306 | JGI IMG/M metagenome (IMG submission 15306) | reverse complement strand
GTGCCATGCCTGCCATACCCTGGATACGCCACTGCCCCCAAGTCTGAACTTCGGGGCCCCCAATACAATATATTGCATTTAACACAAAATGTTTATATAATTATATAAACAGAAACGTCTATTTATTTTGACAAATGTTCATAAAACGCTTTATTGTATTTGTATACCGATAAGCCGCGATGACACAAGAATGGCTGCCTAATATCTAAAGCAAAACAGTAAATCGGAAGCTCTAACAAACATGTTGCGTGTTTACCACCATGCATTCTTCATTCAAATTTGCCGCTCTCCTGGTGTGAATATATTAGGAAATAATTCTGTTTCGACCTAACATACGACAGCTCAGTTTCAAAGGAAAATAAAAATGGGTACGAATTAGCGATAAACAGCATTAATAGCAACAGCTATGAATAAATTTAAAAAGGCGCTTTTAAAAACGTTGACGAAATCGAAGAGTTCAACATTTAGAGCAGTAATGTCAATCAAGTTTCAGAGGTAGTCATTCAAAATGAAACAGCCATAACAGACAGAAAATGCCAGAGCGTAAACTTTAATGAATAATCAAATAAAATTTTATTGTACAAGCGCGGAAAGTGATGCTTAATTTATTATTTAAAAGAACTGCTTAACTTCATCACTTAACGTTGGGTGGTTGTCATAAATTCACACCAGAACGACAAAAAGTGTGTTGATCTGCTTCTAATGAGCGGTTGGGCTGCCATATCCTAACTAGGATACTAGCAGTGGAACTTCCATTACAAAANCACCTTGACAAACACGATGAAAACAATCCACGCAAAGAATAAAATATTTTTTCCATNTTACTAACTCCAATATAAGTATAGAGCAGGTTTTTTTTTAAGGAAAATGTTAGGAACCCGGTTTGGATCTGTAGGGACCCGATTTCTCTGATTCTAGGGACCCGATTTGAAATTCTAGGGAACCGAATCGGGTCCCTAAAACGCCTTAAAGAAAACCCTGGTATAGACTCTTACCTCTCTATGGAATATCGTTGAAAAACAGGGAAACTTGTAGACAAACACACAATGTCAATTTTCATAAAACAAGGGCCATCTTGTGATAAAGGCTTCTAAACACTGGTGTAAAACGATATCTCATTGGCTAAAATAACTGTAATATCATGAAGGATACAGTGCTATTACTGGATTTCTCAATGGTGTAAAACTAAGCGTTAAGTTGCTTTGGACAACCCATGCGATGTATGATACACTGAATATTACAGGCGCAGGGTACGCATACGATTTTACCTGATTGTATACCTTGGAAACCGACTATTGTATAGTGAAAGGATACAACACAGGTCTACAACATATTTTCCTGAACAAATTTCTTTAAGACTGTCCGAAAAATGCTTACACTAAACGCAGATCAGCAACGTTACCTACACAACTGCCAGCTTACCGAGGCCAGTGCTGACAACGAATGCAATTCGCAATCATTGGCTTAGATAACAGGAAGTTACAAGCCGTAGGAATATCAATTTCCTTGACGTATTAGATAAATATGAATGGTGAAACGGGAAATGCGTGAAATCAGTTCTTGGTGAGTTCAGTTGTGGTGTGTCTATATGCCCTAACAAAGGTCCCCATTCAGATTTGGGGACTCCTTTTTACCAGGGCTCTCCGGTCGGGTGTTGCGGGGGGCTCTTCCTCCGGCTCTGCGCACAAGACCATTGTTCTGAATCCGGGCAGTTTTTGGATCTCGGTAGACATCCCGATGGTTTTTCTAAACAAGCGTCTAGTGTGATAAATTCTTTTTTTCTGCGTTTTCACGTGAGAGGCAGTAAAGACTATATGGAAGTTCCTTGCTGGCTTAGACAAAACAAACACTTTTTAAATTTGATTTTAATTAACTCTTTTGGAATGGTTACAATTGTCCATCTAGGTTTTGAAAAGTTCAACGCGGCCTGATGGGAAGCAGTTACAAACACTGCAGCGTTATTAGCGGCTGTACAGGGAAAATACTGTAAGAGTGATACATCAGCCACCATTGTTGCGGCCAGACCTCAACTATACTAAGGATCTGTCTTAGCCTGGTGACTCATAAATGTTGTTGACCTCGACAAAGCATACACTATCGCTGCAGTTTGCGATCGTTCGATTCGAAACTCGTGCTCTTCACGCTTATGTATGCAAAGTTTCACACTACAGCCGAGAATACGGATCGGTCAAATGCCAACTAGTAACATGATAGCTCTTTATTTAAAAACGTAGAGAGCGGCAGGTACATACATTTCCAACAGACGCCGTTCTTATCAAAGCAAAAAGGACGACTGCCTCATCGATCAATCCTGGAACGCCTCACACTCGCGAAAAGAGTCGCGGCAACTGCTTAATTACGCGGTAGTATGTCAACTGATTAACAGGGAATGCCTGCAGGAAGTCAAACCAAACTTTGCGATGTGACGTCCAGGGAACAAGCGCAACGTAAATCAGTCAACCACGCAAGGAATGGAAAATGAATGCCGTTAACATGCAAAACAAGTACAATGTTGTGTAATTAGTTTCCAAAGAGGGGGTGATTTTCAGCGACACAGACATGTAGAATTGGAATAACATATACCTCTCAGTTTTATTACTGCTGAGAAATCATGTGGCAACTACAAGTTTTATGCCACAACTTTCAAAGTGGTGGGGCAGTGACCAGACCAATAGTACCCAGCGATGCAATCAGGGGTTGATATGCTGTCATGACAGGCCCGTCATACAACCATAATTCTTGGTTTGACGTCACTTCAGGTTGCTACTTTCAGCATCATAGCATCACAAAACGATATTATGAAAACAACACGCTTAGTTCTTAACTGGCATAACCTTGTGCTGAATGATTCTCAAAGAAAACCGTTGGCTTTCGTCTAACAGTTTTGCTGTGCATGCCAAACACATACTGATACTAACCTCTGCGTTCCATCAGCCATATGCAACCAACACTTCGCTACGTCAAGCATACTATTTACTGGCATTTGGGTAACGAGATAGTGAAGAGCTGGTCTGCAAATACTTGATATGCAGTGCTATTCAGAAAGTGCAGTTTTAACTTGTGGATAGTCACTTGAAAGTTCAAATATCTGAATCTGTGCACCTGTTCAAGCAAACCAACAAGCGTTCAAAGATTATGGTACAGTTGGCTTCCTGCTGGCTGCGTGCTATTCACCAGTTTCAGCGCTTCCATGGAACTTCCCCTTTTAATTTTCACAAGTGGTGGGCGTTGGGTTTAATTTGGACCTACTCACGGGAGTCAGAATGAAATGGTAGTAAACATTTGAACTCATCCGTGCAAGTAAATCAGTGCAATTGTTTCTTTAACCGATACCAAAACGTTGGTTACCAGTGTGAAGAGACTACAATTTGCGGGTCATGTGCTTCATCTTCGTAGACCATAGATATTAGAACCATTACCTCAGTATATATCGTATCATTCAAAACAAACGTTGAATCCAATGTGGCGTAGCAGACTTAGTGAGGCTGCAGGAGTTATTTTCAGCTCGTTCTCCATAGGCATGTGCTGAAGGAATTAGGAAATAAGAAATGAGGACATAAAATTTAATATTTAAGTAATTTCCAATACGCTGCAAACATGTTTTCAGTGTAATATAAGACAACTGGATGATCCCAGTTGGTTCTGATAATCGCTGTTGTCACTGGAGCAGAAGTGCATCTTCACAGCCTCGTAAATTACCTATGTTAAAAATCACTCTAAGTTAATACAAGATTAAATATTCACGTTGTTCAAAAAAATTCATGATGCCCTGTTGAAAAACTGATGATGAGAAAAACTACGATTTTTGTAACCACAAATCGACCGATCAGGAGGTCGCGATAACATATTATTCCACTTCTACAGAGCAAATAAAACCACTAATCTCGTGGAAAAAGCTTTTCTCAATTTTGTGTGTTCGCTGTTTCGCATCTTTCGATGCTGTGAATTGCAATTTTAAAGTTATTGGACGTAGGTTAATTAATAAGGCGAAACGTTAGTTTCAAGCCATTTGTCGGCAAATCCTGAAGTTAGTGCTTGTCGAATGCGTTCATTTGACGTTACTGGTGTCATTATTCAATGTACGTCATCGATGAATTTACGGAACGTTCTGCCTATCTTACCTCACCAGCAAATGCCTCTAGAATTGAATGTACAGCGATATTTGCCAATGAAGCAGTGTGATTTTCGCCGGTTATAATTCCATCTATTTGGTTATATAATTGGTCCCAATATTGGGTGACAACGTTTTTAAAGCAAATTTGTTCAGTTCAATAGGGATTTTATGGGCCTTGGTATTGAAGGTGGAATGTCTCTCCAAAGCACATTTCAGAGCGTTAGTTTCAGTGTCTCTGCACAAGCGTGGTTATAGTGCTTTCACATCTGCCACCTCAAGGTGAAACACGGGCTTTTGCTTTTCAGTTCCTAGAGTTTTAATCAGGCGGTCTTTTCAATTGAGCAAGTCTCTGTACTGATGGCTATCTTCACAAAATCGTCTGGGCTGTTTTTGCAAAAGGTTGCGCTAATAGGTTTCAGTATAAATTCCAAAAATGCAGCAATGTGTGAGGTGCTGATGTTCCCATGCAGCAGATAACAAGCATACTGGCCGGTATGTCTTTCATATCAACGTTCAATAAACTCTCCGGGGTTAAATTTTGTGCAGAGCCGGATTAAAGAGTAGGAGGGCCCGGGGCAATTTTCACTCTAGAGCCCCCGTGACATATTTAAATGACGTCATCGTTTGTAAAAATTACGTTTTTGCTGATTCGCAACTATCTCGTTTGCTTTTTCCATTAATCGAGAAAGTGCTTACTTAACTGCACATACGGTTAGCTGCGAGAAGAGAGTTCTTGGTATAAGCACCAGAGTGTAATCTTGCTTAGAAAAAATGTTTCACAGTCTAAACCGCTAGAGAGTGGCTCAGTAAGAAACAACATGCACCCGAACAATAAGCAGAAACCAGAGATTACAAACAAACACATCGGAAAAATAACATGCTAATATGGCCAGCCACGCTGAGTATAAAAGGTGCTTCGAAGCTTATGTCGTTATTTTCAACCACATTTTCAGGTGCTCAGGTTAACGACACTGCTTAAACGTTGCTGCTTGAAAGTTTTGCTGAAACAAAAAAGATTCAGTAATGGGCAGCTAACACTGCCAGATTCTTGCGCTTTGCCTCCATAGAAACATTGCGATTTTTAGCTCCTCAAAGCATTACAAATTTCCGCATCGTGCTAGCTAAACACTGCAATTTTGTTTTCTGCTCTTCCGTTCTACAAATCACAAGTCGACTGGTTAAAACCGTTTCTGGTGGACCACGCAATAGCATGGGGTATGAATGGCTTGATGCAGCAAAACGATATTAGCCATCGGAAGAAAAGTGTATTTCCACCATAAGTTACCCTTATGACGAAACAAAAGATTGCAGTTCGGCTGGGTTAACACTAGATGGCATAAGAAGTTACGGATCATTGATACAATATACTAGTGGCTCTTAACCGGGAGGAGGCACGCCACCCCAGGGAGGCGTCAATAAATTTAAACCACGGGGCCGTGAGCCCTTACGCGCCCTACAACATGGAAAGTTTCATCAGCAAGTTTACCAATAAATACATTTTATTTTTAAAGCTTATTCAAAGTCAGGTGGGCTTGAAACAAAGGGCAATTACATAAGAACCACTGCTATACACCAAACAGCAACCACAGCAAGACAGTAAGGCTAGCTTCAGCACGCAAATAATATCGTGTTCGCGACTTTGTGCAGTAGGTGTGATGCGCGAGTAGATAATCATACCCATGCCAAAATAACGATTATTAGGAAAAAGTTGCAAGCAAAATTCAAATATATTTGCATTGAACAAACTCGAAAATATTTACATTCAGTACTGATTACTAAAACTGTCAGAAAGCCAAACTTGTAGAAAAGTCAATAGATACGCTTAATGCAACATCGGAATATATATTTGTATTCCTGTATCGCTTCTGAATGACAATTTTTCAAACGAATATATTATTTAAAACAAATAATTGTCATCACCGGGGGCACCTTCGAGCGGGAAGCCAGGGGGCAATTGCCCCCTTCGCCCCCCACCCCCTTAATCCGGCCCTGATTGCGTGTCTTGAAAAGCGGGTAAGCATCAGCTGGTGTATTGTGTCCCAAAATTTTGCTGATGCACCGTAGACCTTTCGGTACGAATTGCCTTTCCGTTTTATCCCAACTGTGTAGCAGCAGTTCATAACTGACTGCACACCCATAGCATGGAGTTCAACAACAAGGTCGTCATAAACTTTTCTCGATATGCCAAGGTAAGCGTCGCATCCACTTCACCGGCACATCCATTTTTTCCGACTGTTGCAGTTCTTTGGTCGCTACAGCGTTAAAATCTTTGTAAGTAAAAATTTCCCGTCCTTATCCGCGCGGCAAATCACAATTTTCCTCTCTTCTGTTAACTTGCCTACAGTGCTTAAAATGTCTTTTTGTTCCTTCTGCAATTTGTTCTTGGTTCTGTATGCGTCCAACACCAAAAGTTTCAGGTTCTTTAATTTTGTAAAAACCATGTCCGCGTATACGTTTAGGTTCGTCATCAGTTCGATCCCTATTCGGTCTAAACCAGGGGCACACAATTTTTTCGCTATTGCCGGCCGCATTACGTTTATTTTTATGAATTACGACCGCCAATGAGTTCAAGTTTTTTTATTAAATTACGTTTAGGAATAGGATTTATCCCCATACTATCCCATTTACTAGTGTCTATAAGTATAGTATAATCAAATGTCAAACATTTTAATGAATTTATTCAAGCACAATTTCCACAGTTATGTTTGGCCATGTTTCTACAAATTACGCGAATACCAAAGTAGACCAAAGAGTTTTTGTTAATTCACGGCTGCCATGACTTATACTTTTAATTACATGGGCAAGACCGCATAACCGTTTATCGAGACGCATGGTTGTGCACCCCGGTCTAGAGATTTCGAGTGTTTTTAGTTTTACATTAGAACTATTGACGTTTTTCTATATGCTCTTTTACACGAGAATGCCCAATGGAGTCAAAATGACTCCTTCGGACAGTTGGCTTTTGCGTATCTTTTCACCTGCTTGTTTACAGGGAAAATCCTCCCGTGACTTTTCATCATCCCTAGGACCTAAAAGCCTGTTGGAATGGCATGCGTTTATGTCAACTTTAAATATGATTTTTTAATATTTACAGTACCTCGAATGCCCGGANGAGCCATTTTGACTCCCTGTATAGAAATCGTAAAAAATATTTCGTGATCTACAGGCAACGATAGTGTTTTTATGCTTTGTAGCGTAAATTCAATTTACAAAGCCACTTTTGCTTTTGAAAGAGCTTGAAGTCTTTATTGCTGTCAAGTGTCTTTTCAAAAGCTTTATCATTTTCTTATCAGTGGCATAGAATATTTTGTTTTGTTGAGACAATTTATGTCAACAATGTTCCAGTCAGTGAATTATCACCTTTGGTTTGGCTTGCTCCGCGTGGTTCTGATTGCAAGTACAATCAGAACCACGCGCTACCCAGTACCTGCAGTGGTGAAGCACATGAAAGAGACACTTCACTCCACCACATTTTAAAAATCTGGTGATGCAACGATGACTGTTTATCAAGGTAAGGCCAAGAAAAATGTGATTATTCTCATTACCCTTCACTTAAGCATCACCGCTGCCGATAATTCCAAGAAGACTCCTGAAAGGTCAAAACCTTACATTGCCAAAAATATGGTGTTGATTTTGTCAATCAAATGGCAAGGAAATACACAGTTAGAACTTCCACCAGAAGATGACCTATAGGCGACATTCGTTCCACAGCACACTGCGGCTATAAATGCACGGATCATTTACAAAGAGGTCACAAAGAACAACACATATAGAAGCGTTTTTCTTCAGCGGTTTGCTGAGGAGCTATCTTGGTCTCATAGTCGAAAGTAGCAACACAAAGGCGAAACGAGCAACACTAAGATAGTTGCAAGAAGAAACACCCGAAAAATGGCATGGTAAAATGACGAAACACTGCCAAATGAAGAGCGAATGTAAGACGAATTGCTTAGAGGGCACCTGCCGTGAGTGTATAGCAGGTCATTATGCAGAAATTACACTATTGAAACACCACATCTGTGCGTGAAATGCAATTCCTCACAATAACAAGTGTCCTTTTCCGGCATTCTGTCTTTTTTCGCCTATTTGTTTTGTTGTTGCAATACTTTGGTTTTGTTCAATGAAAGTAGTTTTAGAAAAATACCTCTGACTGTGCTCTGACAAAGCTATTCCTCAGCTGTAATCACAGTGCTGTTACACAAGAAGCTGCAGGAGGTCAAAATGGTTTCTTCGGGCATTCTACGTGAATCAAAATTCCAGGCATTCGAGTGTTAAAGTACTGTAATTCTTGTACAGGCCAAATAAGTTATAATGTCGTGATGAGAAGAAGGCCAACGTGTTGCTATATCAAGACGCAACCGATGCCATGTTTGCCCAACGGCGCTCCACACCTGGCCACGGATGGCTTTCTCCCACACTTCCATCAGGTAAAAAATTCTCTTCAGAAAGGAAAGAAATAACTGAGAAACGAATGACTTATGTGAAAATGGGATTGAAGAACTATAAAAATCGGCTGTCTTACAGCTTGCTGTTGCTGTTTGTTTCTGTAGTTATTTGCCAGGAGGATGACATACCAGAATTTGAGCTTCTTGGTGCAAAGCAGCCTGAAAAAGGCATAGAATTTTCATTCGAAATACCCGCGCGGAGAAGAGAGTGCTTTTACCAGTATTTGCCACATGGGTCGCAAATGAAATTTTCATTTAAGGTGATTCCTGCATAGTTTTGTGAATGTTTTTGTAAGAACCAGACTAAATGCACATGCATATGAAGATGCTTGAAGTAAGTGTTTCTTACTTAAAAACCTTTTTATTAGAAACAATGCGTCAACTACTGTATAGTTGAAGCTAATAATCACCAATTAGAAATATTCCCGAAAGGCCATCAAGTTGCTACGTATATCACTTCAGCTGTGGTGCAAATGAAAAAAGATGTTTGGCTTCTAAGGATAACTGGGCTGTTTTGCGAAAAAATATTTTTATTGGTGAAGGAGTCTGCATGGTGACCACGAAACGCCATTCTTAGCTATCTATAGCTAATGGTTGAACGCAGAAATCATCGGTGGTGGTGTACGGTGGGAAATATGAGAATCTGCGTTTGTGACAAAAAATATAGGATTCGCACATAGTTTGCAAGATAATTGTAGATTTAACATAGAAACGTTGCAGAAATGCAGAATAGATTTTTCCACAGATTTTTGTATAATCCAAGCTCAGTCATGAAAGTTCGCTTACTTAAGGTCATAACTCTTTTCCTTTCTTTATAGCCATCTTAAGTGTAATGACCACTTTAAGTTACCTGTAAAAATTCGTTACTTACAAAACTTGACAATGGTTTTTATTGTCAAGCTATGTATAAGTTGAATTGTGCAATTTCTAGGGGCACGTTTTGTAAAGAATTTATTGGTTTGCAAAATACTGCAAAAAAATAAATGCTTTATAAAAGATTAAAGCCCGATTCGACATTTATGTCAGTGCGCCAAGACCGATGCCAATAACTTGATTTGCAGTCGATACAGATTAAATTGTGATGTTGCTCACACTGCAGTAAATGTAAAGTAAGCTCTGGTGAACTGCTGAACATCAAATGTCTTTAATTGAGAATTTGATGTAATTATAAATAACAAAATCATTCCTATCGGCAAGTGAAGAGTTTTCGCAACACAATTCACTTTTTATTGCTCATTACTCTTCGCAACTGCTAAAATGACAAAATTTCTTCCCAAATCTTTTCTACAAATTTCCAGTGAATCTTGCAATACGCAACTACATTTTGAGAGATTCCCAAGGGGTTCTAGCACTTCAAAACATTTCTTTATTTTTTAAATTAGAAATTCAAAAATCCGTGTTTTAAGTAAATCTCTTTTTTTTCTGAACATATGACTTTCATTTTCGTGATAATGATGCTTTTACGATGTAAGTCCAACAGAAGCTATTTGAATATATCTAAGCGAACATTGCAGACATGTTCAAAATATCACTTACAGTATCAGTAAATTTAATTAAAATGTTAGAAGCTGTAATCAAATTTACATAAACTTGAAATCTTGTTGTGAGCGAGTATTTGCAAAATAAGATTCGAAGCTTAAGTAGCATTTTCTGCGAAAACTTAACGTTATTATTAAACTTTTTATGTTTCATGTGTTTGTACTTTATAGTATAAATTTCTGTTTGAGGACTAACTAATCCAAACCCCAAGACAATTCCTTCAAAAACAAACATTTTCTTAATAATTTATGCAAGCAGTTTATCCAAACAAATTTCAAAATGTAAGCATCAAATAACAAAGCAATGAGCTTTTACGTTGGTCTTCTGAGAGATAAAATTGCAAGGGTATCGAATTTAACGAATAACGCAGAGGATGATTGGCATTTTAACTATGCGTACGCTGGCTCCACCGGAAAATTCAGTCTCATCATCGAAATGGAAATGGTGTTGATGGTGGCACCATCGAAAAAGAAATGGTGTTGATA
>JGI24021J15306_10012406_pt1 | contig 10581 bp, 8 predicted proteins | sample Ectturendosymbi1_FD_15306 | JGI IMG/M metagenome (IMG submission 15306) | reverse complement strand
CTCGGCCTCGCTGACTCGTTCACTCGTTCTCGATAAAACTCGGCCTTGCTGACTCGTTCTCGATACAACTCGGCCTCGCTGACTCATTCTCGATAAAACTCGGCCTCGCTGACTCGTTCTCGATAAAACTCGGCCTCGCTGACTCGTTCTCGATAAAACTCGGCTTTGCTGACTCGTTCTCGATAAAACTCGGCCTTGCTGACTCGTTTTCGATAAAACTCGGCCTCGCTGACTCGTTCAGCGGATTTCTTTTCTGAAGGCAGACAAGGATACGACCGTGATAAAAAGAACCAGCCAATCAAAAGCGATTTGAAGCTTTTCCTGAGCGCTTCGTTGTCTCTTGTTAATAACACTAACCTCGGTTCGTAGATCCGATACAAACAAGCGGGAAAATAACGAAAACTTCAAAAAATGCACAATTTCCCGATAGGAGCGCAAGCGGTGGAAAACCGGGTTTTCCTTCACAGGGCTGTCGCCATGGCAAACAACATGCCATGGAAACAAGCGTACCTCAAAAAAGATGGCTGAACGATGCATTGTATGGGTGCCATGGCTCTCATCATTCGCAGATCATAGACTTTGACGAACGGGTCAAGGCTCATCATTCCACCCGCATTGCTTTCCGATCTGCAAAACGTGGATGGAAACGCATGAGGCACTTTCCGAAAAAAATCGCATTTACTGCTCCATGCAACGTAAGGTGAATGCGTCACAGTCGGTTTTGTTTTGAAAAGAAACAGGGCCTGACAACATACCGCACGCGTGCCACACTTGGCACGCCAAGCAACGTCCAATGGCACGCACAAGCACCGAGTCTTAAATATCAATTTTGTTATGATTCACAAGAATGCGTCTCTCGTTGACACACTGAATGCTTTGAAATCTTAAGTCGGCACACAGTTTGCAAAAGGTTGCCGACCCTGCTACACAACGTCAAAGTGTTTTTGAAAAATGCGCGCTTGAAACGCAGCAGTTTCACGATGACTCAGCAAAGCCTTCACGCGCAGTTCAAGCACATGCTCAATGCTGAGGTAGACAACTCACCAACAGTACTCCGTGCAACAGAATGGTAGTGGCTCAGTTGGAAATTCTCAATTCTTTTTGATGAGGCACGGGAAAGTTTTTGCACCGCGGTGTGCACAGACCAACCCAAGCTATAGACCAGGGGTTCCCAACCTGGGATACATGTACCCTTAGGGGCACATTTGCCTGTCTGAAGTGGTACATTTACGGTTTATATAGAACAGAAATATATAGTTACATATCTTTTATTTCCAAAAATGTATACATATCAGTAAACATTTTTTTAAAAGCCGTTATGTGCTTGTTTTTTAATATATCTGTGATTAATCACGATAAAATATTTTGTCATGAGAAATTTTAGGGGTACATATTCATCTGTCGGAAGACTGAAGGGGTACATGGTCAGAGAAAGGTTGGGAACCCCTGCTATAGACAGATGACCATGTACGTATTGAGCGAACATAAAACGTGTTTTATGCGTAGTCTTACCGTGCCCGAGAGTAGTTTTGTAATTTACTGAACAAAGGGATTTGCAACTGAAGAAGTCGGCAAATTTATTGTGCACTGGCAGCCTAATATATCTATATCACAGTGTATCTATCGTGATACGACTATGAAACAATAGCCAGGGGTTGAGAAGGCACACCAGGGTGAAGCTGCAATGATCTAAGAAAACTAACGTATACCCACCTCTATAAGGCACACCTACCTTCTGGAAAACCCACACGTGATGAGCAAGTGACCATTGGCGTCGAAGTCAGACAAAGTTCCCGAGTGAGCGTCGAGTCTGTGCTGGATTTTTAACGAGTCGCGGTCCCGCAGCATAACCTTAAAATTTTTTTTCGGGCAATTACTGAAATAAAACGCAAGTCTTGAGTTGCAGGATCACCAATTCCACACAAACACACGTACCTTTCCGTTAAATCCACCACAGCACAAATACTTTGACGTTGTACGAAATATCGCCGTTCCTTCGTCTTCGCTCACCGACACTCTAAAACCGTAAGAGGAGGAACATAGTAAGATTTATTGAGAATTCTACAGCAAACAAGGATATGTCTTTACAGGAATGTGGTATAAACTGGCTCAGGATTTTTGTTGCAAAACAACAACTCGCACGTACGCTTGCTTTCACTGTTTACCTGCAACGCTAAAACATATCTTTCGCCTCAGGGGGAAATGATGAATAGATGGAGTCTGGAGAGGAACTCGATCTTCAAAAAACCCGCGCTTTTGCAGTTCATGTTAATGTCTCAAATACTACTCTGAAAGAAGCAGAGCAGCTGGCGATAATTGCAGTGTATCACTATTATCGTTTACCCTAGCCCAAAATGGGCAAACATTTCATCAGCAGGTCCAGAAAAAATCTGGGAATGACAATACGGGGAAAGTTTTCGCACAAATACTAAAAATTAGATTTTGCAATTGCTTAAGCAACTAACAAATATCAAATCGACTCCCTTCACTTAAGGCTCGAGTCAATTTGCTTTTATTATGCGTGAAATTGTCTGCGTTCTACGCACCTCGCAGGGCAGCTGATCTCGATTACTGCACTACATCACAATACTCGGCAAAGGTCGAACGATTCGGCTGAAGGCGTGCTCTCTACTGCTGCGTGGCATCAAGCATATCACATTTGCATGGGCGTTCGTGATCATTGGAAAAATTACTGGTGCTGTTGAAAAAATGTAATTCATGGGCGCTTCAGTCGCAATGTGAGCTGATGGGGCTGCGCAATAACAGGTTCATTACTTTGCTGTTGGTCTGTTCGATCGATGAAAACAAAGTTAAAACATTCTTTTCTTGGGTTCCAGGAAACTTTCCATTTTTTCTTGCACTGTTGTTCAAGTATAAATGCGGTTTTGTTGAAAAACACGTTTCATTGACAAGAATATTTCTACTTTCCGTCGGTTACAATCTACCCGCTTTGCACAACAAAGTAAATTTTTTGATCAATATGTCAGTGATGCAGTTCTTCAGCTGCGTTAAAAATTGTCCAAAAATACTATCCATGCATTACAAGCAGTACAACGCAGTTGATGGGCAAAACGAGCAAATTTTTAAAAATGTTTTTTTTGTGTGCTACATAAACAAGTGCTGAGAACAGGGTGCAATCAGCTTACTTATTAATAACTGCCTGGGTGCGCAAGTCCAGCTCGATGAAGCTTGGGTTTTTTCCTCCAATCAACAGACTGTTTTCCTTTCTCAGTGACATGCACTGACTGTCTTGAAGATCCTCATGTCTATGAAATGAAGAACAAAAAATCGAACATCGAAGTCAAAGGAAGAAATATATAATGCTACGATAAAAGTACAGATGAGCTTTTGGATATTGGTAGTTCTCAAAGTTTTCGGTTCAGGGCCATCTTCATTAACCAGAACTTTTCCATGTAACAAAAACTTCGCTACTGCATTTAACAAAAATTGCACCAAAATGATTACAAATGAGACTACTGAGAAAAATTTAAGTAACATTGCAGCTGCATTCATTTTTACACCTGTTTTTCTGGGTAAGGTCGCATTGGCAGCAGCCCTAGGACTTGAAATGCCTCACGGGTTTCAGAAAACTCTTATACTTCTGCTGGCTCCTCATCAAGACAGAATCAAACAAAGTCGAGGGTGTAATCATGCTACCTACTTCTTGATAAACCTAATGGATGCTTTCCTGTGGACATGGCCAACAGGAATTGCCTTGACATTTGACTGGAGCATTCTGGTCACATGTCCAAACCATCGTGGTTGAGATCTCTATTCCGAGAAGTGACTCAACATTCAGGGCTTTACGAACTTCACACCTGCGCACTTTGTCGCAGTATCACATCGTGAACTTTTTGCAAAACTCCCAGTGTCACACTGTGAATTTTTCACAAAAACCCTTTGCATTTTGGATAGCACTATTTCTGTGTTTTGGATAGCACTATTTCCGTCACTACCAAGATTCGTGACATCAGGTGAAGATCGGAACAAACACCGATTTAAAAAATGGGTGGAAGCTCCCGAGATGGCCCAGTAGTTAATGAATCCCTCCTGTCTTCCTTCTTGTATATGAGGATGGTCACTCCCGTTTGTCAATGTTTCGATGCCCATCTAGAAAGCCAGGCCGCTTGACACACACGAGTCAAACAACTTCTCTGTTCAAGACTCTGAGCATTTCACGATAGATTTCATCACAAACCGCAGCTTCCCCAGCTTTTGATCTTACGTCAGATAGAAAGACTTCAGTCGCAGTGACGGTGTTTTCCTCCCCTAAACGCACCCCCTGTGTGTTCAATGGTGTGAAAGTGATTTGGTGCAAAACACCTTTGAAATACTCTCTGCATCTGCCAAGGATGCCCCCTTTTGGGTCATAAATGTGTTGAATTCAGTTGCTTTTCAGCGATATCTCAGTACTTAGATGACGTCAAGCTAGAAACAACCATGTTCAGATAATCCGGATCATCACCTAAACCGGATGAAATCGTCAGTCAAATCAAATCCAGAAAAACTGAAGTTTACTGTATATTTTTGTTTGTTGCAGAGCGCCATTAATATTAATTATCGCCAAATAAAATCAACTCAACTTCAAACCACTATCAAACAGTGAAAATTTTACCATCTCATTGCAAAACAACGTCATGAACAGAAATGTTACCAGTCTGATGTTCAGCAGTCTGCAAGTATTTACTGAAAGCTGAAGTGTGCTAGCGCAGGGAAATGTGAATTTAACACTATGCTAGGCAAAGACAGTAATCCTGACATAACATCATATTTTTCCAAGGTTTCCAAGAATTACCACAGCAGAGAAGCAAAAATATAAATAAAAATATTTACTTGAAATTAAAAACAGGAAGGCCTCTTTTCAAAGAACAACGAAGGTGGTTTTTTGTCAAAGATAAAACTTTGTCTTCAGCAGTAAGAATCTCAACAACAGGGTTTGTGTCAGTTCGAAATGATGTGTACTTTTGCAAAGTAGGGTGATAGTAAGATGTAATATGACCCTGAAAATCCAATACATTCAGTTTAGTTATGGCATACAGTAAGAAGTGTTGAAACAGCATATGAAATGCACATGCCACAAAGCAAAAAGAGTACATGTAGCATAAGAAAGTATCATTGCAATAGGTAACATTTAAAGCATACTCAAAAACACCAAGTTGCAGCAGTTTCAGAAGTATTTTGAAGAAAATAGATTACAGAAGTAAATATCATCACACAGCATTGTTATGCATTTCACAAATCTTCATTTTTCTCCCATTATATAATGCTTCTGTATGACAGTGACAGAATGCAGTCGTTACTAGCACCTGCCTTGTTTTTAGTGTTTGGTTCCCCTAAAGCCAGGGGTTCGCAACCTTTCAAGCATGTGACCCAACTAATAAACAATTGTAGGGTCCATGACCCACCAACTATACAACTTCTCCAATACAACAAATGTTGCACATCCATAGAGCATAAATAAAAACAACTGAAATCAACATTCAATAATGCAACGTGCACTACAATCAATGTGAAGGCTGAGCTTGTTTCTTGCTAGAAAGCAAAGATATTTGAGGCTCAATACATGATAATGCACAGATCAATTCATCTTCCACATTAATCCTGCTTCTAGATTTTGTTTTCATGGCAACAAGAGCCCTTGTTTGAGATTCATTTTGCTAAACATACCCAATTTCAATAATACAACATCACCCACGAAAAACCTGAAACCCAAAACCAAAAACTTTTTTTAAGTGCAAACTAGAATACTCACTGAGTCTTTTGAGAGTTTGGATAGTTCTTTAGCATAATCGATCGGTGAGTTTTGGAGTTACAAAGTGGTACAAAATTAGTGGCTAAATATGTGATTTCAAAATATGATATACTCGTATACTGGCTCCAAACACGTTAAAGTTTTATTGTCATCTGCAAAGCCTCGACCTTTTCTAAAGGATGTCTGGAAAACACATCACATTCCAAGATTGACCACTAGGAGTTCTGCAAATTCTTACATGACTTTTCAACATTCAAACTTAGATTTTGTGTCGATTCTACGAAAACTGAAAACTAAGATAGTTAAACAAGAAAAGCCAGTCCATGTTAGAACTAATTTCACAATACTTTTAAATATTCAAGAACATTCAATAGAATTGAAACAAACTTCATGTGTGTTGCAAAAAGGGAAACAGACTTATCACTACCAAAACTACTTACTCGTTGACCGCCAACCCAAACTAATTCACAATTAGAGTCAAAGTGCACTGAGGTCGCAGGACATATTGGAGATCCTGCAAGAGGCAAAATGCCCAACTCTGCATATTCTCCAACAACTTCTATCCTGTAAAAGTAAAGGTAATATTATTAAGTAAACTATAAAGGTCAAGACAATCAAGAGTAAAGTATTTCATATTGATAGAAAAACTCATTAAGCACTATAAGTTGAACATATTTTGGCAAACATTCCATACTGAGTAAGTATCCAGTAGGAAAACACCTTTGTTGCCACGAAAGGTGAATCTCCTAATGAGGAAATATATTTTTTACTTATCAGCCAAGTAAAACAAAACTGTAAAATTTAGAATGGATTTGTCACTAGTGCGCATACAAGATTTTTTAAAGGATTTTTATATCACCCTCCAAGACACACTTGTCCAGAAGTTTAGAACTTGGCATGTGCAAAAGTCTCAAAATAAGTTTCACAGCTGAGGATGTCTTGCTAAAATAAAAAATTTCTGCAGAACAGTGGTGATGAACAGAAAAAGTAATCACTTTTTTCCCACCAGATCATATAGGTATTTAACATTTCATTTTAAATTATAAAAGATAAATGTAGCAAATACAAAAGATTTAGGTAGCCCACAACCATGTGCTAGTCAGCCAACGTACTACATGCCAACTTTTTCATGCTGATGGTCAATAATAACGTTTGTTTTTTTGTCACACAGGTCAACCTGAAAATTCTCACCTACTTGCATCAAATCCACAAGCATAAAGTTCAAAAAGATCACAAAATTAGACTAGTGGCAAAGTTTAACGGTATTTTATGAAGTTTACATAACACAGCATTATAAATATTCATTGAAAACTACCAAGTCATAAGCAGGAGCTTTAAATAAAACTTACAGTATTTAAATTATGATATAGGTGGAAGTGGGCCATCCAACACAAAAAGTGTATGTACAGTTAACTGAAAAAAATTTTGATCACCACAGGATCAAACAAATGATACATACGGTAATGGAGCAACAGCTGGAATGCCATGTGGCCCAGGAGTTTGGTATTCTGGAGTTACAACACCAAACATTTGATGAGGTTGCAAGTTTTACAAAAATCTATATTTGATTCCATCCAAGCAATCTTGTCACTTAACCTTTATCTTTAAACAAAAAAGCATTTTCATGTAGATCACATTAGATTAAAACATTAGGGTAAATGTCAAATTAACACATCCACTGACTACACAACACTTAGGTGTCTCCAATAGGTTAGGTGCAAACAAAATCACAATTTTATTGTCAAGCTGCTAGTAAGTCAAAAAAATAACTTATAAGCCTTCAGTAAAACTGAAATCGTTTTTAAAATTACTGAAAAGCCCTCAATACATTGCGATAGTATGTAACTAAACCACCCAATCTTTGACATCCCTTGAAGTTAATAAAGAAGTAATAGAACTAACAAGAAAATCATTAAAAAACTCATATTTAATTATGGGTTGCCTGTAAAAGGCGAAGCTCTGTAAATAGCGGAGCTTGGTTGCGGAGGTTTGATGACGTAACCGGAGTGGAAAAAAGTTGCGTTATAAAAGGAATAAACAGGAAAAAAGCAAAGGAAAAATATTTTTTTATTGCAAACAAATATGCGCTTCACCTAAACATCTAATACATGGATGTTTGCGATGTTTAAAAATTTTATACATTCACAATTGTTGAAACTTATTTTTTTGTCCCCGAATCGTTGTGCAACTCAGAGAAGCAAAAATTATCAAATTTCAGAATAAACTTCTTTCATCGTAGTGTAAGATCATCTTTTGCAAAAAAATTATTTTTACTACCGTTTAGTTCTTATTGCTCAACACAAAATATTCGTTTTAGCTACTCCAGTTACATCATCAAACCTGCGCAACCAAGCTCCGCTGTTCACGGAGCTCCGCCTTTTACAGGTTAGCACAACCAACACTTTGTTATCACAGCTGCATGGTGCATGCTATAGTGTGAAATAAGTAGAAAATTTTGATACAATACAGTAAAGGAAAAACAGTCCTAGCACAGTGTTTGCCTTGTTTGTCTTAATGTTATGAGGCAAAACAGACACTACCAAGAATACCATAGAAACAAGCTCAATTCAACATATACCTTTATCTCACAACCATGGGTCCAATTAGGTGGGTGACACGGGGGACGTGTCCCCTCCACTTTTTTGGACAGTGGGGATATAATCTAATGTGGCATGTCCCCCCACATTCTCTTTTTAGGTTTTGTAATATATAGGTTTTACACCAACCTGCTCCCCTACATTTTACAACGAAATTGCGCCCATGCTCACAACACTATAGACTATAGTATAAATACAGTTTAAGTTGACACTACAAAGACTGTAAGGTAAGCACTTAGCAGCAAATGCAATGAGAAGCTCAGTTATAAACTTAAAAAGTATAAGAAAAATATCAAATCAGAAAAATTACCGGGTACAGTGAGTATGCACTGCAACACACGCAAATCATTATCACTAGGCTACACAAATACTTTAATGATCCATGATAATCTATCAGGTTCTCCTGCATGAACTGAAGTAACTAATTATTAGTCTAATAGCAGAGGGTAATTACTGCCTACGCTACTGTGAACTAGTTTTTGCAGTGTAGGCTAATCAAGGTAACCTTTCTAAACCGCTTTTAAAATTAGCGCCTTTCTCCGAAAGGAAACCATACCAAACTGTTAGCCTGCCGCATTACTCTGCATAAAGTCAAGTTCTAGCTCACTTTCACTCAGCACAAAATGGATAACACTAATTGGAGGTCCGGCGCCGCCGGCCTGGCGAGCTGGAGGGCCGTGTTTCCGAATGAAAAACGGGAATTTTCCGCGGGCAGGAGGGCCATGTTTCCGAATAAAAAAAATGAATTTTTGGTGGGCTGGCGGGCAGAGGGGGCACCGGATCCGGAGTGCCGCAGTCGACTTCGACAGGATTCTGCGTTTTTCTTTCGGAGCCGGAGTCAAAAATTTGGCAAAAACCAGACCCGGATCCGGAATCAATTTTCAATCTCGGCAGTAGCAAGAGTCTGTGTGGTCATTTCTTAAGTAAAAACATGAGGAAATTAAGGTAGGATCGATGATTGTAGCCGGAGTCTGAACAGGAGTAAGATTCTCAAATTTGAAAATTTCCGGACCTGGATTCAAAAATTTTGGAACAGGAACGGAGTCAGAGTCCTAAAAAATTACTCCGGCCACCTCTGCTGGCGGACTGCACAGAAGACAGAAAGGAGGGCGGGCGAGCTGCACAAAAGTGCAGTACAGCGGGCTGCGGAAAAGGGCGGGGCGGGCTGCAGAAAATAGCAGCCCTCCGGCCCGCCCTATTCCGCATCCCAGCTTTATGTGCAGCCCGCTGGCCCACCTTAATGTGCAGCCCACTGGCCCGTCCTGTAGTGTAGCCTGCCAACCCGCTGTCAAGCGAAACTTCTGACTTACAAAATTTCTGACTTCACGCCAAGTGCGCATGCACAGAGGAATATTCTACATATCAAATATGCTAAGAAAATTGATGATTGGGGCTTAGGGATTCGTGTTTAGGTAAGTGTGTGGGGTTAGGGTGAGAAAAAGAAAAATATTTGAGGTCTAGAACAAAGTCCAAAAATTTTCAGTGGTTAAAGTTATTCCTGTACTATAACTCGTTGTGGGTACCTGACATCTAACCCAAAAGTTTTAATTTACGCAGTACACATCAAAAAAGTTATTACCAAACTTTATTTCTATATTCTGGGAAGCACAATAACTGACAAACAATAACAGATCAGAAATTTCACAGAGGTCAGAAATTTCGCTTGACACCGCCCTTCTGAGCAGCAGGCAGCCCGAAGAAAATTCATGGTTTCCATTTGGCAACACGGCCCTCCAGCCCGCCCGGCCCGCCGATCCTCCGTTTAGTATTATCCCATAAGATGTGTTGCAGTTGACTGCATAGCCTTGAACTACTGAGGCAAGCACAAGCGAAAGATGCCAATTCGGGGCATTAACTAACAAGAAAGCAACCAGTAACAATAGAGCTCCTTCACTGACTTCACTCTGCTGCTACTAGGTTGCACTATCATTATAGAGGGATAAGTGAACTACGATAATTCGCTTGTGGTGACTATCACAGTGACTTGTTGCTCGTGGGCACCATCTAGCGGTGACCTTTTATTTACATGTGGCGCCATCTACCGACCGCCACATCACTTCCCTCTCTATTAACTTCAAGTTCTATCACTTATCATCCATACTTTAACTCTCAATTTACAAGTTCGACCCTTACCCTTTGGTTCAAGACGATCTTCAACAGAGGGTGTTACTGAGAGGGGCTTATGGCCTTTCTTCCAGGCCCCTTATCGGGCGCCATTTGTTGCAGTTGACT
>JGI24021J15306_10012405_pt1 | contig 10581 bp, 8 predicted proteins | sample Ectturendosymbi1_FD_15306 | JGI IMG/M metagenome (IMG submission 15306) | reverse complement strand
CCACGCGTGAAACCTTCCCTTGCACCCATCCATTCTCGGGCACGAGGCAGGGCAGGTCGCGAGCACCGTTTGCCGAGTCCTCGGTGTGCCCCGGCCGGGATTCGAACCTGGCCTACCTGCATCTGAGGCGCGTGCTCTAATTCATGTTTTGAAAGCTAAGTTACGATAATCTGACCGCCTGTCTGATGCGCTGTGCGTGACTTCGGCACTCTAACTGTTTGAGAAATTCGAATATGAAGGAAAAAAAGAACTAGTTCAGAATTTCCCTACTTTTTCTATTTTCAATAGTGAATCTATAAACTTTTGCCTCCGTATGGCGCGCATAGCGAAATCCACGCAATAAAGAAGGCGACAGGTGGTTAGGCTACACGTTTCTATAGCCTGGTTTATAAGTTTTGTTGGTTTATAAGTTACTTCCAGATTTCTTGTTCGCAGTACGACACTTAATATCCTCCAGCAATTGCCATTTTTTGCATTATTGTTTCGCAAACAATCTGAGAAAACAACCACAATTAAAAACTCCACATTCTCCTGAGCTCTGGTGTCATTAGAGTCTGGCATATTCAGCCACTGCCCAAATAACCGAAATACCGACTCAGTCTGCACAGACTTCATGCTGGTTTGGAAAGTTACTGCGCGGATTCGCTGATTTCCTATGGAAACTGTCGACACACAAGGCAATGAAAGTTTCTTCGTATTCAAGTTTTGCGTGTATTTAGTTGCCACGAGACGAGTTTCATGTAGCTTGCCGAATCGAAGTTAATCCGCGAAAATTTGCAGGCTTTGATGATTTCCAACGCCGCGAGACAAGAATCTACCGTCGGTGAAATTGTGAACCTCATGTCAACTGATGCTCAAAGATTCATGGATCTCATGAGCTACATTCACATTCTTTGGTCCGGACCACTGCAGATCATCATAGCTGTACTGATGCTTTATCAGGTTAATCCACATGCTAAATTACATTAAATAATAGCTTACAGTAATTACAATAAAAGAATAGCTCAATTTGGAGACTAAACTGCGAAATGCCTTTAGAGAAAATCTGCTTCCAACAACTTTGTTCTGATCCTTTGCCAGGTAAAGTGCGCTGTTTGCAGCAAATGTTAGCTTGCATTGCTCCAGCAAAATATAAATTCCTTGAACAACTGTTAACAATGTTGTTGAAAATCACTGGACCTTGCTGTTCAATCTCCGCGCAAGCGTAGGAAGAAGTTCAACACAATGCAGCTGATCTTCGTTTTGCGAAGGTTTTAAGTTACGCTGTCCTGGCTGGTCTGGCGGTAATGGTCCTAATGATTCCTCTGAACGGCGTCATGATCAAAAAAATGCGAGAACTTTCGACGAAAAACATGAAGTTCAAAGACCAGAGAATCAAACTGATGAACGAGGTTCTGAATGGGATCAAGGTTCGCGTGTCTTTGTGATCGCTAAATAAATAAATGCTGGCGTTCTTGCTCTCAATTTTGACAAAAGAATACAAAATCGAAGTTTAAGTAGTTAAATTGGAATCTGTCTCATCCTTTCGGCATTGAGGTGTTCTAATAAAGAAGCTCGAAAAGTGTACAGACGTTGGAAGCATCTCAGATAATTAAAATCAAATCATCCAAAGTCGAAAGGTTGCGACTTGACACGTCGTGCCAAGCATGATCTGCACGTTCACACGTTTGTTTGCGGACGAAAATTGATGCTGAGGTCTTGCAACGGTCCCCGCATTTGAAAATGTGTTTATGGTGCCTGCATCTTGTAAACAAACTAGGCCCCAGTTCAAAAACTGGTTTCGCAAATGTCGCGAAAATTTGGGTCCGGCAACTTTTCATGGCATTTGTGTAGCATTATGACTCGGATCTGCTGCGATCACGTGACGCTGCGGTTCCGCTTTGAAGGTACTTAAACTCTACGCCTGGGAGCCCTCGTTTGAGAGCCAAGTGTTGGAAATACGCCAGAGAGAGCTGCGTCTGTCGAGGCATCTGGCTTACTACAAAGCTTTTTCGTCTTTTCTATGGAACTGCACACCGTTCATAGTAAGCCATTGTCGCTGCGGTAATTGAATCCATGGTGCCAACCTGTCGTGTCGTTGTTTAGAAAATGCATTCTTCTGCATAATCTGCACGTTGCAGCCTGCTTTTTGCGCTTAAATTGCTGTTGCTGCAAGCAAGTATCTAAAACGCGCGTATTTGTATTTTGAATTACATTTCCCAAAACGTTATAAACACAGCATTTTTCAGCGAGTTTACTCCCACTGCGGCTTGCTGTCCATCAAAAGCACTTGCTTGGATTTACAAGCGTCGCGGTGCATACAAGTATAGTTCATCATAGAAATTCCCCATTTGCCTCACGTAGACAAGTTCAAGCAGATATTTTGCTCGGTTATATCAACCTTACTTTTTGCATGATAACCAAGTGTATACAGTGGACTTCATCAGCACGTTACTTCAACAATCTTCTAAATATGGCTGCCACTCGAAAAAACTGCTTAATTCGTTTCAAATTATATTTATACCTTCGTCAGGCCGCGCCTCTAGGCAAGCTTGCTTTGGGCGCTGTAAACCTAAATTTTTCTTGTTTATGTAATGTCAATTTATTCAAAAGCTCTGAAACGTGTATATTTTGTTGGATTTTTGCATCGTCGGGGCTTTGACATGCAACTTAACGTTTCGCCACGTTGCAGTGTTCACCAGAGATCTGACAAGACTTTGAGCTAAGGGTGTGGGTGATGCTGATGTCAGCTCATGCGTGTTAAGTTCAATAGTGTAGAGGGAGCTCATGTGGAAAAGTGTTTCTTTCTTATTATTTAATTTAAACACATCCAAAATGTCTGATGCGTTTCTGATGGTTAATGACAACTTCTCTTCTGACTCCAACATCCGCTGGCCACGGATGATAAAAATCATGATATAAAAAAATCAACATAAAACAGATGTTTTTGATTTAAATCGTGGCCACCTTACGTTTGTAATTTTAATTTAAAGAATTTACTTCAACATAATTTTTTGTGCTTCGTTAACTTCAAGTGCAGCCAGCTAGAAACAGGTGAACTGTAATTCAGACTTTCTTTGCGTTTATGCAATGTGCAAATCAGCTCATAACAGCAGCACCAGTGCACAAAACAAACTATTTATTGAAATGACAATACTCAAACCATCAGTTTATCAATCTCATGGAAATTTAATGGCATGTTAAGATGCTTGTGCACAAATACAAGCTTGCCAGGTGCGAAGTCGTTTGTTAAGATTAATTATTGTAATGCAGCTTTCACCAGCTTTGCATCTGCAAAAGTATGACTTACGTATATAAAACCGTAAAAATCTATAATATGTTGGTTATTATGAACAAGATACATGCTCTACAGCCACTATATCAACATTCAACAGTCTACGTGGTTGATGGAATTTACATGCAACTTGTACTTCATGCTTGTTTTTTTTTCGCTCAGACATTTCAGTCACTTTTTTCACTAAGACATTTCAATCATTTGTCCCATTAGTAGTATTAAAACTCGACACAACAGTATTCAGTAGTTTATATTTTCAGACATTTTGACCGAATTGACTTAGTCTTTTTCGGTAATTAAAAAAAAAATTCGGTCGATGATTGAAAAAAACTAGATTTATGCTAGTCTCAAATTTGTGGCATTCAAACACTTGTGACTTCTGAGTCTGCAAGGATCAGTGACTTCAGTCCACATGTCATTTTTGCAGTTAGTTGACATTTGCGTTTAACTTGTGTTTGTCATATGAACTCTTTGCCTTCTATACTAATTAAATGTGTCGTAGAAATCATACAAAGCTTCAAAACTGCATGTGTTTTTTTGTTTGTTTTATTTTGATACTTTTGGATTATTCTTAATCCATCTTCAGTCCGTAGTTGCTCTCGATAAACCTCGGAGGATAATAGTTTTATTAACACTAAAAAGTCTTCAAAAAGCTAAGCATGTTTTATTTTGAGACGCTTCGGCTTGTTCTTTATCCATCTTCACTTCCCAGTGATTTTTTTTTTTAATTTATTGCTTGATTTAAATCAAGATTTGAATCGCTGATTCAAATCAACTAATTAAATTTTTGACCCGATGCGGAACGTCAACAAAATCATTTAAAATCAAATAATTTAAATTAATGAACCCTGCTACCACCACATTTTAATCGATCGACGCCCTTTTTCCATTTTTCTTGTCACGTGGCACTTCGCATGCATTCCGCAGGAAAGCATTCCTGAATTTTTTTGCACGGCATCCGCTGTGTGTCTGACTTAGCCTCTTGTTTTTAATTTTTGTTTTCATACAAGCCGGAGATCAGGCTTGCCCAACCTTTTTAGTGTTGGGGGCCACAAACGTTTTTTGTGGCGTAACAGAGCCCTTGATTTTGATAGGTTTTATGCGATAACACGAGGTGATAATGAGTCCTATAGTTGCACCTGCACGCAGTGTTGCCAGCTTGTATGGATGTAAACCAAATCTAAAAAATTGACATATTTTTCGAAGCGTTTGTTATACAAGTTTTTGGGTGGTAGGCCCATAGCAGAAACAACAGGGATAATTTTGGTGTGTTTTGATGGTAAATATGCTTGAGCCTATTAAAAAATACTAAAGATTTAAAAAGTGTGCTTACGAGCTTATTACATCGCAGGCCACTTAAAACAACATCGGGGGCCACATGTGGCCCGCGGGTTGGGCAGCCTTGCCGTAGATGCTCAAAGTCGTAAAATAACGCCGGTATCCAAAAAATTGCGGGTGACTTTTTCGTTCCTTCTTTGTTTGGTGCAGTCTTTTCCGGGGCCAAGCTGTTTTTAACCGACCCTGGTCTTTAAGTCTGCAAAATTTTCTAGCAAGTTACCGTAGACTCGAAATCTCCATCACACAAGTCTTCTGTCAACATCGTTCACGTAAAAATGTGTTTACGAACGGTTGCTTCGTGGCGAAAAAAAGTTACGCATTTTGCGTTTCCTAAGTTTCATTATTGAAGCATTACTTTTTCCGTGCATTGTGATGACGTTTTAAGTGACTTTCACCTTATTCGAGATTTCGCAACAATACACATATAACTTTGTTATTAGTCGCTATTGGCGTGCCTAGCCTAAAGACTAACTCCGTCTTTTGTTACGCAAAGGCGAAGCCTGCTTGTTCTTTATTTACCACTAAGACGTTTTATTGACCAGGTATCCCTCGTCTCGTTCGGGATCTACCTGGTGATTGACAGCAGGAATGTCCTGGACTCGGAGACCGCATTCGTGTCGTTGTCTTTGTTCAACATCCTTCGCTTTCCACTCGTCATGCTCCCAGCAATGATCACAGCTGTCACTCAAGTGCGTCAACTTCTTTTTGTTTAATCCAGCATTCCGCATGCAACTTGCATAGCGGGCAAATACTGGTGATATGATGACAGGCTTGTCCATGTTTGTTTATTGTTTAGCGTCTTCAAACCTACACGCCATCGACTAGAACTTAAAAGCACACATGCCGCTAACAAGAAACATACGGACACATGAAAAAACATGAGCATAGATGTGTGGCGGTACTTAAAAAAACATACGTATAGATCGATGGCGCTGACACGGTTAACTTGAAGAAACACAAGCACAGATATTCGGCATTATGAAAAAGCACTGGTATAAATGGCAGTGAGAGGCTGCGAAGGACCTCTCCAGGGTGGAGCTACCAAAAGTGAAAAACGGAATAGTTGGTTAATAGAAGCAGAAGTCTGCGGCTCTGAGTATGAAGTCTTACGCGTGCAATGCGGTTGTTTGATTAATGGAAGCAAAATGCGATGCAGGCAAGTTCAAGCCTGCAGCCAGAAGAAATTGGGTTAACTTTGCTACACAAAAATGTGCCATATTGGTGTCTATTTTGAAAAATTTCGTGATAGCTAAAGATGGAAATCCGCCACGGTAGTTACGGGCTAGTGCAGCGCTACTGTGTGTGTTACAAAATGGGTGCTGTCTGAGAACGACCCCCATCGCTCGGCCGGGAAATGGTATTTCGGTCGATGTGGCGACTCACGTATGGGAATGGAAATTCGTTTGCTGCAAACGTAATAGTGCTGAGGAAATGGTTTGTCATGTGCACGCAACCAATCTGTGGACAATTGTTGATCAATCTGCGTCACTTCACTGGTTGTGACGCATTAGTCCAAAAGGCTGATGAAATGCCGCTTCGAGTTGCCTTGTTCAAGAACTATTTTGTGTGCTCTACAGAAAATCTGCCTGAAATAATTTAAAGTTTGTATGCGGACGTATATGAATTAATCGCTGTAGAAAATCAAGTTTTGTCAAATCCTTCTTGTTTTTCTTACCGATGTTGTTTGTAGTTTTGTGTAAAACTGCTATCGTGTTAAATGGCTTTGCCTAATTATCTGTGATTAAATAGATGTGATACGTTTTTCTGAACGTTTGCCAGAGGTGCATTCGTGTTTCTGGTTGAAAACGTCGTCTTGCAGCATATAAAACATAAATCCTACGTTGCAGGCACAAGTGTCTGTGAAACGTTTGACGAAGTTCTTGGTAGGTTCGGAGATCGACCCCGAATCTGTGGATCGAAACCCGACGGGAGGTAAGTAGCGGTCGCTTGGCTGTTTTAACTCTACTGCGATGAGACGACGGACTGTTTATTTGCTACTNAGGTTGACAAAATACCGAGTGCGTTTCTGTGATGTGGAATGGATTCACAAAAAAAAAGTTGTATTTGTTGCGATGCTCTCGCTGAGTTGTGTGTTTGAAAACTCAAACCCTGTTTTTTAAGATGAATCATACTCTCTGTCACTCAACGATTGATGAACTTTCGGGTTTGGCTGCCAATCATTTTGGACCAAAAAAATCTCGGAAAGGTTGTCAGCTTGGCCTCCAAGCGTTTCTCACTGTCCGCTTTCCTAAATGCTCCAATCTCAGATGCAATAACTGTCAGGTTTCTGAAGTAATTTTCACCCTTCGAGTGTGACTGTGAATGAAGAAGACTTGTGTTGTTAACGCACCTGCAGCCGGATCCCCCGAGAGAAATTTTGCAAGGCGACACAAATTCACATAAACCCTCGTAAAATTTCTAACAGCTCTACGTGAATACCATGGCTCTGAAGTTCAAACGGAAATCTTTGATCTGAAACGAAACGTCACATCGATCGGAAGGCAGCACATAGAATTTTCGTTTACCTTTACGCACAGTTACGTTCATTCAAGTAATATTTCTCTACGAAGCAGCAACAGAATGGTCGTGGCCAGGCTTGACAGGTTTTATCTTGTATGCGCATATTAATGATGAAATAAATTTCTTGAAACCCAAATTCAAACGGTCAAAACCTACTCACCTAAAAATGGCCACCTCCCCCAGACTTAATCATATAGTTCCTCTGAATTGAAATGCGGGCTTTGTATGAGAAGTAAAACAATTTTAAGACTTGCGTCGCTTTTGGTCAAGCATTTGTCTTGTGTACGTTTCGTCCGAGTTGCATCTTGCTTGCAGTATTTAAGTCAAGTTCGTAACTAGCCCAGTAGCGTATGAGCCTCTAGAACAGCTGTGTCCAACCGAAATGCAATGCTGGGCCAAACATTAAGTCACACTCGTAGATGAGGGCCACACATTGAATGACTTGCGTTGTATTCAGCAAACTTAAATTTAGATCCTATCAGCATTGATAACGACTTTTTGGCACCTCTGATCTCTCCATAACTGTAATGCCATAGGCGAGTTTGAAGTGGCAGTGGAACCACAGAGCAAAACTCAATCTAGTGCAAATGGAACAAAAAGGGTAGGAATCAGAAAACTAGAAATGAGTTTTGCACATCAGTGGACAAATGGAAATCTGCCTGTGTGCAAGGGGCCAAATGTGCTATAGTGCATGGCACTGAGGAACACTGCATCAAAAACGTCAAATTCAGGATTATCAAAACAAGGACAGGCAGTGACGTAACTAGAGGTTTGAGCCAGGAGAGGCAAAAGATAGCTGAAGGGGGCCACTGGCCACCGTAAAAGGCCCACTGGCCACCATAAAAGGCCCACTAGGCCACAATGCTCACAATCGCAAAAAGTTGAGAACTGATAGTAAATCGGGATGTGGATGTCTATACTGGAACCTGATTTCACCAAGAAACACCCCGAAAAACGCAAAAAAACATATTAATACCGAAATATAAGCTCAGTAAGAATCAATTCTTACAGTTAGTTTGCCAGGGGTGTCGGTTCGTCCTCCTGTCAGTTACGCCACTGAGGGCAGTTTGTCATGTGATTTTGTACATACTCAACAACGAAACCTTGAAATGGGCCGCATGCGGGCCGTGGGTTGGGCATAGCTGCTCTAGAGTCTGCTGCCTGAAACGTAGGGTTACCCACTTCTCATGCTTGTGTCTGGGCAGGCGCGTAGCCAGAAAACAAATTTGCGGTTGGGCGCGAATTATGCAAAATAGTTGCCTTTACGCGTTCATGACAATTTTTGGTCAATGGCACAGTAATTGCAACCCTCCAAAATTTCGCCCCTCTGGCTACGTCCGTGAATCTGCGTCCTTTTAGAGTGAAACCCACAAGAAGTTGACGAACCAGTCAAGCTCAGGCAGCTTGCATCGCTACAGAGCGTGGCAACTTCGAACATACAGCATTTCGACTAAGGATTCATTTTAAGAGTTCATGCATTTTCATAAATATAGCACAAAACAACTTGCTATCTGCCGTTATTCCTTCTTCGACTTTTAAATTCGATCAATCAGCGAAAGCCTGACTGGGAATACCGCACTGCAAGTGACAAGCATAAAGTTAGCGAATGTGGATATTATCGAATTTATCGTTTCAATCAATAGCAACCAGTAGCGTCTATGACGTCATAGACCCAGCAATTCAGTGTATTGTGAATTTTGAGATGCGATGTTAGTTCCAGAAGTTTCCAGGAACCTTGATTTTCGAACCACTTGCAAGGTGTCAAAGCCTTCTAAATCGTTTGGAACGCATGTGTGTCATAACAATTACACCGCTGATGGCAACCTTATGGTAAATCAAGTCGTAGTCCTCTTTATTTCCTACATGCATCAAACANCCGGACATTCAAGTTCCACCAGGCCCTTTTCAGCCCTTGGTACCCGGAACGAAGTGTCGACTGGGCTGCCTTCTCGTAGGACCTACTTGCAGCTTGACTGCATCTGAAGGAAAAGGGCATGCGAAGGAATTTGCCTCTGAATATACTGAAAATAAAACTATTCGAATAGTTAGAATTCACACTGAACTCATTTCTGAGTCGCGTTAATGTTGGGGTATATAATTTCCATTCTTTGTTTCACAGATCATCAAATTATTGTTCGAAACGGAACCTTTGCTTGGGATGACAAAAAAGACGCGATTTTAAATGAGTAAGTCAGTTTGTCCAAAGATTACTTTCATGTTTATTTGCTGTTCAGGGATTCGTAAGTTACCGTGAGTGCGTCCAAGCACGTGGTAGAGGGTGGTGGTGGCTACGAAAAGCATTAAGCACTTACGTTCCGCAATTTTTTGAAAACTATGTTAGGACTTTATAGGCATATGCTGGAGAGATCGACGTACCCCTCACTCAACTCTTTCCTACTGTTTTCAATTCTTAAACTGATCATCGGTTTTGTGTCCAAGAAACCTGCTACCATGCCTTGCACAAGTTGAAAGCACAGTGCAGTATGCAATTGGTATCTCACAACTTTTTACCTGTGGCGACATGTCTGTTCTTCAAATTCTTTTCTTTTCTCAAGGTTTTCTAGTTGAGTTTTTGTGATCAGCTTTTTGAGAACGATGAAAAATCGGCATTTGTTGTTTGGATTATGTTTCTTTTTTCTCAGCCATGTATGCGTTAAGGATTTGCCTGATTATATAATAGTCTTTTTCGTTCCATTAAGTTTGCTTGTTCTGTGACTGAATTTCGACTGCCAGCTACTTTCTCATCACATTGGAGCTTGTGAGTGCAATTGCTCCATTGCTTTGAGCTCTAGCTGGAAATCGCTGGATTTTTCCGTAGTAAATGAACACGTAGCCTGTTTTACATGAAATACAGCAATTCAGTTGTTGATCGCTTTGCTGTGTTGGCAGTTTGTATTTGTTTGACGTTTTGCTCGTTTTATGCGTTCTTTCAAGGTTTGGCAACTTTAAAACTAAATTTACCGATCTCCTTATCAGTAGCCAAGGAGCCGATGAATCTGGAAGCTTTTAATTCACTTTTTTGACTTGCGAAGAGCAAAGCGCATTTACTTCGAGTGGAAACGTCTAAGTATCGCCAATTAGCACAGCCGTGTCAACGCTTTTCTGCGCAGCATAAACCTGCGTGTTTCACCCGGCGAACTGGTGGCAGTCGTGGGCCACGTGGGAAGCGGGAAGTCGTCCTTGGTGTCGGCGCTGCTCGGCGAGATGGAGAAAAAGAAAGGCTACGTTGGTGTGAAGGTACGAGCTCGTGAAAAAGGTTGCTTTTGGCTTCGACTTATGCGCATTCTGAGTTTACCAGATGCGGCCTCTTCACCGTTTCAAAGTCGTATTGGCATTGGTTGCGCGGGGTTCCTGTTATGCCTGCCAGGTCCACCGTCAGGTTTCTGGAATTGCCCGGTCTATCGCTCACGTTGCATAACAAGCCCTGACGTGCAAGCCATAACGGCGGG
>JGI24021J15306_10012401_pt1 | contig 10584 bp, 6 predicted proteins | sample Ectturendosymbi1_FD_15306 | JGI IMG/M metagenome (IMG submission 15306) | reverse complement strand
TGAACTTGTCATACAGGTTTGGGTTGAATTTCCTTAGAAAACCATTGTTTGGCTTTAGCCTACCAGCTTCAAGTCCGGTGTTGGCCTAGTTAAGAATCTGCAACTAGTAGTGGACTACCTCTTCCATTTGTAAGCGCTTGAGGTCGGGCTAAACCTTGCCTAATTGCTACGCTATCCCAAAAGCTACTTTCCCATCATAGCTCCCATTTTTGTTCTCATATGATATAATTGCGAGTTGAAACGCAAACTTCACAAATTGCCCCTTCCCTGCAGTCTGCAAATCCAACGCAGAGCTACAGCAGGTCATGTGACTAGATTCATGTTTCCATCCAGGTAGGTTGCGTCACACGAAGCCAAAGCAAAACTGAAAATTGCATGCCTTGATCCAATAGCAATTTTGCAGTGTTTACGAAAAGTAAATTTACCGGTACCCAAAAATAAAAATTTTCGCTACTACACAAACACTTGTGAATAGTACAAATTTTGCACTACAATATATTAGCAAAAAAGGTTGTTCAGCTTCAAAACCTTTGCATATTTTTAACAAAAACTTAATTAGTTTTGACATTTCTTTTCGGAAACACGCATTCAATCGCAGATTTTGCATGCGTGCTTCCCGTTCCGCATGCGTGTTTACCCAATTTTTTTTCCGGAATTCAATAGCAAAACCAAACACGTTTGAAAGGCTCTTTTGCAAGAACTAACTTTATTGTAAAAATACTTTGAGAACGAAGTTTTGAGAGGAGTTTGTGTTTTTTATTTTTCTTTGTGTCTATGACTTAAAAATTAATTTAAAGTTTTGAAGTGATCAGGTTTTATTCACTAAAAGCAAGACATGCACTGCATGCTTTGCATTCACTGATGCTACGCCCCTGATTTGATGATCTCAAATCAAGAATGTGTGAGGTTGACAAAGTGCTTGATAGAAAGCAAGATATTTTGCAAGAATATTTCTGAAATTTGGATACTTGCATACTTTGGCAGACAGAGGTCAACCAATCAATAGAGATGGTGCCATTTGGTTAGGTTATTTTTGGCTACAGAATGGAAGTGCAATTAAAATAAATATAATCAGTACAAGGCCAGGTACAAAACAAATCATTCCTGCAGTGCATATGTAGACGATGCTAAAGACGCGTTTCAAGAGATGTGGGGCCATAAAACGGTGACCATATGTGGGTATTCACAGTCACTGAAGCTCATCAATATGGAGGGATAGCGAGTTCACTCTCAGAAAAGTAGTGTGCGAAGCGTTCTTCGGCCGGTGCTTTTTGTGGAGTTTTAAAAGTAAGGGATATACTTCCAACAAATTTGTTGGAGACAAAATAAGGACGACCTGTCTTTCCAGACACGACTGGACTTCAATGGTATTAAGAGTGATGTGGATACAGCTCATACAATGCGCAACGCATCTTTTGGATGGCTACTTGCTATATTGTTCAACCAGGTGGATATTGAGGCACTGGATGCAAAGACCATTTGTAAATATTTGGAAGTTACAGCTAAAATAGGGATTTTATCTTCAAACTGGCAGGAAAGCTGTGCTCAGCAGAGAGAAACTGTAAGGCATGTAGAGTCCCATATGTATTGTATCCGAAACGCATTCGCGATGTGGCTGTTGAGTCCATGTCACTCCATAAATAAACCAAATTCCGAATTTACCAGTCAAACGAAACCAGAATGAAATGTTTCCACTGTTCAAATGTGTGTGTGGAACATGTTCTGGCCCTGTGTGTAAATTTTGTTTCGAAATGTAATTGGATTGCTCAAATTTTCCAGCCTAGAGGACAATTGACCCGTGTGGTAATTCACCAATTTTTCATAGTGAAACACTGGTTTTGAAAATACTTTTTTTGATGTGTTGGTGTTTTGCTCAAGACACAAAAATAATAAAAGCCACAACTTTTCAGGTTTCCAGCTGCAAACTTTTTCCTTAAAAATTGAAAAGAAACTCGCAAAAGGGTCAGTTGACCCGTTTGGTAGTCCTATGGTTCGCATTTGCAACTTTGTTGCGTTTCAGACACCTCTTGGCATCCAGATACGCGGAAATATTACTAAGATATTCGTAAGAACAATCTTTTTCACCGATCAAACTAAAACATTTGAGCATTAAAGTTCTGATTATTTCAATACATTCCTTGGAGCGAACTATTTGATCCGTCAACTTGCGCTCTCCAAATAAGTCTCTGTATTGTGAACCGATTCTCAGCTTTGCAAAAGTGAAACATGACCTTACATAAGCAGTATGAATTAAAAAAACATAATTTCCTTGAACGCATTGGGTAAACATTCAACTGTCACCCTAATATTCTTGCAAACAATATGGTCTTTATAAAAAACATTGAAAATAAAATGGATTCGAGTATTTCTGTGTTTGATATCAAGAAGCAATCACCAATCTATTTGCAAACAGTTACAGACTTTTTGAAGAAGTCAAGGAAAAATCACTTTGAAGGCGTACAACGATTTTTGCACGTGTAGTGCAACGTCTGTCGAAGAACGCTCCGAACTGCTTGCACAAAATGAGGAAATATTCTAGAAATAATATTTTGCGTTACGTCTTTGAATTTTGGGCTGAAAGTTTAAAAACTAGCCTAGCATCCCTGAAGAATATGCTTCTCCATGGTTTTTCAGTGTAGTGTTTTCAAATAGTGATTATTATTTTGTGACAGCTTGCTATAACAATTTGAAGCTTGTGCTGACAGTGCTTTGTAAATTAGTTGGCGGGGTGTTGTAAGTTGCAGCAGGCTGACTCACATTGCGTATTTGCACTTCCAGGAAAACAAAGTCTGCTCGTGATTCGAAAAGACCCGTTGCGTGTATCCACTTTAAAACGTTGGGTCAAAGTCGCACCTACTGTTTTGGTAACGTGTAAAACTTTTCCATGTAGTGATCACTGCTGCTTTACTTGGGACTTACGTGAACTGCATCTGACAATCCAATTCATAGTAAAAATGCAATACATTTATCTAGGTCAAAAAACCTCAAACGTTTGATAGCGATGCATGGTTAACCGACAAACTTGAAATCATTAGGCCTTATAACTGACAGCAATGACATTTTCAACAGCGTTTCTTTGGTAGGGAAATTTTTAGTATCGGAGTGCCTTTGAAATGTTTCGTTTGTGACATTTTTGAAAATATCCATGTGCAGTTTCGCTTTTAAACTGAGTTAGATTGATTAAACTCAAACGTATCGCCGCTTTTAATCATTTTCATAAAAGTACAAACGTTTCTTGTATAATTCAATGCTCTGATACGCAAATGTTGTACAACGCAATACTCACTTGTACTATGTCGTTTTGTGAAGTTTTGTGATTTGGTGGTTCAGTAACATCAATCGATATATTTGCAAACAGACGCATAGTTTTGAAACAAGTCAATGAAAAAATGTTTTAAACTGATTCGTAAAAATCCGAATGTTTTTTTTCTGTGTTTCGCATTACACCAGCACCAAACCAGTGTAAATAGACGCAGTTACATAATTTTGAAACAATTCAAATGTAAAACGTTTTGAAACAGAAACGTGGAAATCCACTGAAAAAAATAAAACGGTTTCGATTTTTTTATGTTTCAATTGAAAAGCACAAAAAGATCTTCAAACAGGTATACTGATTGTTACAACCGTTTTGTGAAGGAACATTAATCGGTAAACTGCATATCACTGGTTCACCGCAGTAAAATTAATTGATGGAATGTTGATGTGAAATACCCCGTGCTGTCATTTTTGATAGCAACACGAAGATGGTTTGTACACACTTCAAATTGCAAACGATGAAAGCTGATAACGTGAATCTACATTCAGTCGAAGCAAATGACTTTTTTAACACCCACGCCCGGTGAAGACTGTGTGGGAAATCTGTTTACCGAACAAGACCGACTCACTAATCATTCCTTTTCAGTACCAACACGACTTGCTTTGTTTAATCTTAAATTCATAGAAATAGTTTTTTTCGGGTAATCCTATGAAACCGTTTGCAAACAACCTCGCGTAGTTTTGTCTGACCTGGACGCACTATCCTTTGAATGCCAAATGATTGACAATAAACTAAATCTTGCTGATTGAACTGTTTGACAACTTAGGCTTGCAAGTCTCGCAGCTGTACAAAATGCCTGATAAATTATATAACAATCAGTTGTTTTCAAGTGAGACAACATTAATCGAGATCTTCTGTGAATTTCTCTGTAGTAAATTTGAGGTACTCCTTACGTGGTTTTTGTATTTTGCTATGAAAACTTTTTAACAAACTTGTGAACCCAATTGGATGTCAGCCGATTTTGGTCGGGCCTAAACGTTGTCCAATTACTCGTGTCTAAGCTAATTAAAGCTAAAATCGTACAGAATAGTTACGTCACAGGCGTGGCGCAACAATCGCATAACTTTCACAGGAATTAGCTCTTTTTTGGCCTCCAACGGGCATGCCCTGGCGTGTCTTGGAGAAAATCTGTTTATATAAACAAAGTGTCTTACAGTTTGAACAGTTATTGTGTTCGAGTCACCCTTGTGAAAAACATAGTGACAATTTAGTTTTGAATTATCTATTAGGATATGATTTCATTAAGCTTGATATTTTGTTAAAAACATAGTAACTTTTATGACAATACTCTACCTCATTTTGATCAAGTTACACCTTGGTGTCAAACAAATTGACCACCATTATTAAAAATACCGATCTTTTGAAACGATGTTGACGTTTATGCAACCTTTTTTGATATCACTGACAAAATGGCGGCGATTTTGATGTCACCTGATGTGACGTCACCGGCATAAATCGTGACGTCACCGACCGTTAGTGTGGGTCAATTTAACGGCATACACTACTCCCATGGATCATTTTCAGTGCCCTTTTATGGTTTTCTGGCAGTATAAGTTCCTGCGTCTAAACTGTTACATGACGTTATTTGTGTTTTTTTAAAGTAACGTTGTTGATAAATATCCTACGGATACCTGTAAAAGCAACGAAATAGTTCGAACTGCTCGATGCATATTCAAACAAAGCATCTGCAAAATATATATAAAGACANATTTTTCAACACAAGAAGCAGGCAAAAGAAATCTGAGCACAACGGATCGAGTGCCTATCATTCCNTTAATTTTTCAAGGTAACATTTCGGTAGCAACGGCACAAAATCCATATTTTTGGTCTATGCTTGAGAAACCACTACCGCCGGAAGCTNATGCCACATTGCAAAATATTAAACTTTGAGAGATACAGTCCATGGAATATTCTGAGTTTCACCAATTGCAAAAATTTTGTTTGGCAGCTAAAAAATGTTTATGGGTATGTGCAAACATTCGGTTGTCAACAAAGTTGTGATTAAATGCAGCTACAACAAATATAAAAGTGATGAAGAATATAACGAAAGATATGAAACGATTACCAAACAAAGATTTTGCAGATGATTTTTTATGTTAATTGACATTGTTAAGCCATCTGCTTTTGAATGTGATCAGGTGTGTGGGCTTGCTAAAATGTTGGCCATATAAGATGCCAGATGCCACTTGACGATGTACTGCTACATAGATTAAACTGAAAGTTAATGAAACAGCGAGAGTACTTTGAGGAAACGTCTCAGGCAAGTTGTTGGTAAAGGCCTCAATTAGAGATACAATTAATTGTTATTTAAAAAGTTTTCCAAATGATGAACGTTTCGTTGTCTATGATAATTTGCGCCAATCAACTACCGCCTTGAAACAAATTTTTCAGAAGCGGATATCTGGGGGACTATGCTTGTAAAATGTAAAGGAACCAAGAATACAAATTGAGTTGTCAAGGTTCATTCTTTTGATTGCCTGTGTAAATTCTATTTCTCATCAAGCTCTTATCAACTACCCTCANTGTACTGAATTTGCANAAATGAAAGCATCAATGAAATTTATTTGGAGTTGACAGTGCGTTCCCTAATCACTGTTTTATGTTTGTAACAGAATGCGATTTATTATAGAGAAATTATTACTGTTGATCCCTGTGTAATTTGTTGGGGAATTATTAATTAAGGTAAGCACAGTTTTTCAATGATGTTTATAATACTGACGCGTGACAATCAAAGCACACTTTCATCATTCAGTATGTTTCTGAGTTTGTGACAAATAGTCCTGTGGCTGAAAAAAACACTCTGGTTTCACTGATGTGGACTCGATTGTAATTAATGCATGATACAGCTTTTCAAGGTTAGTTCACCGCTATTTTGTAGCCTCAAAAAGACTGATTTATTTTATCACAATTTGTGATCGGATCTCTTCCTGTGCCGGAATAATTTTGTGGTCTTCACTCCAATGGATTACATGCATTCTGTGCTTGATTTCAAATGGCTGATCAAACTTTTGGTGCTTAAACCACACCCTTTTGTGTAACGGAGCACAGATTGCACTGTTTTCTTATTAGAAACCGAAAGGTTGAGTTGAAGACTGATTTTGAAAGAATAACTATTTGTTTTAACCCAACAACATTAGGCACATTTGAGAAGTGGCTCTGAAACCCTAAATATTACGAAAACGTATGTTATAAAGTGGCCAAAAAACTTCGAATAGGGCATAGCTAGGAAGGTTTTGCTGAATTTGTTTATATACAGCAGATCCAAGTCTGGGACGATTCTGGTTCCACTCTGAGTTAGCTCAGAATATTTGAATAACCATCTTAGTAGTCCAATTTTTTGAAACGCCGCAAAAGTTTGGACAAAGGTATGGATAAGGAAATTATACAATGCATTTTACGAGATGATGGTGTCATGTTTTTGAAAGCTGCCGTGTATGGCAAAACTGCAACTTTTCTCTCATGTCTTTCACCTTAAACGGACTTAAATCCATTTGGCTGCTAGTGTCTATTCACTGCAGTGGTTCATGATGCATCAGTTTACTGTAGGTATTGTTGGCAAGCAATATTGCGTGTTTGGTATAGGTTACCTGATACATTTTAGGCTAAGCAGCCGGTTTCCATCGAGAAGTCATGAACAGCCGAAAAGAAGGCAAGTCACGGGACTGTACACATGCTTTGTCAAACTTGCATCGTAATTCTTTTTTTTCAGTTGCGACCGTGAGGTTTGTGTTTCGTGCAACGCTCGACCCTATCTTCGGAACTTTCACGACGGCTCTCTTGGACGATTCTTCCGAAGAATACTTAAATCTGGCTGCTCTTTTGATGTCTACTGTTCAGACATCTCTCTCAGGACAAACCGAATTGTCGGTCAGCTTCCTGCGCTTCTCGCAGGGCAGCATTGTTGCGTGGTTAGTTTTCTGATAGTAACGTTTCTTTCATTGTTTCAAGTTTGAAGTCGCTTTAGGATACATATAACAGCTGGTGATCCTCTCATCTGTTTGTTTTCAAATAACCACCCGTTTTCGTCCAATGTGTTGCTGAAATAACTCCAAAGACTTCATTTTGTCTCCTAACCCGCTTGAAATAACCTTATCTAAAACCAGTTTCAAGCAGAGCGTACACACTTTAAAAATGTGCGAAATATCTGCACGTATACTTCACCACTTCTTCACCCAAAGTAGGTTCTGAATATCGTTTGATTTTTCTCACCTAGGGAAATCACACCTATTGTGCAAATCGCTACGTTTTGTTACTCTGTCCTAAAATGATTTGCTGATTCCAGTTTCTTTAAAAAAGTGTAAGCAATACTGTTGGTTTCATTTTTGCAGTACATATGTTAGACTGCAGATGATTGCGTTTGATCTTTTGTGACATTTCGCTGGGGCACTCAGTTTAGCTTATTGTGAAACACTGATATCATGATGTTCCCAACATAGACAACAGTGCAGCTGTATAACAAGTATCTTTATACCGTTGCGTGCTGTTACGCCGTGTTTCTCTTAGAATGAACCAAATTTTTACAAATTGAAATTTTAAAATTTTTGAACTGTTGTGAATATCATTTAGACTGGAGCAGTAGTTCCGGTCCGCGAACCGGTCCGCGTAGATATTTTGCCGGTCCGCAATATAAGCTACATTTTCCATCAAGTGGTTCCGCAGATTTTCTGCCAAAGTAACTGAAAATGATTAGCATTCATGTTGAATTCGGTAAAATGCTGGTCAATGGCATGTGGCTTGCGATTAAATGGACTGGATAGTTCAGTTTCGCTTGTACTCGGCTTTGTACACCTTCCGGAGTGTCACGAGTGGTCTGTCGCGGCCCGTCTCTGCTTTCTTGCGCCATGAGGCAGTCGGCTGCTTTGGCAGTGATTGCTTCACTGGTGGTGAGTCAATGGCAGCATCCACGTGAACCGTTTCCTTGCATCCACTCATCAACGCCTAGCAGGAGACTGCATGGACAGGTCACAAGTACCGTTTAACAAGTCTTCGGTGTGACCTGACAGGAAATCGAACCAAACCTACCCAGCTTTGGTGGCGCGTGCTCCACCAACCGTACCACATAGCCGGTTTAGACTGGATATGACGCAAAATAAAATCCTTGCGCAGTTTCATAATTATTTTGTTCCTGAGCAAGTACAACGGGAGCTATTGGTAGCAAACAGTTTTTTTAAAGATAAGCTTTCGTGACCACTAAGAAATTTTGAGAGACTCTTGTCTGGAATTGTTTACCACAGACTTCGTGGCTCGCCACTGGAAGTAGCTGCATTGCATGCATTGCAGAAGATTTAAGATGCAGCCAAGAAAGCAACAGGGAATTTTGCATTTTGTAGCAAGGAATAAAAGGCCCACGGAAGAATTTTTGACGAGCCACGCCCTTGTACTATTGCAATTGAGTACGTTTTGCAAGATGACTGTCAAAAACAGAGGCTCTTATCGACATGAAAATGAAACCTAAAAGCAGGCTTAAGGCGGATGATTACTTGATCTGTGCATTATCATGTATAGAACCTCGAATATCTCTGCTTTCCAACAACAAACAGGCTCAGCCTGCGCATTGATTGTAGCGCACGTTGTGTTATTAAACTGTTGTTTTTGTTTTCGCTCTATGCATGTGCAATCGTTGTCTTATTGGAGAAGTTGTATAGTCGGTGGGCCATGGACCTTCTGTTTGTTTATTAACTGGGTCACATGCTTGGAAAGGTTGAAACCCCTGCATTACGCTTTCACACTTGAAACAATTTTGCAGGTTTGCAGTTTATTCAACGAATGCGTCTGTGACACTTGCCAGTGTGGAACAAGCGGTCGTTTCCAACTTGCCCAACACCACTTTGTTCACTGCAATAGGGTGTAAGTTTAGACTGGAACGTACCTTAGCACTGTTGCGATCGGAAAGCCCGAGCGGCATGTGCGTGAAGCTTCGCACTGTGGTAGAAAGCAATAAATAGAATTCACCCGACGAGATCACTCCATTATTGCTTGTTCGCGCCACTTATATATGGCGTTGTTCTTGGCGCGCATTCCGTTCGTGGTGAATCGTGCATTCAGCGCAACGCCAGCGGAGAGGTTGCCATTGCACCTTGTGATTTTTTATATTTATTTGATTTTTGATCAAGTGCGCTCGTTATGTCTTTTCGAACGAAGATTGTGAACGGAAACTTTTACTTGAAACAGAAGTTAAGTTAAAGTGTGTGCTGCAATAGATTGTGTGATACCTAAATGCACAGTGGTTAGTTCGTGTATGGTCAACATTGTGAAGCTCATACACCTAATCAAAATAAAGTAAATAAAGCGCATGTGTTGTCTCAGTTTGTTGCTTAAACGTTTATTTTACTCCGCATTACAGAGATCTCTGTTTGAAAACGTTCCAATTTTTTTTAGCTCACTCCAACTGTTCAACGAACCCGTGCTCATCAGATGCAAATTGCGCCGATGAATCTGCCCAGGACTTCACGTAAAATATTTATTTTTTGTAAATTTTGATGAGCAGTGTTCACCACTTTGTGGATGCCGTGTTACGCGTAAACGTTATATCAGGGTTTCCCAAACTTTCTCTGGCCATGTACCCCTTCAGCAATTTGATAGATGAGCATGTATCCCTGAACATGGGCGCCGGAAGGATTTTTTCCAGGCAGGGGCCAAAAATGGATTTTTCAGGAGTGGGCCAAAAATATTTTTGGTTGGCCAAAAGTGGCAAAATTTCATTTTCACCACTCAAGCTAAGAAAACAACATTTTTGCAAAAACATTTATTGGAAAATGTCAAAATTCAAAATCCTGGGGGTGCCTTGCCCCACTTCTGACGCCTATGCCCCTAAAGTTTCATATGACAAAGTGGTTGAGGAAAATAACACACAAAGATAGAAATAAGCATATATTGACTTTTGATATGAAATTCACTGATGCTTATTTTTTATTTTAACATTTGAACCAGACACGAAGTCCACAGAGCATAGGCGCACACCATCTATGCAACACAGATTGATAATAACAGCCACAGAAGGTTTTGTAACGGTGGTCGGACCATAGGATTACCAGGCTTGTCCATGGGAATCCCATGGGGAACATCCCATGGGATGGGACAGCACACATTTGTATTTCCCATGGGACAGTAGCTGTGTCACAATGATACTGAAATGTCATACTTAGACTTTACTTCTGAATTTTAAAGTCAGTAAATTTTGTCGTTTTGCATGTCTCTTTGTACATGTAGTCCTATTTAGTAGATACTAAACCTAAACTTTCATAAATTTAATAATTATAATTGACTTG
>JGI24021J15306_10012397_pt1 | contig 10585 bp, 8 predicted proteins | sample Ectturendosymbi1_FD_15306 | JGI IMG/M metagenome (IMG submission 15306) | reverse complement strand
AAAAACAGAAAGTAGGTCTATTCGTGTACCACCTTGAAGGCCTTCGCGTACCACTAGTGGTACGCGTACCACAGTTTGAGAACCACTGAACTAAAGTAACAAATCAATCAAATTTTCAAGCCGAACTGTGCTCCGAAGGGTATTTTTTTCTAATAGTTTCAACAGATTTCTTCGACGTGTGTGGTAGTATTCACTAAACCTGGTTCCCAATTTCAATCAATCACCAGGGATACACCAGGCATTTTCTGCTGCTTCTGCCGAAGCCTGCCACAAATACAAGTGATTCTTCAACTTTCCTTGCGAGGTCCTACAGAGATTCTACCTGAATTTGAAAAATGCAATCAAACACAACTCAACAACTTTCATTCCGTTATCTATTTTGCATGTATTTATCAGTATGTTGTGAGATATCTGAATGTCATCATAGCTCGCCTGATGGCAATCGCAAATCTTTTCCTAAAATTTGTTGCTGAGTTACCTTGCATTGCTGCTATACCAGAGCTGAGCAGTCATACAAAAACTCAGCGAGGCTGTTCACTATACTGTGACGTAGTGTGTTCAGCGGAACAGGCTGTGACGTAATATCGTGGGTGAAAAGTCGCTTGTGTGATTTGTGCTGCGCGCGGCGGGAACACCAGCCAGTAACGCAAAACTGGTCCGATCAGTTTCCTAACATTGCAGCGTTTGTTTCCGGGTGTTGAATTCATTTCAACATGTCACCAACTTACCGATGGAGGCAGTTATCGCTTGTGCTGTAAATATAAAGCCACGCAAAGAACAATACACACGCTTCGTGTGTTGTTCTTCCAAGAAACTGTGTTGAGCAGCTCGCAAGATGGAGTTTAACCGAGTTCGATCGTACAAAGTCGTGCTTCGTTTGTTAAAGTTACCATCCGATGAGAAGATTTGAACCTCGTGCCCAATTTCATCAAATCGAAAACCGCAAGCAGCATTATCACATCCATCGTCGGCAAAGTTTTGGTGATGTTCGTTGGGCATGAGAAATTGGTCGTTGGGCACGAGCAATTTGTTTTATTTCAGGAATAAATGGAGTAATTCCGCACCGGCCATTTTTCGGCTTACTAAACTGGTGGGCTTATCAACTGTGGACTTAATAAGTGGGGACTACTGTAATTGTTTTTTTTCAAATGCACAATTTGTAACGCAACCTTCTGCTATAATTTTTTATGTACGATGACCTCGTTTAATTTATTTCAGACTTTTGTTGCTGTAGACTAGAACAAAGTCCCATGTTCTCGTGCCCGCTGCATGCTTTTCAGATCAATTTTACTTAATTGAAGTGAGCTTGATTCGAATCTAGGTCGCGAGATCCCTTGAATTTTTTTCAAGGACGATTTTGTTTTTTGTGGTTATTGAAATTTTGCTCATGCCTACTTTGAATAGACTACTTTTAGATATATTGGTGTAGCACATTTTTTCAAACAGACATTGCTGAATAACAGTAGGTAATGAACCACATCTTAATAAGAACGTAAACTAATTATTTCTTGTACATTGTACACGGTATTCCGTTCAATTACATGTCTAATCTTGATTTTTGGATATTTAATGTAGTCAATAGTTCGATAGTGAACAATTTCACAACTCTTCAGAGCTTTCAAGGACCTTGGAAAATACTCAAGGACAACAAAATGTTTTTCAAGGGTCAAGGACATTCAGTTTTGACAGAAAACTTAAGAAAAGTCCTTGGCGCTCAAGGACGTCTGGCAACCTTATTCAAATCCATCGCTTATTGTGAATAGGGGTCAAATTTTTATCGTCCACCTTCTCTAATTTTAACCAGTTGTACGCCGTGACTGTAGTGGAGGGGCCAAATATGTTGACCTCAAGCGAGCAACAGTGTTGGTTTGGGACACCGCCTCTCGAAGCACAAAATGACAAGAAATGCTAAAAAGTTGGAGGGCATGGCCCCTCTGCTCTTCTCTGGCTATGTCTATGCCTGACTGACAATCATTTGGTCTTTCTTCCTATCACGTGGTTTGTCGATGAGGGGCAGGAATAGAAACATGAAACGAATTGACCTTCTTCAGTTCTCGCTCTCTGTTCAGTTTCGACAGTTTGTATAATGCTTTAGTAGTCTGGGCTTAATTCAACAGTATGAAACGGGAAGAATGACGGCAGTTGTGTTGAACACAGTTGAAGTCAGTTCAAATTTTCGATCAAATCGGTAGAACTGCAGATGTTCGCTCATCAATGATGTACTCAGTTCAGTTTCGTTATATTCGCGTTTGTTTTTTAACTATTTTTCTGAATGTTACTCCATTCGGAGTGTCGCCGGTCGTTTGCGGCGCTCATCTTCGCTTGTTTGCGACGCGGCTGCTTCACTCGAAGCCACCCAATCAACGCCGAGCATGAGGCTGGACAGGCCGCAAACATTATTTTTCAATTGTTCGGTATGACCTGACTGGGAATCGAATCTAATCGAATACTATTTGGTGGGGCTTGCTCAACTAACTGTATCACTTTGCCGTTTCAATGACGCACTCGAATGATTCAAATAAAATATTTCTTGTAATGAAAATTTGAGGTTTTGTTGACAGTACAGAAAAAAACATGAGGAATACTTCTTTTTCAAAAAAATTTAATTTACATTTATAAATCAATAACTTTAGCTAAACAACCTAAATGCACGTCATGGCGCAAAAAAAACAACTATAACGAAAAAAAGGCAACTGGAATAGTTCAGTATTTGTAGTTCAGTTGTTCAGTAATAACACAAAAACGCAACCGGAGTAATTCAGTATTTGGTTTGTCCTCCCTTGGAGGCTTTCAAGGCTTGGATTTTGTATGGCACGCTTTCAATAAATTTTTTACAAAGTACGGTTATCTTGTCTTTGTGAAACCACGCTTTGATTAGCCGTTCTATCAGATTTGTTTTGTAGCTGTTGGTTTTGCATGAATCTCATATTTTATGATATCCCATAATGTGCCTTGGGATTGGTATCTGAAGAGTTTCCAGGCCATTTTGATGTTCCAATTTTGTTGCCTTCGAACCAGTTCATCGAGGCCTTACCAGTAAGCACCATTCGTGCTGAAAAATACACTCTGTCAGAAAACTACCCCCGCACTTCTCGTAAGAAACGTCCTTCTAGAACTTATAAGTATTTTATTTGGCTCATATTTTCCACTACTAAGAGTAATATGACGGTTTCCTGAACTGATATTGCCCCAAACAATTATCTTGCCAGAAAATGTATACGAGTATGTTTTTCTTCCAACACTACGGCAGAAGCTTCTCCTCAGCAAGCCTTCGGCCAAGTGTGGGAACCCAATCACCAACTGCCGCGATGGTTCATTATTTTTCGTCATTAGAAAATGTCCTGAAACACCGCAATAAATGCATGTTTAAGTTTTATAGTACTGTAGTAAGAACATCATCACTAGTTGTTTTTTAGCAACTTCTAAACTATCTTCATTAACAATTTTGGCAATGTAAATTGACTGGAAGTGGTTTTGATAAGCTAAGGACCGCACCGCAAAGCCGCTATAATGGCTCTGGCTTTGTGCAGTCATAATGTGCCGTCCAATAGAGGTATAGAAAAGCTGTTCAAACCCTCTAAAATCGCATTTTAGAACATTTTACCAACCTTCCATTATTAGTTGTTGGCAAGTTATGGCCAAAAACCATAATTTAATTTATACCCTAATGAATACTTGGGGTATTAGCTAATTAATTTGAGGTAATTTAACCAAATTACCCAAAGGGCTGCAGGATTGCCTATTTATTGTTAAGGGATATAACATGCGTAGTCTTGCCTCCTCTGCAAGCACCGCTCATTTGGTGGTTCCAGCTTGTCCTTGCCCCTGTAAAATTTTAAGTCAGGTCAAGATGCCACACATTTGTTAATATGAAATCCGCTAGTACTTCCCCAGTGGTGGAAGTAAGTGGAACGAAACAGAAATTCTTCATTAATCTCGTTGTTATTCACAAAGAGCAGAGATAAGCTGAGCTGTTCAACGTGGCCATTATCAGATGTATCGTCAGTCAATACATAGAAATAGGCTACTCCACGTTTTGTCAGATTTTTTGCAGTTAGATTTTTAATTTGCTTGGCAATCAAACAAGTCAATTGTAGCTTCATCAACAGTATCTAAGCGCTGTCTTGATGCAGCTATAAAAACCTCGTCGTCAAGACCGGATTAATAAGTGCGAAAGCGAACGCAAATTTTGTGGCCACGCAGAGGAAGCTCCCGAACACCGCAAACGTCGACAACTTTGATTACAGTATCCGTGACTTAGTCGGTGTTTGCTTTGATAAATTATTTTTCCTCTGCTTTCCCAAAGCATATTTCTCACTTCCACGTTTCCTCCGTTCTTGCAAATTCTAAGAAATGCACCAGTCTTCTCTGCGCAAAGTCGGTCGTGTTGCAGTCCCGTCGCCACTGGGAGCTTTGGTGGGCTTAGCCCCCGAAACAAAGCTCCAAGCCCCTCCAGATTGAAACATGAAACAATATAAATCAGTGGAATTTTTGTTAAATTTGAATGTCAAGCCCCTCCTCTTGCATAAACGTAAAGCTCCCCTACTGACAAATTTCTGGCGACGGTTCTGTGGTGTTGGTGTGCTCGATGATAACTATAGTCCTCTTTAGCTTTTCCCAATTTTGTGCGTTTATTTTAAAAACAGAATGAGCGTTTTGGGGCTGCGACTGACAAAATACGTGTGAACGCAAGGCACTATTTGTAAAATGCTCCTTCATGGATTTCACTGAAGGTTAACTATTGAAACTCCTCAAGCCATCGCATTTGGAAACGTCATATCTTGGAAGCCTATGTGCTCTTCCTGAAAATCGTAAGATTATGGAGTCCAACTATTTATCAAGAAGGTTTGTCAGTCCCACAAAGTTCCCAATGTCATTGCTTTCATATTTTCCTCTGGAATTCACCGAAACTGCGTTGCTGCCAATTCAGCCAGATGCTCGTTGCTGCTTTTCTACCGGGTCGCACTCGCAAGTACTGTTCTGATAGTGGTCAATAAACGCTTTTCGATACTGTGGTCCGGATATGCCCCATGCGAGAATGAAAACCTGTAAAATTTCACTACAAACTTGTTCATCTTCACTCCTCATATTTCGCGAAATAAATTGCGCCAAGACAGGTGGTATCCTATCGCAAGGAAAAAGTTTGTAGTCAGTGTCGGTAATACAGACAAAAGCTAGGCTACTGCGAGACTACCATCAAGTTGACTGCCATTCGTCGTCTACACAAACCAATATTATAAGAAAAGAAGTCATAATGTACACCTAAAACAACCTTGTTTTAAACAACACCAAGGTATTCACCCCTTCGCGGCAGCCTGGGTTTTGTCAGTTTTTGTTTAGATAGGATACCACCCTTTTAAGGCACAGCCGACACGCTTCAGCGCTATATATGCACGCAGATTTACATACATGGTGCAGATTTAGATAAATGCGTGCAGATTTAGCTAGATATGCGCAGAATTATCTAGGTCTGTGCAGATTTAATTAAATATGCGTAGATTTATCTAAATGTGTGCAGATTCAGGTAAATATGTACACATTTAACTAAATCTGTACGCATATGATATATAGCGCTGAAGCGTGTCGGCTGTGCCTTAAAGAGTGGTATCCTATCTAAACAACTTTGACAAAACCCATGCTGCTGCGGAGTGAATACCTTGGTGTTGTTTAAAACAAGGTTGTTTCAGGTCTTCTCTTCTTATAATATTGGTTTGTGCAGACGAAGAATGGCAGTCAACTTGGTGGTAGTCTCGCAGTAACCTAGCTTTTGTCTGCATTACTGACACAGACTACAAACTTTTTCTTGAAATAGGATACCACCCTAGACACCGCCGACACGCTTCAGCGCTATATATCCACGCAGATTTACGTGCATGGTGCAGATTTAGATAAACGTGTGCATATTTAGCGAAATATGGGCAGAGTTATGTAGATGTGTGCAGATTTAGCTACATGTGTGCAGATTTTGATATATACGCGCAGATATATTTCACTGCGTGCAGATTTAGCTAAATGTGCGCTGATTTAGTAGTTTTTGTGCTAAATCTGTCCGATATAATTTTTTTTACAAACGGCGACCCATAGAAATCTTCTATTATGATTGCAGGCGGTCCTATTTGGGCTACATAATTCGGGGTAGTCCCTAACATTCCCACTCATGACTTCTAAGTAGCAGGATCATTTGTTCATCCATATTTTGAATTTTTTTGCTCGCATGCCTCATCAGATGCACATCTGACGAGATTCCTTGTTTGTCAGAATCAACACGTTCGAAACAACTTGCATCACTTCCCGTACATAAACTTCCACTTTGACTGTCTGGCGTAACATGACCATGCTAGTTGCTACGTTTTCGCCATCTTCAATGTGGTGTGGCATTGAAGATATGCCCTCAGTGGTTAAAATACTTGTCAAAAGCACCTTTCTTGTTTATGCTTCGGTCTGTTTATGCCTTAGCTTTAGGCCTCTTCAGGCTGCCACGTAATATTTGCTGCCTAGGTCTCTTGGTCTTTGAACACATAATATTTAGCTTAGTTACAGACAAAACATATTCTTGAATAAATAGCCCAAATTCGACTGTACAAAACACCTGGCTGTCACTGCATACTTTACACGTGGAAACTGGTTACAGTGAAAAACACCTAATAGTTCACCGATTAAAGGAGTAGGGTACAAACCGCTTATTAGAGCAGCTTTTGAATATTCTGGAGAAGGTTAAAAAATATTTGCTCCATTAACACTAAAGAAATATGTGAAGTGATTGTAGATCTCCCAATAAGTTTAAACCTACTTTTTAAGTTTACAAAACAGGCAAGTACAGTAATGGCCTCAAACTTCCAAAAAGTTTTTCAATTTTCCACCTTTTCAGACTTTTTGCAACTTGAATTTGTTAGGCTTTATCTCAGAAATTGCAACACCAGTCTGTGAGACTGATGCCACAAACATTGTTTCAGTAGTGTTTCATGATGCAATTTTCACCACAAGAACATGATGAGGCTTACTTCACTTGAATCAACTTGCCACTTCTGTTTTCAAATAGCTTAACTGTTAGTAATTTTCAGTTACTATTTAGGGAACCGTTATTTTTTGCACACCTGAAATCAGAGCCAGATTAAAGGGTAGGGGGCCCGGGGCAATTTTAGTGGAGGGCCCCTATGACGTAATTCATGACGTCATCGTTTATAAAACTTATGTTTTCGTTGATTAGCAAGGATCCCGTTTGGTTTTTCCGGTAGTCGCGAATGTGCTTACTCAAATTCACATACAGTTAGCTGCGAGAAGATAATTTATGATATGAATACTAGGGCGCATTTTTACCAAGAAAATATATTTCACAGACTAGAGAGTGACTTAGCAAGAAACAACATTCACCCGAACAACAAGCAGAAACCACAGATTACAAACAAAAACACCGGAAAAAGAACATGGCAATATTCCCAGCCAGACTGAGTGTGAGACTTGTTTGCAAGCTAATGTCTTGATTTTCACCTTAATTGTCAGGTGCTCTGGTTAACGCCACTGCTTTAACGTTGCTGCTTGAAAGTTTTGCTAGAAAAAGCGATGCAGTCGCGGCATTTTAGCTAACACTGCCAGATCCTTGCGCTTTTTCTTCTTTGAGCTTTGCGCTTTTCATAGCTTCTGATGGCATTACAAGTTTCGGTAGGGGCCCATTAGCCAAAACTCAGAAAAAAAGTTGAGAAAGACAGTGAATCTCTGGATGCCTGTGCTAGATAAAGCAAAACAAAAACACCACGAAAAACGCTAAAAACAACAATCTACAGAATACTGAATATCAAAATGTCAACTGGAGGGGGCCCAGTTTTTACATTAAGCTTGCCAGGGGGAGAGGGTCGCCCTTTGCCCCACTGTCAGTTAAGCCACTGACACTAATGTGTGTATGGTCATCGTTTCAAACTATAAAAGTTCTCTTCTCTGCGTTGAGACTAACATTGTACGTAAATTGTAAACGACTTCTCCATTAATGGCGATATTTCGCTCCGTTTCGGATTCAACACGGGTAATCCCGCATTGTTAGGTTTGTTAATAGAAGCATTTAGCTTATATGAAACCATAGCGTAAAAAATTGATCTTATCTGATGTTGAAAAAGGCAACAATTTGATGTTAATAAGACTGACCCCAGTGGCAACGTTGATTGATACTAAACAGCAGCCAGCAACCACTAGCTTTTAGCACGCAAATAGTAACGTTTTAGTGACATTTGTGCAGTAGGCGTCATGCACGAGTAGAGACTCATACCCATGCCAAAAGAACAATTATTAGGAAAAAGTCACCAGCGAAATCAAATATATTTGCATTGAAGAAAACTAAAAATACTTATAGGCTATTCAATAGCGATTACCAAAACTGGCAGACAATCAAACTTGTAGAGAAATCAGTTGCTCTTGGGGGCCCTTGATACTTAAAGGAATATAATAAAGAGTTGTATTCTTGTATCGCTTCTGAATTACGATATTTTTAAACGGGTATTTTATTTGAAAGAAATAAATTTCATCACGGGGGGGGCCCTTGCGGGGCCGGGGAAATTGCCCCCGTTGCTCCCCCTTAATCCGGCCCTGCTTGAAATAGTCATTCTTAATTATAATTAAGACTAATTTTATTTCAATCGTTTTCGCCAATCTCAGGTTGCCTTATTAAGTCTTTACGAGAGGGAGCACTATTAAAAGACTGACTAAGCAGCACACATTTGTAATTACGATTTAAAAGTTACCTTCAGAAAACAAGCAGTAGTCATTATTGAAATATCAACATTCAACAACTATCGAACCGTATTTTGCAGCAAAGGGTTAAAACATGACCTGCAAAAATACGAAACGCTTTTATAAATGAAACAGAAAACAGCTTAAAAACTTAAGCCCTCTCTGCCTTAGCGAGGTGATAGTGAAAAAAACGTGACTACTGCACTGAAAGCAATGACCATTCTACTATAGAACTTTGATGAGGGCGTAAAAAACCGCGGGGTTTACTTGGATTTTAGTTGGCAACGGATGTCATGTGGGCCCTTCCAGAGTTTTCTTACGTTTTGACCTTGCTCACTGCAAAGACTTTTTCGGAGACCGCAATTATATCATCTGAATACCGAGATGTTTATAAATCAAGTATTTGGTGTACTTTGATGGTGGTACTAAAGTGAGTTTGTACTGTATTTTGAGAGACTGTTGGAAAAATTTGATGATCGATTTGGTCTCTCAAAATAGCACAAAAAACACTGGGCCCCGCGCCGGCACTGTACACAAGCAGCTTCGATAGGAAGTGTAACTTTGCTTTGGTTAGTAGGCGGAGCGCGGGGCCCCCTTTCGCGCGGGGCCCGATTAGAAAAAATCGGTCAAATTGGCTTAAAACCGGCCCTGGGTCTACGAGAAGGGGATACAAGAGGTACATTGTACCCGGGACCGGCAGGTACTGTGGCCCGGGAGGATGAAAGCACGTACGCTAAGTTTTTCTATAATCGAGCTCAAAATTGACGATGTTTTCCTCCAACTACAGCGCTGGTGCTGTAGTTATAACCAGTGTTCCGTCTAAGATCTCAACAAATGCGAAATTGCCTAAATAGTTTAATCAAAATTTGCCCAAGCTCATAGCTGCTTCCCACAAATTTCCTTTTGTTGTCACCGTTTTTGTGTTGCAATATTTTGCGAAAATTACGTCATTCACACCAAGTAACAATGAAAATAGAATACAGCTCCAGAGGCGTAGCGAGGCTAAGTGTCCGTCGGGGCCGACCACAAAAGTGCTGCCCTTTCCACCCCTCAAATTTACATACGTTACAAAAATTTTAAATGGACGGAGATTTTCATGTCTCGTACTTAATAAAGGTATAAGGAATAATAAAAGCATCTTTAACGTCAGAATCGAAACGATTGCAACTTTTTGATTTACACAACAACTATATTTGTTTTTAAAAATTGTNGGGGCGGGGAATTTCCCGCCTGCCTCCTGGTTGCAGACCTGAANCTCAGTAATGTAAAGAATGTTCCTTTGTTCACTTCACGTCCCTGTAGTGGTTGTTTATTTCTCTTGGAATATATAAAAAGTCTTCAGACTTAAACTCTGCCGCCACTGGAATGGTGCGTGGACCTCTTAAGATGGATGCACTCATTTTGATAAAAGGGGCCGTTTTAATCATTAATATGTCTTCTTCTTCGTGTCTCATAACCCTATTTTTTAAGGTCGTAGGGGCGCCACCTTAAAGGATTGTTGCACCAATTGAGTCCACAATTCATGGTCTGTGTTTCTGCAAAAGTTTTCTTTGTCCACTCTGTGATATTACCGGTTCATTTTTTCTTCTGTTTGCCGCGTTTTCTTTATCCCTGAACTGTTGCTTAAAAGGAATAGTCTTGGAGATCTCGTTGGGCCTTGTAACAGCTATTGGTTGAGAAATGCTGGCTTGCAGTTAATAAGAGCCTTCACCTCAATCACAACAACATGAATCATTTGCCCTTGCGTAGGATTTTGAGACTATGGTTCATTGCCTCTAATATATCAAAATGAGTACAACATCTTTTGCAAGCTTTTCTTGTTGAAATAACTATTATATGTCTGCAAATGTTAAGTGTACCGCTGAAC
>JGI24021J15306_10012395_pt1 | contig 10586 bp, 8 predicted proteins | sample Ectturendosymbi1_FD_15306 | JGI IMG/M metagenome (IMG submission 15306) | reverse complement strand
CCCGATTTTCTCTGATTCTAGGGACCCGATTTTCAATTCTAGGGACCCGAATCGGGTCCCTAAAACGGCTTAAAAAACCCTGGTGTTATACAAGCAGAAAAACAAGCTGCTCATTTGTCCTTTGAGTCGCGGAAAATTCGAGTGCGCGACCGCATAATGAAAGCATTGTACGTAGCAAAGACGAAACTGAGTGAACCTGGCCGGAATAAAAATGATGTAATTACACACTGCTTATAAAAACAATAGTGTCAGTTATCACGCGGATATATGTTACAGCTATGAACTTAGTAGTCGTAGTAAAATATTGGAAAAACGCTGGAAGCAATGTGTGTAGTTACAAGAAGTATTTGTTAGGGGACAAAGGGAATAAGAAAACAGTTAAAAGATATGAATTCAGAAGAAATTGGGAAGACATTATTGGCGTGGATGTGTTGGAAAGCTAAAGAAAGAAAACCCAGGCAAATACTGTGCGAATAAAAGAAGAAACACAAAAAATTATACACTATGTGCATGTACACACAACAAGGAGGAAAGAAGTCTATATTAAAAGTATAAGAAGTGTATCATACATTGAAGAACATAAGCGTATGGCATGGGGATGTAGGGGATGCAGTCGCAACCCCAATGCTGAAAAATTGACCATTATTCGGGCAAAAATTTTCAAAATTTGGGCAAAGTATGCAGCTACATTTACATGTAAGTGAGGTAGTGTCTATTTTCCAAACTGAGGCAAAATAACAACCAAATCAACGGCAAACTAATGGCCAAAACGGCAAAATAGTCTGAGACTATTTTGCCATTCTTTTTTGCCCCTGATGGCAAAATAGACACTGCCCTTGAGTGAACTGGAATCATGTGGTAATTCCAGCAGCCTTCATCAAATTTGGGCCAACTAAAAAACTTTAATAACGTTTTGGGCAAAATTAGAAACATTTGAGTAAAATAGGAGCATTTGGGAAACGTCCAACAGCCTCAATTAAATCTGGTAAATGAAAAAAGCTTCAATCAAACTTGGGTGAAAACAAAAACATTTAGATTAATTGGAAATACTTGGGTGAAGTCTATCAGTCAAATCATATTCTGCCAATTTACAACAGCTTCATTCAATTGTGGGCAACTTCAAACAGTCTTGTTCAAAGATGGGCTGTATTGAAAAGCTCCATTAAAATTTTAGTACCTTCAGAAATGTCTCGGTGAATTATAAGAGTTTTATTCAAATTTGGATAAAATCAAAATCATTTGGGTATATTTTAACAGCCTTAATGAAATTTGAGCAAATTGGGACTACTTCATTCAAATTTGAATGAAATTAAAAATGTTTCCATAAATTGGAAAAATTTGGGTAAATTCCAACAGACTACATCAACTCTGGCCAAACAACAATAGCTCCATTCCAATTCGGGTCAAGTGGAACATCGAAACATCTGCTCAAATTGGAGGAGTGTCATTCAGATTTGCGTATATTATAAATATTTGAGCAAATTGCAACAGCCCAAATCAAAATTGGGCCAACTGAAACAACTTCATCCAAATTTGGGTAGAGTTAGAAACATTTTGAAATTAGGAACATGTAGTGCAACAGTGCACAACCTGCAGCCGTACGGCCGCATGCGGCCTTCGATAATAAAGTTTGTGGCTGTCCACATGTAATTTAAAATATAAGATTTGACAGCCGTGCTGCCGCATATTGAAACAAAACAAACGCAAGGCAATAAAATCAGTCGACATGATGCGTAACCATCTAGATGGTGACGTCACAAAGAGTTATAGTTATAGAATAAATACGCAATTTATGTTTGAATGTGTTCTGTGTTGGTTTGCACTTGACAGTAACCTATTCTCTAATTAAACGTATGTCATAAATATAACTCGAACTCATTGGCGGCTGTACTTCATATAAATAAAATAATGCGGCCGGCAATAGCAAAAGGTAAATCCCTGATGTAGCGCGCGTGGTAACTCACCATTCCAACTAGCCCTAATTTTTGTAAACCTTAAAGTTTTGATGCTGTAAAGTGTACAAATAAAACGTAGCTGTAGCTGCAAAATGTTTTGCGGCAGTTTAGCTATGATATGAAAGTGTGAAGTTTTCTTGTTTCAAACTTGCTTGATGTTGTGAGACGTGCAAGTACAAATCTGTTTCCATGAAGTATTCATGAATAAAATTAACTACGTAACTGCAGCTGTAATATGTTGCGTGGTGGTAATGTAGCTGTGATTTTATGCTGATTAGGTTTTCATATTTGCCGTTTGTTTCATGCAATGAATTGCATACGTTCATCCTGCCAAATTTTGTTGCTTCAATTTAATGCTGTGAAATGAAATTTTCATGAAGAGTACTGCATAGTTCACTTATGCTAATGCAGTGCAGTGAAGCACTGCCATTTTTATAAAATATTCTTGTTGAGGTCATAAATCATTTGTCATTGGAAATGTGCATTTGTACACATTCCTTAGTAGTTGATCCTATAGGCTGCAGTATTTGCATGTATCAGTCTCATATTGCTATTTTTTCTTAGCATGCTGTGTTCAATGCATATTTAACTGCCGAAACTGGAGTGGATTTTTCGTTTTCATAATGTGACTTTAGAAGCTTTAAGTAAGTTGTAGTATTATAAGTACAACATATTGCAGTGAATATTGCCAATGTGGAAGGTTAAGCTATATGCTATGTATTAAATTGCCTCCTTTCCCTCTAATTAATTGAGACTTGACCTATTTGCGGCAATGCAATACTTTAGATCGTAACCCGATATTTTACTCCTTTTCCAGATTGATTACCATTGTGCCAACACAATTGCACACATCTACGCTAGAGAAGAACAGATCTTAACTATTAGGATGATCGTGTTGGAAGAATAACTTTAGAACGTATATAAAAACTTGAATATGAAGATTCTGAACAACACCTTCCACGCGTAGTGGCATAAACAGCAATTTTTGGGAGGATTTTATTGTAATTAGCTAACATTTTTAAACACAATAAATATCACCATTGTTCACATATAGCCATGCAGAATATTGATTGCTAGTTGAAGGCGTACGGCTTTGAACCCCGGTAATTGGTAGGCCTAATTAGGCATGCAGAAACCTTGATTAGTTTACAATGTTATGTTTTAGTCTTAACATTCAGACTTGCTGTTTATACGTTATTTCGAAATGCAAGATCAAATTTTGCCAAAAATTTTTTGCATCCCCAAAATGCCAAAAATATGCACTCCCGCACACTTATGTTGAAGAACCTGTGTTGTGCATATGTTTTCAAATGTGTAATATGGAATCTTGAATATACACGAAATACGTGGCAGTATGCGCAGCGCTTATACCTTAAAAAGAGATGAAGCGGAAATAACACATATGCTTGACAAGTGCTTAAGCGAATAATAAACACGCGAAAACAAATCAAAAGGTTACGTGCCGGTTTTTCTGCACAGTTATGACGAAATGATTGCAAATAGAAAATTTTTGTCAGATAAAAAAAGTGTAAATGTGCATGACAGAATTTGATTTTGTATCTTGTGCGTGAAATTGTGAAGCTATTAAGAGGCGAAATGATCATAAGTAAGAAGTGTTTTGCCCATCAAGCGCACAAATGAATTAAGTAAAACAACAGCAAAAATGGAAAAGGGTCAAAATATGATGTGTGAACTACGTGACAGAAAGACAAATAGTTAAGAGTGAATATTACAGAGTGAAATAGTAAGGGTCCAAAAATTATAAAGAAAATAATCAGACTTCCGGTGTACGATAGGCATGGAAAGGCTTATATACTGTAAGATTTGGTGAGAAGTTTCAGGAGGCCCGTGTAGCGGGACCCTTGAATACGAGGGGGGTGCGGTGAACTCGTGATCCTTGACTGCCTTGTTAGAAGGGCCACGCTATGCAAAATAGAGATTTAGGCAAAATGCTGTCAGGCACAACCTACGTTGATGCATAACTAAAACTTTTCCTGGATGGGCAGAACAGCGTCATAAAAGATGGCTAGGAATATTTGCGTTGAAGTCAGTAGTTAGAATCAAAGGGATAAGGGGACATAAGCGTACGGGAAGGCATTTTACTGGGGGGCAGAAAAAATTTGCCCTGAAAATAACAATTTTCCATAAAAATAAGCAGTTTGCCTGAAAATACCGTTTTAGTTTAATCCGAATGGGGCCTGAACCTTACGTAAATCTGTTCTATAGAGTTGAATTCGTTTATAACGGCTTCGTCTGGAACATCAATTCGCCCATAACGTTACATTTTGTTTGGTCGCGATTGCATCNTTTACATGCATTTCAATTCGCTTATAATGTCAAATCGTCAATTCGGCAATAACATTCTTTATGCAATACCCTAGAGGTGTCGTTATAGGCAAATCCTGTAGTTAACTTGCTTGTTAACTGAAGGGGTTGAAGTTCGTTGCGTGTTGTGTTCTCCCAGACAAGAAACTTTACGGCAAGGGTCACCAACGTGGTGCCCGCGGGCACCAGGTCGCCCGCAAGGACCATGTAGGTTGCCCGCGGGCCTGTTATAAAAATAGCATTAGCATGATCAATGTCTTCACCAATAATAAAATAATGGAAGGTAAATTGAGCAAAATGAGCGCTTGAGCAAGGCACTTAAAGATGCGCACACAAAGGAGCCAAGCAATGTGCACGTCCGTGCTGCCCGCTTCTAAAACTCCTGTTAATAAAAAATCTGTCATCTTAGCATCCTGCACCTCCACCCAGCGCAAACTCGAAAACGAACAAAGAAGGAGTTACCGATATCTTATATCAAGCTGTTGAAGTACCGACATCCGATTGTTCGATTCTTACAGAAAACGAGGGCTTGGTCCAGATCATGGTCAATATAACTAATCACGACTTTGGTCCAGATTACAAACTACACTAGTCCAAATTACACAGATCACCCCCAAGTGAATATGCATTGTATTGAAAAATTTTTAACCGTTCACGATTTTTGAGCAACTTGCGCTTGCCCTGAAAAAACAGAGTTGCCCTGAAATTTTTCACTGTATTGAATATATTTTTACATTCAGGATTTTTAACAACTTGCTCTTGCCCTGAAAACAGAGTTTGCCCTGAAAATTTTCACTGTATTAAATATAATTCTTACTAATCAGGAGTTTTGAGCAACTTTGCGCTTGCCCTGAAAAACAAAGCTGCCTTAAATTCACTGTATTGAATATATGTTTTACATTCAGGATTTTTGAGCAACTTGTGCTTTCCCTGAAAAACAGAGTGTGCCCTGAAATTTTTCACTGCACTGAATATACTTTTTACATTCAGGATTTTTGAGCAACTTGTGCTTGCCCTGAAAAACTGGGTGTGCCCTAAATTTTTCGCTGTATTGAATATACTTTTTACAATTTACATTCAGGATTTTTGAAGAACTTGCGCTTGCCCTGAAAACAGAGTTGCCCTGGAATTTTTCAGTGTATTGAAATATCTTTTAGCATTCGGGATTTTTGAGCAAACAGTGTTTGCCCTGAAAACAGAGTTTGCCCTGAAAATTTCAAGCCCCCCCGCCTCTTACGCCTATGTAAGGGGACATAAACACTGATGACATTCCAGTGTATTGTGTTGTGTCTTCGTGTGCAGTTTGTGATTGTAAAATAAGAGTTTATTGTGAAAACAGCTGAAGGACAATATGGGCTGGTCTTGTACTAGGTTCATGTATGTTGTTCAGAGATGTGTAGATATTGTTTGAATATAACAGAGAGAAAGGATTGGTGGCATAGTCGCTGATCCAGTTGAACCCAGAGAGTTATAAGAACAAGAGTAATAAGTTTCATGAAAAAATAAAATGATTCTTGTTTCTTCACACGTCGTTGCTCGGGTTATGACACGACGAATAAAAAAAGTCTCAAAGCAATAGGCTGCGATCGAGACCTGTAGCCTTCGAAACCGAGACGAGACCTGAAACCTTCTAAGCAGAGACTCGCAAAAATGCGTCTCGAGACGAGTCTCAGACCAAGTCTAGAGACTCCATCACTGGCGTGGAGCAGAGATGAGCACAGGTTAGGACTTGATCAAGACTGAAGCCAATTTTGTCCAGACCAGGACAGGATTGGACTGAAATTTTTTTGGCGGATCAGGACTGCATCAAACTGACAAAATTTTGTTGTTTTAATGTGATTATTCTAACTATATCAAAAATTTTAGGTAATCCGATTTTGCAGATTTGGTAAATGCTAGAGTATATTGTGCCATCAACCGCAAAGGCCGTGCTGGAACTATTTTGCCATTCGAACTGCATCCATCTTTGTCCACATATGACATTGAGTTCATATAACTAGCTTAGCAGCAAGGTGAATGTAGTCGAGTGATTAGTGTCCATGCCTGCTGTGCAAGTGGTCCTCGGTTCTGCTCTCATCATTTGCTTTCGCTTAGCTAGAAGAGATTAGCCTACGCCTTTGATGAGAGCGTTTTTATGTATTTTTTCACAAAGTTTCGGGTTTAGGTTTAGGAAAGTGGTTCTTAACAGGGGTGGCGCGCCTTCCCAGGGGGCGTCAGTAAATTTCCAGGGAGGCGCGAGCCCTTATGTTCCCTACAACATAGAAAGTTTCAATGAATTTGCCAAAAAATACATTTGTTTTCACAGCTTGTTTAAATTCAGAGGTGCTTGAAAAAAAGAACAATTACTTAAGGGAGGCGTGGTAGAACAAAGGTTAAGAACCACTGGTTTAGGGTTTACGTGAAGGGTTAGGTTTCGGTTCAGGGTTTAGGTTTTGGGTTTAGGTTTTGGGTTTATATTTTGGGTTAAGGTTTTGGGTTTAGGTTTTGGGTTTAGGTTTTGGGTTTAGGTTTTGGATTTAGGTTTTGGGTTTAGGTTTTGGGTTTAGGTTTTGGGTGTAGGTTTTGGGTTTAAGTTTTGGGTTTAGGTTTGGGGTTTTAGGTCACATGACAAAGACCATATACGCTACCCCAAATGTGTTGTCCTTGTCACATGACCAACCCACCGGGTTCCTTTAATGGAAAAATAGCTCCAGCAATGCTATTGCTTCATGAAGACAAATATACACTGCCTTTTCAATTTTGGAAATGCTAAAAGGCTGTGTCTACTTTGCCTTATGAGGCAAAAGCACTGCTGGAAATATTTTGCAAAATAGCTCCATTAGGGTTTTTAGATGTTTTTTACATTGGGGAATCAGGACTGAATCGGACTGATGATTTTCAAAAATTTTGCGGATCAGGATTAGACTCGGACCGAAAAATTTCTCAACTCATCTCTGGCGCGGAGTACCACAAATAAACTTACTGGTAGGTCTCTAAACGCTCATCTTGTCTGTGTCCCGTCTCAGCAAATTCCATCGCCTCGCAACTCGTGAAGAATGGGCGCACAAGACTGGGAGCCGCGAGTTTACCAGGCTCATCAACAAGCAGCTGTCCGACCTGGAAGGTCCCAACACCAAATATTATCTCTGGCCACTTCGCGCCAGGGGAGCTTGCTGCCGCCCTCAGGCACCTGAAACCAGGAAAGTTTCTGGGTCTGGATCCTATTTTCCCGATGTTAAGCGAAATTTCTTACTTGTGAAATTTCTGACTTCACGCCATGTGCGCATGCACAGAGTAATGTTCTACATATCAAATACGCTGAGAAAACTGATGATTAAGGCTTAGGGTTTGGTGTTTAGGTCAATGTGTCGGGTTAGAGTTTGGATTAGGGTTAGAAAAAGAAAAATAATTGAGGTCTAACACCAAGTCCAATATTTTTAAGTGGTAATACTTATTCCCGTACTATAGCTTGTTGTGAGTGTCTGACATGTAACCAAAAAGTTTTAATTTACACAACACACATCAAAAAAAGCAATCGCCAAACTTTATTCGTTTACCCTGAGAAGAGAAATAACTGAAAAACAATAATAGGTCAGAAATTTCGCTTGACACCGGAGTTTATACTCCACGCGGTATGGCTCTCAAACCTTGGTTTTGCGATTTCCTTACTTCCTGCGTGCGCCAACCCATAATTCCACAGGATCACTAATAGCTGCGATCCACAAGCTGAAAAAGCCATTGGTGATCCAAAGAGCTATCGCCTAATATCCTTGTTGTGCGTCCCTTTCAAGATCCTCGAAAGACTAATCTACGCTCGTGTCGAACCACTCATCGACCCATTACTCCAGCAAGAAAAAGAGAGCTTTCGATTCGGGAGGTCGACAATAGAACAGGTCACCCTAGACATCGAGCTTTTCGACTAAGAAGAAGGCCGGAGCTGTGTTTGTTGATCTCACAGCAGCCTACGAAACTGTTTGGCATCGCGGCTTCACCTGCAAGCTACTGCAATTGCTACCTGACAGACGCATGGTCCGCATGATCATGGAGATGGTTGGCAATCGCAGCTTCACCTTCACCACCTGCAATGCCAAGCGGAGGAGGTTATGACGCCTCAAAAACGGCGTCCCTCAGGGATCCGTCTTGGTAGCCCTTCTCTTCCACATCTACATCTCTGACCTGTCAAACACTGTCGAAGGGGTGCTCAGCAAAAACATGGCAGCCGTAAGTGAATAACCCCAGACCTGGAAGCTAAAGCTCAGCATTACAAAAATGGTGCCGGCAGTCTTCCTCCTCAACAACAAGGAAGCTAAACGTGAGCTAAAAGTCAACTACAACAACAAAGCCCTGCCCTTCTGCTCCGAATCCAAATACAGCACCTCAGAGTAACGTTGTACGGGTCCCTCACGTATCGCTGACACATCGAGTCGTTTCGCAAAAAGTTGACATCACACGTCGCACTCTTGAGGCGGCTTGCTGGCTCAGGCTGAGGTGCTGGAGCAACAACGTTGCGAACAGCCACCCTAGCCCTGGTCCATTCAACAGCAGAGTACTGCGCTCCTGTCTGGTGCCGCAGTGCGCACAATCGCCTCACTGACCCTACCATCAACAACGCCTTGCAAATTGTGACTGGATGTCTGCACCGTATACCAGCGGACAACCTTCCTATCCTCGCAAGCATCCATGCTGCTAAGCTTCGTCACAATGAAGCCACACTCTCTCCAGCGCGTCGTGCCGTGGTTCCTGGACATCTCCTCCACTCACCTGTCCACCCACTGGGAACGCACGGCGTCTCTTATCGAGATACCCATTTGTACCAGAGATGAACAGATTTAGGTTTTTCAAATACAAATGCATTCCGATATTTCATTTCAAATTCCAAATCCAAAAACAGGCCGTTTTAAAATCCAAATCCTGTGTAAATCCGAAATCTTATCACTACTATATTAGTTTACATATAATCCAACTCAATATGATTCGAGGAAGTGGCTACGGATCCGCCTCACATGATGCGGTTCGAATAAAAGGCTGAGTTTGTCACTTAAACGGCGTGGTAGCGTTTACGTCTGCTGTGCCATTGGTTTTCGGTCTGGCTCTCACTATGGCGACTTTCGTTTTGGTAGTAGTGCTTGCTTACACGTTCCAATTCATGGGGCCACTTTTTCTTTACTTTTTTCAAAAGTTTGCAAACTTTTAGTTTTAGGGGTTAGGTTTATGGTTTAGCTTTAGGGTTTAGATTTAATGTTTAAAATTTTATGTTTACGGGTTAGGTTTAGGGGTTATGCTTAGGGTTATGGTTTAGGTTTTACTTTTAGTGCGTTTCTACCAAGCCTACTGCACTCTTGTCGTGTGTTACTGTCATGTTACAGGTGGCGGACGAATAAGGTTTCAAATATGAAGGTCCACAGGTGCACCTGTAGCCATAGCTAAAAAAACGTTTGCATCGTAATTAAAATTAACTTATGCTGTACCTTGGTTTCACAACACCATAATAGTTGACACTTCAAAGACTTCAAGGTAATCACTTTTGGCAGCAATGCCTTGAGAAGCCGTCATAAGATTCAGTTTTAACCACTCAAAAATAGAATATTCTGCAAAAGAATTGTAACTATATGACCAATAACTGCTCAACCAAGTTTTTCCTGTACACATGCAACATACTGTACACATGCATGAAACTATTTTCATAGTTGTTGCAGACTAGCCTATATGCTCTGGTACTCTTGATTCTTTGTCTACAATTAGACTAAAATCTTTCCAGACTGGACTTTTTCCCTGAACAGCAACCTTTTAAATAAACTACTTTCCCTCTTCCAAAGCCAATGACACATCACTTGTGTCCGTTTGGGCATTTTAAAATTTCATTTAACAGCATCTACATTAGGCTATATTTACTGCATAGCCTGCACCTAAGATGTACTGTAATGAAAGCAGAAAAGTTAACAGGTAGAAAGCACAAGTTAAATTTTAGCACTAGGCTACATAAATAAATAATAATGACCTGATGCAGAGGTGAGCAGTAGCGAGGTACCAAAATAGCGAGCTACTGTAGCGAGCTAATTTTCCAGGAGCGATAGGGGTAGCGCCGCTCTTTTTTGAAAATAATAACGCATGTGGTAGCGAGCTCTCGCACTTCACTGTTATCGCTATTCGCTACTTTGGCTTGAGTGGTGGCCAGGGCTGTGGAGTCGGAGTCGGAAGGATTTTCAACCTGAGGAGTCGGAGTCGTAGAAAATTTTAACGACTCCGACTCCTACTCCGGGCAGACCTTTTGCTCACCAATTGTGACTGTTTGTGCCACAAACGTGCGTAAGCGTCACACTTGGCAAT
>JGI24021J15306_10012394_pt1 | contig 10587 bp, 8 predicted proteins | sample Ectturendosymbi1_FD_15306 | JGI IMG/M metagenome (IMG submission 15306) | reverse complement strand
TATCCACATCCGGATTAACCATTATTTCTCACGTTTTTTCCAAGTGTTGGCTAGTGGGCCCTGTACAGTGGCTAGTGGGCCCTTTTCAGCTGAGTTTTCCATCCTGACTCAAAGCTCTAGATACGCCACTAATTGTAACAATGGCTATGTAAAATAAGAAATGCAAAAAGGAGGACATTTTGACATTTTTGAATGTCATCGGATAACATTTCATTTCTCATGAAGAATGTGGCATGTACTTCAAAAAGAGGGCAGATGATAGTCATACCTAGCAATGCTACTCATATGCGACCTCTGCAAATCTGAGTAAAGCAAACGCAAAATTTACCAGAAACGAGTAGAGACGTAAGGTAACGTGTTCTACGTGGCTTGGCCTTGCATTCACTAGATTCAGATACCTGACCGACTTTCAGGAAACCAGTAAGTTTAAAAGTTGTTTCGTCACAAACGATCAAATATTCTTCAAGTGAAATACTGCTGTTTGGCCGACCGATAATAATAGCGTCTATAAACAAGCTTTCCTCGCTAAAAATGACTAAGTGACACGCACATGTCGCACATATGGCTAAAAACATGAACATGGTGGGGGCCCTCTTTGGTGGGGGGCCCTGGGCCCGGGCTCCCCTAAATCAGGCGCTGTATACTGTACCAACAGTTATTCAACAACTAGGAGAATTTTAGAGACCTTTGGAAACAGTTTGGCAAGTTTCCAGGCCATTACTGTTCATTTCATTAACACAAAAGGGACGTTTCGAATCTTTGTCCTGGAAACAGACTCATTTTTAGACAAGCATAGAGCTTATAACATTGCCAAGTCTTATGACAACGTTATAGAAAAGTTCAAATTAGCATGAAAAGTAACGACATTGGCGTCAGATAATGCTACGTCTATGGCTGAAGCATTTCAAGCCTTTTGCAACTCTTGTGATTTATTGTGTTATCACTTATCTTTTCATTAGTTATATTTTTCAATGTAGCCTACTTTTCAAGTGGTTGCTTTTCAATGTAAAAGCAAAAACCTTCAAATTGCGAGAGAAAACTAATGTGAAACTTGACCTGGCACCGCTTCAGGAACCATATTCTCTCAAAATACGGTTGTAATTTCGATTTGTAATTAATTACAAGTTTAAAGAATGATTGAAATTATAACTCTAATTTGCGATTTTTAGCACAGAGTAATTGTAATTGTAATGTAATTGAAAAATTTGAAGGAGTAATTGTAGTTGTAAATATAATTGAACAGATTTGATGTAATTGTTCAACTCTGTTTGTGTCACTTCGACTCCGCATGAACTTCAGGTTAAACGCCGCACACTTTCCTGAATTTTGACTGAAATACCTCCCTGGACTTTCCTGAAATTCTATTCTATCAAATGTAAAACAACCAAACGCAATTTGAAGAGACACACAGTTAGAATGCCGATCATCGCGTGTATGCCTGCATGAAGTCTGCATGAGGTCTGTATGAGGTCTACTTTATGTTGAAGTTATTGCATGCATGCACTGCAACAATCAAGGCGAGTAGACACCTTCCGTAATAACATAACAGCGCAACAAAGCTTCACGTATTTGTGATGAACGTAAAATGAAAACTGACAAACCAAGCTACTGTAGGTAATGTCAACTACACGAACAAAAACTGATACTAAAGAACAAGAAAAACGTTGACATAATCAAAAATGCGGTCACGTCATCCTTTGCTACGTACTAAGTACGAAGAGCTCGACAAATTTGTGAACTGCTCAAAAAATAGGTTGAAATCCACATACCCCAAGTCCAGTCAAAATCTTTTTACTGAGCTTTACATTGTCTCCATGTGACAAATGAACTAAAAGACCAGCAGGTCTCATTCCAACAGGCGGCGAGTCAGGCATTGTTCAGATGTATGAAGCAGGATGGTGGTGTTTTCTTCACACCATGTCTTTTCAGAAACTGAGTTGGATTAAACAAACTTATACCTGGTTAAATAACATGATAAGCAGGTTTTTTTCAGGGTTTGGTTTAAGAGAACACCAAGAAATTTTATGAGGCCGCATTTTTTTAGCAAAATGTTCAAAATAATTCCTAAACGTATTGTTTATTACAGTATTGGCAGTCACAGCGCACAATTAGTACTACTGTATTTACAAAAATTACAGCACAAATTTTTCAATTTCAACTTCATTAAACAGCTCTTGTTCATAAGTAAAAGCATCGGTTTCTTCCTCGTCATCTGCAAATTCTACGGTCTTTAGTGCTCGCTCTGTCACCAGGCGCGTACCCAGGGGGGGGCAATGGGGGCAATTGCCCCCTCCAATTCCGAGAGTTGCACCAAAAATTTTCAGGGCAATCAAGTTTTTGATGTGTAAGCCAAAGAAATATTTCAGGGCAAATCACCGAAAATGCTTGCGGAACCTACTGCATAATTTAGTCGAACCTAATCAAAGTACTAGGGTTCACCAATTGTCCATGATTAATCAAACGTTCTTTACATGGGCGTCGGAAAATTTTATCCAGGGGGGGAAATAGTAGAATATTCCAGGTGAAGCCAAGGAGTTTCGTAGGGTGGACAAAAATGGTGAAATTTCATTTTTCCACTCCCAAGTATGTAAACAACCTTTTTGCTAAAAATATAATAGGAAAATGTCAAATTTAAAAATGCAGGGAGGGGCCTAGGCCCCTTTCTACCCCTCCCCTTTCGACGCCCATGGTTGTATAGTGTAAATGTTGGGGATTCATGTCATGGCTGATATTTTCCTGAAGTTTAAGCTCCGTACAGAAGTTTGTGATAATGAAATACGATCTTGTATCTAATCGCTTGTAATCACTAACCAAAGTAAAACAAAGAGAACACTTTTCTCAGCTGTTTCTGAAGTACCAACTTGCTGAATCTGACCTAATGGTGATGTAAACTTAATTTCAAGCCCATTGCAAAAATTCAGTTTGGTAACTCTGGCGTTCTACAAAAACTATGCATCTTACCCTTGTCTGCAGCATCAGCCGTAGCCTGAAATGTAAATCGTATATTCTTGTTTTTGTACAGTTTTAAACTAAATAGCGGTGATGTACGTTTTATATGCCTTGAAGCTCAAACTTCGGTTGAGAAGAAATCCAGTTTCAAAGCATTTTTTATAACGCAAATAGGCCATACACTAGGGTTCTCAAATTCAAATTGTTTCGAGGGCGAAACGAGGACTTAAAACAAACAGGGCCGCATTATGACTATCCTAGGGCCGCATTATGTCGCTGACGCAACAAAGGCGGTACCTGAGCCTTACTAGAAACAGCTTTTACATCTTTTTTCCGGCGAATGGTATTGTGAGTTATAGGGAGTTTATCTCTAGCCCTTTCTACGTTCGTTTTAAATTAACTTGTTGACTCGCGGGCTTGGCACTTTTAAACATCGATGATAAACTAAATAACATGTTAATTATTTCAAAATTCCCGAAAAGTATCGCGGGCCGCACAAAATGCCCTGCCGGGTTGCGTGTTTGAGACCTCTGTCACAGACAATGTTTATCAATTACAGTATTCTTTCTAGATATTTAGTTGTTACGATTAAAAACTACATTGTAACGTTAATCACAATCATGCTGAGCGTTACCGTTTTCATCAGTGATTTCATGTTAACTTTCCGACGAGAAAAAAAGCTTGGGTCAAGTAATCACAGTCCAACCTGTGCATAGTATAAAAGTGTTACAACTTTCATCTAATGTTAATTGCTACCCTACTGTAAACGTGAAATCATTCCCCTGCAACGGGTAGACTCAGCAGCAAAATCTAAAGTAAGTAGGAAGATGGTTTTCATTTTGGAAATGCAGAGGACATTGAGACTGCCATTACTTACAGATAGCTTGCAATCTGTTTCATCGATAAAGTGCATGCAACTAAAATGAAAAAAATAACTTTTTTCCCAGTCAATTGGATTTTTTATTTAAACACTTACGGATTTAAAAAAATTCAACCAGTTACGCTAGAATGGCTAGATCAGCAGTTCCCAGACTTTTTTGAGCGCTACCCAAATCTGAATGTGGTGAACACGCCTCAAACAACAACCCAAGCCTCAAACAACTTATGAAAAAGAGAAAAAAAAGATTGTATCGGTGATTTTTGGCAGCAGCCTCGCAGATGCCAAGTTCTTTTTTGATGTCAGCATTCCACTCTTTTCTGAAGTACCTATACGCTACAGACAAAGACAAAGAGTGATAATGTTGAAAATACACAACTGCAGTTTGGATCGCCTCGGCACAGCCCATTTTTTGACCCTTCGTCACCCTTGTTTGGGTTTCGACCGATACTGGGCTAGATCAGCTAACCCACTGTTGCGTTAAATTGCGGCGACAAGTAGCCGATTTCTTAACTTTACTGCGGGGCCATTGTGAGAGGATTGTGGCTTCGTTTTCACAAACGCACAACCATCATCACACTTTGTGTAGACTGCGTGGGTCAAACATATGCACGTTTGCTTAGAGGACATGTGTAACTTTTGCATTTCATAGCATCTAATGACATAAAAAATTGAAACATTTTTGCAAACGCGTTGAGGCATTCTAGCCTTTACGTTATCAGCTGCATACGTCAACCAGTCGCTCAAGAATTGGATAAGATCCACGTCTCATATGTGCGCAGATTTTGTAAACCAACTGCGGGAGTCAGTGTCTAGAGCAATGTTACTTAAACTGGGTTCGATCGAACCCCTAGGGTTCGACGGAGCCGTTTAAGGAGTTCGACGAAGGTCATCTGAAACATGTAACCCACTTTTACTTCTTGTTATATTAGGAAAAAATAGGGTTCCACAAAAGCTTGGAAAATGACGTAAGGGTCCGGCGTGCTTGTAAAGGTTACAAACCACTGGTCTGAGACAAAGTCGCTACTCGGCTTCGATTAAACGTGTGTTGGTGTACATCGGAAGTGTGTAGGTTAAATATAAAAATGCAATCATAATGGCGCCCACAATGACAAATGCAACATGGGCTGCATAAGCATACTGCAGATTTTGCACTTAACATGGAGATTTTCGCAAGCGCTCTTGCATTAAAGTTTTACGAGCATTAAAGTTTTACTTGCATTAAAGTTCTTGCATTAAAGTTTTACTTTAAAGTTCTTGCATTAAAGTTTTAAAGTTCTGCAAGAACTTTAAAGTTCTTGCATTAAAGTTTTACGAGCAAATGGTGGATTTCGTNCAAAACAGAAGCTCGGAACCTTTAGTAAAAACAAACTTTTAAAATTTTCCAATNCAACGAAAATAGATTGTGTATTTGTCGGCTTAAATCTGAACATATTGTTCAGAACAAAAGCGCCAGAAAAATGTACTTTTTATGGATAATGCTTCAAAGACAAGGGGCATTAAACAATCAAATTTTGAGACTTGGCTGTTGTTTGCCCCCCCCTATCAAAATTCCTGTCTACGTGCCTGTCTGTCACTCCCCGTTTATTCTTTGCTTTTATCCATTTCAGCCACAAATCTGAGCAATCACAAGAGCGCCCTCAACCCTCTTTATTAAGCTGCTCTGTAGCCATAGTCTCGTGCCACGGGGAGCTTTGATGGGCTTATCACCCCAAGCAAAGCTCCAAGCCCCTCCAAATTGAAATATGAAACACTATTAAATCAGTGGAATTTTTGTCAATTTTTAGAATGTCAATCCCCTTGCACAATCGTAAGGCCCCCCCCTATTGAAGACTTTTTGGCGACGGTTCTGTCACTGGACCGTTCATAGAAACATTTATGAGAACATTCAGAGTCACATCAAACAGCCGGTTTCGTTGCTTGCTTTTAACACGGCACAGAGTTGAAAATCTTTGCTCTGGCCAGGTTGTGACAAGTGGAATGGACAGTGCATTGCAGCAATCATGGTTGTCTCGTCGAACATACTAACCCAGCATGGGCTCTGCTTGACATCAGATACAATGCGATCACTCAAATATTCCGATATGAGCAAAATGCACTCGGTTACTACCACAGAACTGGTATGGCGGAGGTCGCAAAACTGAGAATTTTGGCCAGTGCAGTCCGTTAAGGTTTGCAAGTAGGCTATTTTTCAATTCGCTGTCTCTTCTTTCAAAGTAAACCAGATGTACGCGCTCAGCTACTGTGTTAACTTTATCTGAAATGAGATCCTGATGAATAGCATAAAATAGTGAAATGCGTTGAGTTTTCTCCAGGCTGTTGGCTTTTTGAGGTTGATCAGAACTGAGATGATTATCCTGGCAGTAAGGGCGTGGAGGCCTGGAAGGCTCGGTAGCGTAAATATTAACATTCTTTCCTCGACCGGTGGTAAGTGCTGGATGCTAAAAGCATAGCAAACATATTATGCCACCGCTAGCATGCAAAGTGAACACATTCATTTGTAGGGGTTCGTCATCAAAACCTTTCACCTGAATCCATGATTGAAAAGTCTTATCGTCAGATGCCGCTGACTGACTGTTAGTTGAATCTGACGATATTTTGAGATTCTTAGAGTTGAATGCTGTTCTTCCGGAAAACAGAATAGAAAGAACTGCGCAGTCACTGCTGCTGGCGTTTGCACTTTCTGGTTGGCTAACAGCAAGAAATTTGTTTAGGCTTACCACAAAAATATTGCTTTACGCTTGGATGGCTAGCTTTACGTTTTTGCTGTGACATTATCTTCTGAAAATGCCCACACAAGAAAGTAAATGTATAAAATCTGGAAAAGGCTTGCCTTGCTGAAACGTTTGACACCGTGGAAAATGCTTATCTTCATAAAAGCGACAGACTCAGTGGCATTCAAAGCGTTAAATATTACGTAACATAATTATCTCATAAATGCTGTCAAATTATTATTAATTGTTGCGTAGCATCGAACTTCAAAGATGATTATGTTGAATAGGCGGGGTTATTGTCTGTATTGCACTTAATTGGTGTGACGCGAGTCGGTTTTGGACGTTAATTGAACCAACAATTCAATCTCAGCTAAAACTTCTTGTGGTTGTCCACATTTAATGTTGAAGCACCAGTTTTATGGGCCCGCACAAGAAATTTATGGGACCTTTTTGGACTCATGAAACGCTTTAAAAAAAACTGATTACAAGTTTTCAAAGTTTGTAAAATCCTCAATACGATTTTAAAAATATAGTGAAAAAAACTGTAAGCGAAAAACACGGATTCACTGAAGAGCTTCGCACTGCGAAAGGTTTCGAAAACATGCATCAACAAGTAGCTTCCAATCCATAAAACACACCAGGGACAACGGAGCAGCGGATGGTCAGGGACAGTGCAATGTTGAGGGCAATGAAAACTTGTAAAATCAAAAAATCGTTACCAATTATGCTTGTTTCTATTCAGCAACAATGTTGACCTAAGTAAACCTTTCAAGAAATCCTGCCAGGGGGAGGACCAAGTGAAGGCACCGGTCATCCTCCTTTGCACAAATGGGGTATGTCCTCCTCTGCGACCTGTGAGTGTGGCGCAGAAGAACAAACCGTCGACCATGTTGCCCTCCAATTTCCAATCCATCGACCTCCATATGGACTGCATGGCCTGACGGTTCATGATGATGACACAATTTAATATCTCCTCAACACCTGCCCCGAGATCTAGTGGGACCAAGCAGTTGATAGTAACAAATGCTCAAACGATGAAGAAGAAGCACTCATACCGTATAGTAAATCACCGCTATACGCAGTTAATTCCTAAAAACTCCAGATTTTCAGAAGAAAAACCAGAAAGGCATTGAAAAGCCCAGATCTGGAGGCAAAACCCCAGGTTCGGCATCACTGTCCAAAATATTTTGAAAGTAACAAGACAGTAACGCAACTTATAGAACAGGTCAATGTGACGTAATAATATTTTCCAACAATGCCATTCACAACAATACAATCAAGCAATATCCGGAAATTGCTGCAATTTGACCTCATTGCTTGAGTGCTCCTATAATGTTGAAAATAACTTAAAATACTCTAGTTTTCAAATCACAGTAGTCTAATGTAAATGTACTGTGTTGAAATTCTCCGCTTAATTATTATGACAAATTTAGTAAAATAATGACTTCATGAACTTAAAAAATTAGATACATATAATCAGGGGTGGATATCAGGGCAGGCGAACGGGGCGGTCGGGTCGGGCTTCCTTTTCAGAGATGCCAAAAGAGGCCCCCACCTTTGAGAGTTTCGTACTTAGTGTTGCATTGATTTGTTAAAAAGCTTATTAATCACTTCAGAGCCACATTTAAGCTCAGAAGGATGTCATACGATACGACGTTTGTCAAAATAAGCAAAAATTGTGCAAATGTACCGAAAGGGGACCCTCAACAACATTAACGTGTAGAGAAAAAACAATTTAAAATAAAATGATTTCAAACAATTTGCAATGTGAAATGTGTAATGGACTTTCATGTAGAAGGGAATTCCCAGACAAAAAGAAAAATTGCTTTCAACTTGCTTTCAAACTTGCTTTCAGCGAATGAAGTTTCTGTATGTATAAAATGTAGGGCCTCCTTTCTGAGAGTTTGCCTCTGGCAACTAAATTCTAATACCCACCCTTACATATAACAAAGAACAAACTTAACACAAAGGACGATGGAACCTACAAAAGCGCAGGACCGGAGCAATTGCTACATTTGCTGCTGTTGTTAATCCGGCACTGGTGGTCAATGTGCACGCAACCATTCGCTTTAGGAATTGGCGTTTCCTGATTCGTGACTGTTTTCGTTCTTTGCGTTCGGGCTGGTTTGTACTGTCAAGTGTCAACCGGTCATTTGCGCCATGGGAGCTTCACCGTGTGTGTTGTCGGGCACAGATACCATGAGCTGACCTCGTTTCGCCAGTCGAAGTTTGGTTCTGCGGCGTGGGCCAGGGTTGTCAGATTGGCTTTTTTGAAGCCACATGTTGAAATTCTCGCTTTTATGAACGCCTTTGGCTTTTTTGGAAATCAACAAAATCCAGAAATATTGCGGCTTTTTTCAGTCGGAAAAGCTTGGCTCTGGCAAAACATTGTCTGATCTACATATTCATTACAAATCTCTTCTGACGAGAGTCTATGAACATGCAGGGTGTAAAGAATATTGCACATATTTTACTGTTGCCCTAAAAAGTATCAATGTTGTTAATAAGAAATAAATGTACGACAGTGTAATTATGGGGAAAGAAAATGCTTCTGAAGAGTGAAATTGTATTATATCGATGTTTCTGGCGAGTTTTAATGTCTATTTTCTGTTTGGTTATGCATGTTTTATGCGTATATGCCTTAAAACTGCTATCTGTTTTTCATGGGACAAGGTTTGTTTTTTTGGTGAAGGCAGGTTGGCAACCCTGGCATGGACACCACTAGAGTTTGGAGAAACCAGTAGTTCTGCATGCAACGACGACCTTCCTCACAAGCAACCTCTACGCTGACAAAACCAAAACCCCTACACTGGCTCCCAAACCGGGAAGCCCTAAATTGTTTTGGTCAAGGTTTCAAATAGTTTGGGAGATATATAGCTTGAGGCTGACAACCAAATCACCATTGCAATGAGTGTAATTATACCAACAGTATATTATTCGTCTGTTTGTCACAACAGCAATTACGCACTAACTTCGTGCTTAGTTCAGTGTTCACGATGAACAGTTTATCAACAACACCAACTGTTTCAACAACCCAATCAGCATTGAAATGTTAGTACAGTAGTTTCTAGTTTTGTATCAGCTGGGAACGTAACAGCCTATTTCAGCGTTATCAATGTTTGTCAGCAAAATTAAATAGAAATAAAAATCCGGTTGACAAAGTACAGAGTTTATCAGATCTTTGAGCCTGCTGCACTTAATTTTAAAGCGTCGTTTTCTCTGTGCTCAAAACACCCGCTCGCCTGCCTGCTGACAACAGCATCTAAATTTCACGCTGGCCCTTTCGCCATTTTACGAAATCAAACCTCCTAACCAGCCACTGCAACGCAGAACGTCTATCAGAGCCTATGTGGAAAGCTGTGAATAATTAAAATAATTCCAGCTCAAGACTACCAGCCTTTGCTGCAGCTGAGCAGATTGGTAGAGCATCACACCTGCGCACTGCACCCAGCCTTCTCTTTGCTGCTGGTTGCACGTCACGTCCTGCAGTGTGAGTAAATATCACGGTTGGCTGCACTGTTAGAAACGTGTACGCTCAACCGAAGCCGCCTGGAGACATGGTGCTGGCCTCGGCTTAACCTCGAGATCACCATTTCAGGTCAAATGCAGTCTGGTGTGTTTACGCCGTTCGCAGACAAATGCGCAGAATCATTTGGGACACTGGCGTAGCATTACGATAATTTGCTGCCTTTGGAAACACAGAATTGCTTTTGTACTTCGCGGTACTATGTTTGAAATACATAAATGTAGTTCCATCCACTTTCAATCTCACTCGTCTTGTCAATGTGTGTTTATAATTCCACACAAATGCATAAATACTGTTATTGTGTCTATTTGCAAAAATAAGAATTGATGGTGACATAAGTGGCGCTGGTAATTACAAACATGTTGTTCTCGCAGCAATTATCTCCAAATTAATTTGGCATTACATTTATTCCCGCACGTTGCCACTATAGTGGACACATTAGTGCTTTAATGTTTCGTGCATTCTTACTGCGTAATTCCCAGTAATATTCCATTCGTGATTCAACGTGATGTACTTGTTTG
>JGI24021J15306_10012392_pt1 | contig 10588 bp, 4 predicted proteins | sample Ectturendosymbi1_FD_15306 | JGI IMG/M metagenome (IMG submission 15306) | reverse complement strand
GGTCCCTAGAATTTCAAATCGGGTCCCTAGAATCAGATAAAATTATCATCGGGTCCCTAAAATCAGAGAAAATCGGGTCCCTAGAATCAGAGAAATCAGGTCCCTACAGATCCATACCGGGTTCCTAACATTTTTCTTAAAAAAACCCTGATGTAATGTACAGTAGGTGTCAAACGCACAGGGAAACTTTACTGAACTTGCTTGGTTAANACAAGGACGTAGCAACCTGACGACTGCCAAACANCTTGTTCCTCTCAGTTGTTTCGCACACACTTGGCTCCCAGTNTAGGCTAGGTTTATACTGCACTTGCAGTAACGAGCAAACCGTGATTCTCGGGTCATTTGGGATCATAAAGTCAAAAGTGATGATTAGCGAAAGTTTGCCGAAAATGGGTCACTTACGTTATAAATGGCCCATGAAGTTCAAAGCATTGACCCTCCTATACCGATAAAGNTTTACTTGGTAAAAGGTAATGAAAATAACCGGAGTAACACTGGAAACAATATCGCAAAAACTCAAATAAAGCTAACATCGCTGAAGAATTGNGAATAACTTGTCTTCAGTCGCTCAATCGCAGATGTTAGAGTTCGTGAAAAAGCGTGCGAACAAACACTCTCGCCATTTGCGTTGCAGTAAGAGCAACAACAACCGCCGGAGTATCCACTGACCATAAAATGCCCTATAAAGAAAGCAAGCTTATCTGTTCTAATACAGATATTTGCAGCTTGCCTTACCCAAAGACTGCATTTGACTTTTTTGCTGCATAAGACACTTAAAGCATGGCCGGAGTTGGGGTCTAGAGGTCTGCACTGCAAGCCTTAAGGTGGAAAGGGTCGGGCGGAAAAGCTCATGATTCGTTCTGGGCCAGGTTGTAGATATGACGCCCCATGAATGAATCAACGGTGCTCCAAGAATGTCATACCTACGGATGTTTCAGTAAATTTTTTATGTACGTCTCTGCGTAGACGTCGAACTTATGTGCCACTGCGAATTCCCTGAGAGACCAGATTTGTTATACAGGCCGGGCGTACAGCACTTTTTGGATTTTACTTGGTAGTATGACTCAGGGTACGCAAACGATTTTCAGTCAAAAAATTCACTAAAAGACAACGACAATGGCACTTAAAAATGACCTCAGTCGAGGAATACTGAGGTACCAACTACAAGTTCTAATAGTCAAATACTGCAGATCTTGCTAATGGCAACATGCATTACCTATGCATGATTAGCTGTGTTGCATAACACCTCAACGATTCTTCTTAGCGCCCTCAATAAAGACGCAAATATATCGTTTATTGAAGACGTAGTTTAGAAATGTGCTTCCTGGCATACATTGCCAATTAGTGTTCGCCTTTATCCTTCAGTAGTTTGATTTTTAGAATGATTAAAGTGTAGTCATACTAATAGGTTGTGGCAGAGCTCTCGAGCAAGGAAAACCAAAAAACTTTGGAAAAGTTCGGGCAAGAGTATGAAAAATCAAATGAAGATGATGAATATGAATAATTTGGGTTTGATTTTAAGATCAGGACTGGTGATGGTTATTTTTGGTCATTTGCGCAAAGTTTAGAAAACGTTTCGCCAAACAATGTTGCAACGGGTTACGTGGGAAAATTAAACTGCCCTTTCCAAAAAATGTTGTCTTTCTACTGAAGTTGGATTGCATTTATGAAAGCGGTCCCCAGGGTTGCGGAGTCTGAGGTAAAATGTCCGACTCCGATTCCGACCTTTCCAAAATTGCGGACTCCGACACCGACTCCGAACATTCCAAAATTTCCTACTCTGACACCGACTTCTTAACATGACGTGAATGAAGTTTGACTGTTAGGAATTTTGTAGCAACTAGCAATCAGTCGAAATCGTGGTACACGGCAAGAATTCTATATTTCTATAAAAGTTTCAAATGAAATTGTACCATTTCAACAGGGATTCCTAACTACTTAGGAGTGCGATGTAAAAAATGATTCAATTGGACTTCCAGTGCCGGATAAAAAAATCTGACTTCTAGGGTTCTTAAGAATCCGACTCCACCGAAAAAATTCCTACTCCTTGCGACTCCGCAACCTTGGTGGTCCGTCTTCGTGACGGCCCATTCTCCAAGAAAGACTAGTGAAGGTCTTGCAGGGTGCGTCACTTCATCGTAGTACTTTTTGTTCCATTGGTTTTCTGTTGAAGTCATGGATCTTTTATAACAAAGAAGTCAGTGCTTAAAAATGGTCAAATATGATGTAGGGTGTCACTTTGATTCAGGCCCATAGGCCACTCCTGGCCTGCCCACAGTGTACGACCTTATCCGATGATGTACTTTGTTTTTACATACCGTTTATCTACAAGACACGTTTGTCTCCTTAGAATCACGCGAAATATTTCACGTTTTCCTATTTCCTACAGTAACCGTCTCAGTTTATTCAGCGTGTGCGATAACCTTCGCAGGCAAAAAGATCTTGTCGCAAAATGTTGAGATCCTGCAAAGCAAATTATGCTGCTGCCCCCCCCTTTCATTTTCAATGCGTTGGTAGACGTTTGCTGCCAGTCTACAGCAGTAGTTCTTAACGGGGTCCCCAGAAGAAATGCCACAGTGTTTTAACCCTAAGATGCACATGACATAACCCAGACACCAAGCCAATATCTTTAGGAATAGAGGAATCCCTGGCGTTGCGAAGATTAAAAAACACTGGTCTACAGTCTGCACGACCCGCGATGTGAACACGAGTTCGGCTCCTGGCAATAAACACTAATATTTTTTGTAAAGCCATTCACATCCACCCACGGTTGCAAGAAACCATAGTGTCCACAAGCCAGTACTGTGTGTAGGAGTGTCGTTCTAGCCAGAAAATGGGTGCGGATCAGGTATATTTTTTGAGGAGAAAGCAAGGCCATCGATATTTGGCTGTTTACAGAGGTGCAGCAGTGGCGAAAGCACTGTTTTTGTAAACAAGCTAATAGGTAATCTCATGATCTTCAACATCAACACACCTACAATGAAAATACATATTCGTTATTGCTTGTGGAACTCAAGTTTATCTGGAAGATAAAAACAGACGTTTATTACCAATTCATTATTGCAGTGAATACAATACTACAAGTGATCGTCCGTTTTAATATGAATGTATTATCTACTAGCACAACAGGCGTAAAAACGCAACAGTGCGCATTACCACTAAAACTGACCCACGTTAACTTGTTCAGTTTGTTTAGACTGAACAACTAAATCTTTCAAAATCTTCCCTGACTTCCAATGCTTGGAAGCCAACTGTACTTTACCGCAACAGAAATAAACAATAACACACAAACTTCTTTTTCAAATACCCAGAGACGACCAACAAGAATTAATGTGCTGCACGTTTTGCATCTCTGAAAACAACAAACATTCCTGCAGACTTTGTACTTGTCCAGCAAAGTCACCGCCAAACCACAAAGCATCAAAAATGATTAATCTGACGCGAACATACACTACCAAACAAAAGAAGCGAAAAAAACATCAATTCGGTAAAAATCATGCACAAAAAGTTAAGGAAGCATTGTCAAAACACGTCACACATAGTGCAAGCTCCGGAAGCGTCCGTCCACAGCCAGCATCATTTTTTCTATAAAAATTTTATTTCTGTCATAACAAAAGATTCGGAATGCTCCTGTGATGCCATCAGTAAATCTGACTTTTTGATGTTGCTAAAACTATTGGTGATGATCAAAGGTTTTACTAGTTTCACGAAAAATTTCGCAAAATCAAAAAAATTAGTAATCTAGAAATCCAAAGAAGTGGTAAAACTACCAATTTTCATTGAATTTAAACCTGCATTTGGCCATAGGAATGTTGCAGGTGCAACAGACTTATGTGGTCTCGAACCCTTTCACGGTTTTATTAAACGGTTGGTTCTGCAGGATGCGCAAGAAACAACCAAGCTATGTCGGAGACGAAATCACGCCACTAAAACCACACCTGGCTTTGAAAAAATAGTTTTCGTGTAACCCGGAAAAGTGCTATTCCTTTACGTGGCATGCCAGTTACAATCAGCCAACTGGCTGATCTTTGTGATAGTAAAACAGAAGCAACAGGCCAGTTTTGGAGCAAAATAAATCGAAAACGCTCTTTGACTTGAGGAGCAATACTCATCACTATTTGGTTACATTGTGGCACGCAGCTCTATAACTAACTAAAAGTTTGTTTCGATGTCGAAGACGCGGAGTTTTACCAAGATAAAGAATTGTCAAATTTAGTTCTACAGTGGTGAAGAAGTTCAAGCATTTCTTTCAACTGTTAAGATAATCTCATAATATTGTCTTCGGACCAGTCGTTCCCAACGTGGGGCGTACGCCTCACAGTGGGGCAGAGGAGGGAATTCAGGCCGACTGACGAGGTCTGGGTTAAAAACTTGTTTAGACCCAAGTATTGGTGTTTTAAGCTTCTCAGCTGAAGCGGATTTTCCTCTTTAAATCATGTTTATATATTATCACATGGGGGCAATCAGGCTTTAGAGGTGAGATGGTGCTGGGCATGGGCAAAATGGTTGGAAATCACTCCTTTAGACAATAAAATTTATGCTGGCAATGTTCAAGACATTTGTTGCAATGTTCTTTACAATAACTTTTAGCATTTTCATCGGAAAGCTTGACACGTTGCACTAAACTTCACGAATCGTTTTCACAAAAAAACAGAATATCTTCTTCAGTAGCTCCTATTTCTCAGCCCGCTGGAAAGTCTGAGCAATGTAGATAACTCGCTCATCGCAATCGTTTTTAGACATCTTCGATTTCCTGCTGCCGACGTTTTTAGATGGAATCTGGTTCTTCCGTGACGCTGTCAAGTGTCTCATCCCAGTAATAGAAGTAATAATAGTCCACACCTACACAATGAACAAAATTTACGTACCGTTTTCCACAAAATATTTTTTTGCAATCATAGAAGGATATGATATTATATTAATGTTTTAGAGATATATTTATGCCCTATTGATTTATAGTTCATTGCAGTTTTTGTACCGTACTTCAAACATTTCAAAGGTTGGCGTCTGAGGAAACATGAGCTTTACCAAGATACTCGTATCAAAACTTCCAAAATTTTGTTGAGACTTTTCTTGCTACTGAGCTGAAATATGGTACTATTGAAATAAATTTATTTTTTCTTGATGTGATACCAAAGTCCTACACTTACAAAAGTCGTAACATCTTACTTTTGGAAGAGTTGTCTTGGATATATGCAGACATGCTTGTTGCAGGTTTTTCTGCGAAAATTAAAATCATTATCCTTTCCCACTTAATAATCAAAGCTCGCAAAGTATGCTATACAATTTGAATAAAGTACTTTACCATGCGTAGCAGGGGCGGATCCAGCCAGAAAGTTTAGGGGGGCGATTTCAATAATATTTGGCAGTCAAGTCTCATTGCGGGTTCACTACTGTAAGAGAGATGAAGTATACTTCAACTTCACAACACTGCTGTGACAAAACAATGGACGGCAAAATTGCCTGATATCGCGAATGCTGTTTTCTAAACTGTACAAAATCATGGTGAAAAGAGTTACTTTTGTAGGTTTTTTGGGGGGCAATCGCCCCAATCGCCCCTCTGGATCTGCCACTGATGCGTAGGGATACTGCAATGAGCAGTTTTTATTATAAAAGACTAGAACCAAAATTTGCACATCACAACCTACCCTTACTCAAATCAGAAGTAAATGCAGCAGAACTGAAGCTGGTACACATGATAAAAATTATCAAAGTCCAGGTTTTTGCCTCAACATGCTGATTTTTGCCTCCAAAGAGCAGAAGTAACAAGATTGGCGTCTTCTTTTGAAGTACATTTTAAAATCTTGATGCTCAACCCTTCAATAATCGTTTTGCCTTTTCTGGGAATATCTCTCCACTTAAAAACATTCATGCACTGCTGTGTACATCACACCGTAACTACAAACCTAACTTTTAGTGTATTGCACTGTAAATTGATACAACCCGGACATTGTCATATGCTATACTCAGTGGCGTTTAGAGGTCTGGTGATGATGGGGCGACTTCTTGACTGTATGCCCCCCAACCAAACTCTAGTATTGAGCAGTGGCGTATGGTGGTCATTGTTACTAAATATACGCTGCTTGTGACGTCAACATGACGTTATATTCACGTTTGCAAACCAACGTTTTGGCTAAGCTTGTTGACGCAACATGCATATTATTCTACACCAGAGGTCTCAAACTCAAATTGCTTCGAGGACCAAATGAGGGCTTTTAACGTAATCCGAGGGCCGCATGATGACTAGCCGAGGGTCAAATTATGACTCTGACGCAACATTGGGGGTACCTGAACCTTACTAGAAATAGGTTTTACCTCTTATTTCTTGCGAAAGTTGTAGTGGGTTATAGTCAAATCATTTCTAGCCGTCTCTGCGTTCGTTTAAATCAGGGGTGGGGAACCTATTTATTATCACGGGCCGCATGAATTTTGCATTACCACTGGCGGGCCGCAAAATCAATTGATTTTTGTTAAAATTCGACCTTTATCTAACTGTGAGGAAGAGTGACTTCTCTTGACTTACTGTTTAAGTACCTGCTTATCATGCTACTTCGTTTTGACGTGATGTTGTACTCTAACTTGAGTCACGAAAATTATATTGCGGGCCATATCAAATGTTCACCCGGGCCGCATTTGGCCCGCGGGCCGCAGGTTCCCCAACCCTGATTTAAATGGAACTTGTTCGTTCGCTGGCCGAACACTTTCAAACACCGGTGAATAAACTAAATAACTTAAATGTCAATTATTTGAAAATGTCTAAGAAACATCGCGGGCCGCGTGTTTGAGACCCTGTTCTGCACCCACTATCCTTACTCGTTGTTCTACAATGTCGCACTGTAATGAACATGAATTATAATTATCAGCGCTCCAAGTTAGGAGACCGGAACAAAACACAGAACTCAACGCTGAGACAGAGCAGTTGATAACTGCAAAAATATCCGGCAACGCGTTAAAACAAGGGAGTAGAACACACTTAGTGCTACCAGGGGCGTAACGAGGGGGCAAGGGGGGCGCAATTCCCCGGGCGCCGAATCACTATGGGGGCACCAAATCACTGCGGTGGGCGCTGAATGACTGCGGGGGCGCCGAAAGTCCCAACAATGTCGCAAGTACTTTCTTCTATACAGTATATTTGCTTCCAAAAGAACTCAAGGCCGAACATAGGGGCGCCAAACTTGCTTCTTGTCCCGGGAGCCATATAACCTAGTTATGCCCATGAGTGCAACGTCAGCTTGCAGTTCACAANTGCAAAAATATAACACAGAGCATTAAAACAGTGAAGTAAAACACACTCAACGCTACGACAGGCCAGTTCACAACTGCAAAAACATCAAGCTGCNCGAATGTCTCATTGAATAGCAATCGAGTAGAGAAGGTATGCGGCGCGGCTGNGATGGCGGATACCCAGGANTGACAGTTTAAAACTTGCTGAACTACACAAGAATTAAGAATGCGCACAAAGTACGCAAGAAAACTTTNTTTTTTCATTTTGTGGCTGTTACTGTCTATGTACAAATACTGTCTACTGGGGGCAGAACAGATACGGGCTTGTGTGAGCCGGTATGATCAATCCACCTGAACTGCCAATTAATGACGAAGCTCAAAATGATGCATATATTGCAAGCAAAGGTGTTCGGCTGTATTAGCGCACACCCAGGTTTACCACATCAAAAAACGAAACGGGAAACTATAGTGATGCATCAAAAAGTCAGCTAAATCAAGCAAGTTGAAATAGGACCGTTTTGAAATTTGGCTCAAAAATCAATTATACGGCCATGATTATCTTTCAATCTTTTTTTATGAATTTCCTTTGATCGTACGATCTGGAAAAAGTCACGTCATTATCAGTTTGATTGGGTATGTGCCGCACACCTGAAGTATAGATCCCTGGTATTGAAGAATGTGAGAATTACTGGCGTTTGAATACCTAAAAACTAGCATTGGCAATAAAAACAAGTTTCGAAAAATTAAATCCATGCAGCATGTGTTAGTATCCTTACAATAGGAAAATCTGGTTACAGCAATTTAATTTTTGCAATTTCACTCTTTGGATGCCCCCTGCCTTGGATGCTCGAGGCTGTCGCCCCTTTCGCCCCCCTCCTCTGCACGCCACTGGCTGTACTAATCGCAAGGTATTAGCTGAATGGATAAGCTGAATGCTCAAAGACGTGTTGTTGACGGAACAAGCTCTGCAAGAATCAGAGTGTATTCGCTGAAAAAGATGGTAATTTTTACAAAATACCCAGCTGAAAGCACTGCAAATTCAAAAAGTGGATCGAAAGCAATGCGCTGCAGCATGATGCTGAAGTTAGTGTCAACAGCGGAAGGCAGTTAGCATCCTTAATGAACAGGATATAAACACGTTGCTCTCTAAAAGCTCGTGGTACACAAATCAAAGTTTTTACCAATCCGAAACAACGCACAGCGTTTTTGAAGTGCACGAAATCAAAACCTGGAAAGAAAGAAGATAAATTCTTTCTACAGAATACGCGGTACATTCTGTCAGCGTACAATTCAAAGAGTGTTGATCAAAGTTTAAATTCTAAAGAAACTAGATTGTCAAGGTTTATTAATCACTTTATAATTGAAAAAAGACTATGCAATACTCTGAAAAAAATTAAGAAACTAAAACTTACGACTCGCAAAAAATATCCCGCTTACAATAGCAGCAAGAATCAACATAATGCAAAGCGCCGCTAGAAGAATTGTCCAAAACTTTGCAATGGTTCTTTCCTTAAAAAACAAAAGCAAATATTTTACACATGTCATTGACCAAATGGTAAACACATGTAATCCTTTGGTATCTAAGTTTGATGCAGTACTTTCAAACTGTCAAGTTACAGAATGCAAAGCTTGCAAATCTACCGTAAGCATGATTTGCATTTATATGCCTAGACCTAGAGCCATGACTAATTTATCACACCTCTTCTTGAAATAGGCGATAAAATGGAGGTGGTTCGTGTTTCAACTCTTTTTAAGATGCTCACAGTTACGTGGAGATGAGTTTTTATAAGGGTTGTTTCAAAAGCAGAACTGCAACCATGTTGCAAAAAACTTCAAACAATATGTTGCAAAATAAAACGCATTTTATTGAGCGCTTGAAGAGCAGCGTGAGAGTGCTGCACATTCCTCCATATCATACTCGTATTTTGATACAAGTGAGTAGTATTGAAAATATATAACAGTCGTGCTACTACACCTTGCTGAGAATTGCACATATATAGCAACTTTGTTCGGGTTACCATTCCTTGCCAAATAGAAACCTTTAATTACATTATTTAATATTTAACTTGGTTATAAAAGAATCGCTGTTGTTTTACTTTTGTGTGTGTAAGAGATAAGTATTAGCATTTTCACTTCTTATTAAAATCTAGCTGTAGGTAAGTTATTTCTGCATTAACTTTTCGTTTCTATTCACATGGAAATGGGCAATGCGAGTTCCACCACCAGTGGTTATAAGTGAGAGACGAAGCTACACGTTGTCTTTTTCCCGGGCATTGGCAACTTTTGACCTTACTACGGTATATGGTGTGCGTGCTCCCAAAAAATTTTGTTCAAGGTGTTGAAATTTCTTGGAACTAATTTGTGGGGTGACGTGTGGTTCGTAACTTACCTCATTCAAAATGCAATAACGTTATGACCGGGTTCGTTTCGCATTTGCATTGACTTGTTCGTGGAAAAGCAACATGACCTCGCCAAATTAGGTAAAACTGAATCTCTCAATTTTGTATTCAAATCAGGTCGTAGTCCTAATTTTCCCCTTCCATCCCTATGTTTTAAAAAAGTAATTACGAAGCTCTGATTACAAACGAAATAACAAAGTGTCGGAACTGATCTTCACTATACTGTACAGAGTGTGGTATAAATATTTATGCCATTGTAGACTCTATATGGAGTTTACACCTCACGATGGTTGCATTCGCAGACAAAAACTCGTTTGTAGCGTCGTGTGTAAACTTAGGCATGTTGCTGAATTGAAATTATTTGCGTCTGTTTTAGTCTCCTTTATTCGCATTTAAAATACTGTATAAATGATTGAGGACAAGCCTATAAAACTGCTATTCAACCAGTACAAGTGCTACAAAACCGACTTTTGAAATAAATGACTTTTACCAACTGAAGATCAAGTACAAACGACTATTTTTAAAAATACCTAAAATGCTCAAAGTTTCTGATTTGTACCACCTTAATTTTGCAAAGTTTATGTGCAAGTGTAATGTCAGCCCTCTTCTTTTGATATTTTTTTCAAAACTGCGCAGTATACATAATCACAGCACTAGGCAACAAGTTTAAGAAAATTTTCATCATAAGCGTTTTAGAACTGATTATGACAAAAAATGTAATTTGTAGGACCTGTTGCACGGGATTGCAGTTCTAATAAGATTAAATCTTTACATTACGCAACTACTTGCTTGGTATTGACTCTCATGTGAGATATATATGTGGTTTGCAAAATGTTCTTGAAACATAAACTGCTCACATTTTCTGTTTTTGAACACATGCTTTGTGCTTCACCTGTACTATTGTAAATTTGGCTGTCATAGATACAGGCTGGGCTTGGACCGAGTTTGCTAACAATCTTTGGGGG
>JGI24021J15306_10012391_pt1 | contig 10588 bp, 4 predicted proteins | sample Ectturendosymbi1_FD_15306 | JGI IMG/M metagenome (IMG submission 15306) | reverse complement strand
TCCAGGAGGGTGGGTGTCGGTGTTGCGGATGAAAATACGGAGTCTGGTAATGCTGTCCTACTGCTCCGCATTCCGTCGGTGATCCGCCCAGAGCACTGCACTTCTGTTGCTGTTGTCAGATGAACTGATGAATTGTTGTGCGGTACCGGTGGGTACAAATCGGTGTCTCGATTTGAGACGCCGTGCATTCGCACTCGATGGACAGGTAAGTGATGAGCGGAGCATATGTCCAGGCTCCATGGCAAGGCGTGCTAGAGACAGTATGGCTCCTTTGCGACGAAGCTCAGCAGGTTGGATGCCTCCGAGAATAGGAAGGTTGTACGGTGGTGTAGGACGCAGACATCCAGTCACAATTCGCAAGGCGTCCTTGGTGCAGGGTCATTGAGGCGGGTGTGGGCACTGAGGTACCCGACAGGAGTGCAGTACTCTGCTGTAGAGTGGACCAGGGCTAGGGGCTGTTCGCAGCGTTGTTACTCCAGCACCCCAGCCGGAGCCAGCAAGCCGCCACAAAAGTGCGACGCGTGATGTCAACATTTTGCGAAATGACTCGAGGTGTCGGCGATGCGTGAGCGACCTGTCCGACGTCACTCCGAGAGTAGCTGATCTTGCATATGTCTACGTGGGATTGTGATGTAACTACTTGTTTCGTGCTTTGTAAGCTTGCTTTTAATTGGTAATTCCTATAAGAGACCCATTAAACTGCCATTCAATTTTTTGAGTTTTCTCACTCTCACCTATACTATAAGATTGTCGCAACATCTTGGCTTGCCACATCTTGGCTTGAAGTGCAGCTTGGCGACAAAAATTTGCACGAAGCACATATTGCAAGATGAATTTCAAAAATCAATGGACTTTTTGTCAAAGCAACACTTTTCACGAGAGGTTTTTGATTTGCTATTATATTTTCAGGCAGGATAAACACATTAGAGCAGGGGTCCGCAACCTTTTGGTAAATGTGGGCCAATGTAAGGTTCCAAATCATTCAATGTGCCAACTACATCCGTATTTTTGTACAAGTCAAGGCCAATAATGCTTCTCGTGAATCAAAACAAAATTGATATGCAAAACTTGGAGCTTCTGCGTGCCATTGGAAATTGCTTCGCGTGCCAAGTGTGCCACACGTGCCGCAGGTTGCTGACCCCTCCATTAGAGCAACTGCGTAATGCGACCAATGACGACATAATGATCGGGTCACAAAGCAAAATAAATAATTCAAACCAATAAGGCTAGTCACAAATCACATCATTCCAGTAGTTTTCAGCAACGATACGTTTGGAAGTAGCTTGTGAGCTGACTTAACAAAGCTAAGTCCAAATATTGAAAAAAGTGTATAATATGTTAATTCATTTTTGCTGTTCATAAACATAGTTCGTATTTTAAAACCAGCTCTAAATTTTCGATTCATTTTAGTGCCGAAAGAGGAAAGATGAAGTAAAATACGTTTCTGCAAAATTTTTTAACTGCTGCTTCACTACGAGCTCTCACTGTTATCTTACAACTGTTAATGGAGCTGAAAACTTCAGGAAAATTCTTCAATAAATAAATTGATTTCGAAATAAATACTGAAGTTGCATAGCCGTAAGGGAACAAAAGTGTTTGGGGTGCGAAAGATTTTTCCCATTTTCCGGAACTCTTCCCCCAAAAAGTGGTAAATTATTGGTCTGAACAAAAAAACAAAACAAAACAAAAGCTGACATCAGTGACTTCCAGTGCATGGAAGGAGATGGAAGAAAGAAAGTTTCGCACTTTAATTAACAAAAGAACAAGGTCAATACTTTCAGGGAACTTTGTTGTGCAAGTTTATAAATATATGATACGGCAATAATAAAAAATATTTGAAAAGCAAACATACACAACGAATTTATGTGGTCCTGCAACTGCATTACTCATCAATTAATAAAGTCTTAAAACAGGGTGATATGCTACTTTTCTGTGCACCGGTTAACGAAAAAGTGAGTTTCAAATTTACTGGCTTAAGCACACTTTTTCCCCGCGGCAAAAATTTCTTCATAATGATATCAACCTGATGCAAAGGTTTCAACGTCACCACTCTCTGCTTTCTCATAAACGTGGCCAGAAACAGTGTCGGAAATGTTTCGTTATGATGTCGAAGATATATGGATATTGCGCCACTGTTCAGCAATAAAAAGGAGAGTCATACTGACCCCGAGCATTACGTGGTAAACGCCGTTGTGGTTAAATGACTCAGAGAAAGGGCACGCGTTGCCTTGGTGTGTGTGGTCCAGCCCGCAGCTGTCGGCGAAACTAAACTGTATAACACCGCTGATCAAAATTAACCAGAGTGAAACGCTTCTTAGTGTTAAGTACCACGCAGGCGAAGTTTTCCTGAAGAAGTCAGTTACTCGGAAGAAAACTTTTGCTTCGGATGCGCCACAAGTACCGACTGTCCCGCGAAAGCTTCCCTTTGACCGCAAAGACGACGTAGACTGCGACGATTCACTATCTTCCCGCTGATCATGATCGGCAAAATCACTGTTAGAAAATGTCGGCTGAAGGTTGCAGGGCGGCTGGGTGTCTTCATCAATGACAACAATCGCGTCATCGGACCTGTAGCGCTGCTTTTTTTTCGTAAAATTGAGATCGTCATGAATAGGCTGTTGTAAGCCTTTATCAGTCGGTTTCATGTAAGACAGAGTCAAAAAAGTGGCAAAGCATGCGTAAACGAACACAGAGAGTCCAAGCAGAAGAGTGACTGCATCCATTTTCCACATAGAAGAGAAGTCCATTGGAGNAAATGTGAATGTTGTAACGCCACTTTCAATAGAATCAGAAAAGGAAATTTGTACAGTTGCCAAAGNATTTTTTTCAGTTACCTTTTCGGCGTTGTCATCTTTGGCTTCAGCCGAAACGTCTTCGTCTTCGTAACCATTCGTCTCATGTTGGGAAAAATAAATAGAGTTTGAATTTTCTAATGTTCCTGAGGGGTTTGGCACGGTCGTTGAAGCCGGTGAGTTTTCGTCTGTGTAATCTCTCTGAAAACCGGCTTCCTTATCACTAGTTATTGCTACAAGCACAGATGATTCGGAAAAAGTCCAATCGATTTTGTGCCTGATGTTCCCTTCAAGTTTTTGTACTAACTTTTTGTCAGAAGCTATGCTGCCAGCATATGCTGAGATGTTCCAGCAGTAATAAGCAACACTCAACACTACCATAACAAATGCCAGTGTTTGGAATATACGTTTGAAGCTACGGGAGTTGACGCCATTACAAGAGTTCGAATCTTTCGAAAATGACGCAAACAAAGCTGCGGTGGAAGCGTCTGTGGAAGCTCTGCTGCGAGAACTTTCCACTGAACGCTCCAACGCGTTAACGCCACCTTGCGACATCCGCCATCGTAAAATGTCACTTTTGCCGGCTGCGATTGCGTACGGAACGCAAGCGACGAACGAAGCAGCAAGAATTCCCGCTGCAATGTCGGCCATCTGCCACGCAACGTAGCATAACTGGAATGCTTTCTTCATTTGCACAGTGTTTGAAACAACAAATGAAAGGTTTGTTTTGTCGTCAAATGAAAGGATGCCTGCCAGCAGCTGATTTTGATCTTGGGTCATGTCGACAGTCTTCACATACTGATGCACAAGCCCTCCTAGCACGTGCATAATGCCGCAAGTTGCAAATACCATCGAAACAATGCACCTGAAAACAAGAGAGTCGAATTGCTGTTGCCAAAATCCCCGTTCATCGATGCTGCAATTCGAAATTTCCGCAATATCCACCTCCTCGCCTGAGGTGGGGGAGATTTTGGCGAATTCAATGGGAAATTTGCAATTGGTGCTTATTTTAGCGTCTTTCATCACTGCGATTAAGGTTCCATTGTCTGTCGTGAAGCAAGATGCTTTTACACTGCAGTTATCTGCACCAGAGTATTTTCTACTCTCTCTTTTTGAGAAGCATGCCTTGAGCCCGGCGAGAGCTGTCATCGCGCTGAATACTAAACAAAGACCTCCGGTCACGTAATCGGTGACGTACGTAGCAACCTCATCGTCAACAACGCGGTGGTAAAGCAGTTTTCTCAACAACATTATGTTAGCTATTTGTATATTTAAAGCAATTCTGTAACAAAGAAACAATCGCAATGACGTTGCAGGTAAGGTATGGGTTTCAAGAATATTTTAACTGTCATGAAATACATAGTAGTCTACAAAGAAAAACATCGAAAAGGTTTTCAGATTTGAAAGTTCACAATAATTCGATAAAGTAGTCTTGACACGAATTTGCCCAATGAGCATCTTCATTTTTTTTAAAATCGAAATTTTGTTTGCGGGACGAAGCGAGCGAAGGCACCAGGAGAAATTTCTTTACACTTTGAGTTCAGCCACAACGAAGAATTTTCAAACTATGGTAGGTAGTTAATACGTTAACTTGGAGCATCAGTATTAATTTTTTATTCCTACGAAAAAATATAATTCAAGAGGTATTGCATTTGCATGAACAATCTCTCTGAAAATAACTTGTTTAAAAAATACCAAAAAAGGTACTTCTTTGCCATAAATCAGAGTAATACAAACAAAGATATGAGGCACTTTTCAACGCTGAAAAGAAATTTAGAGATTAGGTTTCTTGTTCTTTATTGTCCATTTGCTGCAATAAACAAACTCCGACTTCAATCACACGTCGATATTAACCTTCATCTGATAACAAGTGGATTAAAACATGTGAATTTGAAGCATAGTAAAGACAGACAAAAATTCTCTTACTGACTCCAACAACTCAAAGGTATAATTGCAGTGCTAGCAAGACGCTGCAGAGATAAGTTTATGGCATTCTCTTCTGGTTGCTAAGCTGACTTTCCTACAGTGGCTAGGATTTGTGCAAGCCATTTCTTATAAAAAGTGCGGGACCTTTATGCGGAAACGTTAAATGTGCGGGAGCCTGAGGCTGTATATAAGATTCACCAATGCTGCGTCATTGCTGCGTGGATGGCAGCCATGTTGAAATCGCTATCGACTGGTGATTAATTTGAAGGCATTTTTGGGTATAAATTTGGTTACAGTATTTAAAAAATTCAAACGCTTATTGTCTGTTTTATCAACCTGCGTTCTGCAGAGTGTGTGTTCATGCTATGGACCTCGTGTCTGCTATAAACAAATCAATAAAAATAAGAGTCGCTGACATCACAATAAGTATATTACTGTGCAAGCCAAGGCTACATGCTATGACGATACATTGAAATCCTTTTAGCGAGAAGCTCAGCGAGTGACTACAATTTCAAATCTATTCTGAGGATAAAGAATCTTGAACCGTAAAGATAAAACAGTATCGTTAAACTTTGAATTGTTAATAAAAGCAATACGCCATATTCACAAAACTCCAGAAAAGAGAATTCTCATAACTGGGCCTCNTTGTATCAATAAGACAAACATATACTGCAATGCCTACAGAAATGGGGAATGNGGTGCAGGCATTGATGGTATNAATTTGACCATCATCGCCAGCCTTGGTCGAAATGCTATGAAGTAANTGTTATCATTTCTTCNTAAAATCTCTTTACTTCTCTATTCTAAAAACTATTGTGTTATTNACTTAAACTTTCAACAAGTTAGTGTTTGGCTGCTGTGCGCTCAGTGTTTCTTTGATTCTTACAAAAAAGTATATGTAGCGAAAATAACATCAGGTTTTAACATGTAGTGACAAAATTTTGAAAAATCATTTTGCAGTATTCTTATGCAGAAAGGAAACCATAAACTAAAAACTTTCACAAAGTAAAGAAAAGTTACAAAGTGTTTGTACAACCCAGGAGACAGTTTAGTTAATTTAAAAACGCATGGAACTTGCCTCAACACCTCAAATATTCCTCACATTTACCTGAGACAAAAAAGTTTTTATACAACAGCATGACATTACCGTTCTTCACATCTGTTCCAAAATAGTATACATGTGAAAAATGCAGTTGATGGTAACACCAAGACATAAAGACATTTATTTATTGCAAGATCTAAGTAAACAAATCTTGTGTTACTTGGTTAAGTGTTGAAATCTGTTAAAGTTGTAACGGATATACAAACAAAAATGTTGATGATAATCCCGACAAAATTGGATTAGCAGTGGAAATTACTGAACTAATTACCACATTTCAATCAAAATTGCGCGAGAGGCGAAGTGGAATTTTTTGGGAGTTTTTGTCATCCGTGCCTATCTAGACGCGGCAATCTGATAGGTGAGATTTTGAAAGTTTCATTATCCTTTTCTCAATTTTGTGATTGGCAATTGGATGATAGGTTAACGTGGTCCAAGTAGCAACTGTAATTTTGGCGGATTTCAACATATTACCTTTACGTTGGAGATTTATGGTTGCAAGCAATAATTAACAATTTTCATTCTTGCAACAGCACAGTCGCAACACTTAAGCTGTCGTGATTAAACCGTTAATATTTACGCCAAGAGCAAGAAGAATAAAAAAGGGATTTGCAACGGAAAAACCACACTGCTCCTGACGCGCCTAAAAGATTCCGTTATGAATGCTATGTTGAGTCACCGACGATGTAACTGGCAACAATTATACGACAAGAAACCACAGCACACGCAGCGTCGCTAATCAAAGAGTTGGAGCAACGTTAAAAGGCGGTAAAATATTATCTTGACCTTGGTGGCATGTGGAGGCTTGAAAGGGCAACGCCATCGGGAAAAGAATGCCGCCAAGCCAGGAGATAAAATGTTTTGAGAATGGCATGCCTCTGCCTAGGGCTAACACAAATTTAGGATCATTGACGCATTAAATGTCTTCTTTCACAAAGTTCTATAGAAAACGAATTTATCCACGGTGCAGTGCTTTGCCTTGACGCGCTAAGCAGTACCTCGCGCAGAATGAGAAGGACGTGCAGTTTGAAGCGCAATTTTGTTGAAAAGCATCCGAAACATCGCAACTACAAACTGTCAATATTATTTTAGCTTTTTTTGTTGATATAAAAAGTAACTCTGATACTTTCTGGTTGCTTTTGTGTTCGAAAAGATACATGAAGCTATACTGGGTCAATTTATAACTACTTATTATAACCCACATGTTATAGGCCTAATGTTAACTTATAAATATAAAGCATTTCAAAAGCAAATCCAAAGTTAATGAAGTTTCACTGACATCAAAACGTGGTCCATTTTTTTCAGTGTTGAAGTATTTTTTCAGTGTTGGCTGTGCTGATTTCCCTATGTCTTTTGTTATTTCAAAAAGTTTTTTCAACTCTTTCTAGCTTGTTAACGGTTTAGAATCCATCAAACCTCAAGCAACATGACTGAACCAGCGAATATTCACTCTAAGAAAATATCTCAGATTAGTATGAACACACCGGGTAGGCTTTCAATCACTCATGTTTCAACAGTAAAATGTGAATTTAAAATGTTTTCAACTCAAAAAAACATGCGTATCAAGGGGTAAAATGATATCATTTGTGACGTCTGGAAAGGCTTCAAAAAACACATTACAGAAAGACAAGCCTTGGTTTCTCAACCTTCAGTAACGGTGTTACTGACCTCAGGATCTCCGCGAAATCCAAGTTAAACTAACATTTGAGTGTTTAGTCACTAGACTGTATTTTCTCCGAATTAACTTTTTCTGGAGCTAGGTGGTGCGTGGCGGCTAGGCAAGATATCCAAGCGGCAAACGATTAGAAAAAAGTTTGGAAAATACTTATGTAGTCAGTTCTATTGACAAAAGGAAGATGTACCATTACTGAAAAAATGTACAATGAACAAAGCACGTACAACAGGAAGACAATGTTATTTTTGGTCAACAATTCCCTGCAGCAAGCTATGTAATTCGACGTTGCAAGTGCAAAGCTATTTGTAACATGCCCCTCACTGATTTTTGCGCTTATTTATTGTGATTAGTTCGAATCGAAAATCTCCGTATTCCTGAATCTTAACAATGTAAGAAGTTCGTGATGGAAACTTCATGACATAAACTTGGCTGGACATTTTGATAATGTACACGTCTTTGCAAAATCCTTTCGTCAACCCGTTACTAAACGATAACTTATGATGCTCTCACTAAAGATTTGACGTGGAAAAATTTTCCGTACATCGCTATTCTCGTTATAAAAACTTCTCTGAGCAAATTAAGCAGGGAATAAGAAGGATGTGATGTGTTTTATGTTTAAGGAATTGGGAAAAGTGTTAGAAACAAAAAGAAGAGAGCATTTCCATTTTTCCTGAAAACTGTTGCACAACCACGGCGACAAATTCTGATGATTTTTGGCTTCTGAGTGAAACAGGCAACTATCTCTGTCAGAAATGACATCTGTGGGATGCATATTGAACAAATGGTTTGCTAATGTACGTCGTGGTCCTGTTCATAATGATTTCCCAATTTTGTGCTTAGTTGGTAACGTGTATGTCGATGGCGCAGTCTGCGGTTCACGCAGTGCAGATGTACCTGCTTGATGACATAAGCAATCAAAAGATAATGAAATATGGAACAACGACCTCTGATTTGAACAGAAGAAATGTGCTTCACATGTATTCAATCATGTAAACGTCCCATCACGAAATTGGCGACTTTAAAATCAATCCTAGTAAGAGGGCTGAAGCTCTTGACAGTGCCCCCCTTTCCTTCTCATATGCTTTTCGAAAATAGCATTGCTTTTTTACAAACAAAGATATTTAACAAAAAATACCCACATTTACTGTATGTATTACTGTATTTACTCTATGTTTTAGGTTTTACAATCATACTAGATGTTGAAACTTACAAATGTGCAAACATTGTCCTGCCCCACGTTACTCCATGCCGAGATCTTTGAACGTTTATCGACCAAATGCGCCTGGTTTACAGCATTCGTTTGAATAAAACTTACTGCGCGAAAAGCATCTTATATATTACAAAGGAAAAGATTCTACGCAACAAGCACTTTTAACTTGTTATCAGTCACTGAGCTAAAGATCGCGAGCATCCATTGTTTGATGTTGCTTTATCCACGAAATGCGTCATCGTTGGCGCAAGATTTGATACCAGTCCAAGGTGGTCTTCAATGAGTAGAAAAACTGATGAAACATGTTGAATGTCTGTGTAAAGTACATACACGCACCAACACTTTGCGGAAACTGCTGTATGTATTGAAGTAGGAACCGCAGGGTTTTCAGAAATGTTTTTGCAGGTTGCAAGGCTTACCATAGTGTAGTTAATTTTCTTAGCATATAGTATGCCCTCCAAAACAAGGAAGTGTTACATACCAGCCGCATGTAAGAAAAGGTGTTAACAGAAAGTTATGGAAAGCTAATATACCTATACAAGTTTTAATTACCACATGTGGAGTTATTGTACGACGATCATTGTAAATATAAAAAACGTTTTATTTTTGCAATTACAAAATCCATACGTTATGTCATTAATGACACTGTGGAGTTGAGTTGATATAGGTCTTGCAAATTGAACTCATAACAGGTAATTGGGTTCGAAACAGGTAATTGGGTTCGAAAGCAGTAGAATGTGACAAACTAGTTCAGTTTTACGACATGGGCGAACTAGTTAGAAGTCCTGTTAAAGGTGATTGATATATCAATCAGTATACTGGCAATGAGAAAACCCCACACGCTTTCATTAGAGATGTTCTGAAATGGCACTTGGTAAAATGTATTTACGACGTCTTTAGTGAGTCTCCACCATAAAATAATTCTGTTTTATGATAGTTTAAAGAAAATGCTACATTTATAGATAATATATAGTTTGCAGGCATGTGTGCATCTGCACAGGCATGAGATTGCCTTCATGTGTTCATCATGAGTTGGAGTAATTCATGAAAATTTGACCCAATTTTTGTTTGTGGTTAGCAACACTTGCGGCATGTTTCAGTCGCCAGTGTTTAGTCGGGGCATCAAGTTTAACTGTCTTCCAAACGCGCCACCACTCTTGTTCGTTGAAATTAATAATGCGCTTAGGTTAACACTGTCGCTTGTGTTTAGTTCACCAGTGATGGAGCAATGTGGGAAGCCAAACAATAAACTGTGAACATTATACAGTGCAAGGGCATACTCATTTAAAACCTTTACTTAAATAAAATATTTTAAAATTAAAATTATGCTTGGACTGTTTGTTTTTCACAAGGAAGTGGTCGCTATACTTTATTGTTTTAATTTTCCAAAATAAAATTTTTAAGTCAAATAGATCTTCATTTTTAACAAGCAATTCACGTCCCAGGTTTGTACAATTATAGCGACCTGAAAAGAGTCTCAATCCAAACTATACCACACAACAAATCAAGGATATTTGTCCAACTAATAGAAATTGAATGAGAGCCAGAAATAATATATTATTTTTGCCATGTGTAGATAAGCTCGCACCAAATAAAAATACTGCGCAGTATAAAATCGAAAGCTGCAAACAAACGCTGCTGACAGCAGAATTCATTCTGCATGTTAAATTTCCCGCCCTTGCACGAGACACGTTGCCTGGTCTGATTGACAGAGGCTGGCGGTTCCACTGATGTGTGTCCTCAGGCGAGATTATCACATCGTGAAGCTGTTATCTACCTTCTCGTTTGATTTTAAATCGTTTTGTATACGTAATGTAATAACGTCCCCTCGTGCATCATTTTTATCAGATGTAACCTCACCGCAAATAAATTCTGTACAATGTAGG
>JGI24021J15306_10012390_pt1 | contig 10588 bp, 6 predicted proteins | sample Ectturendosymbi1_FD_15306 | JGI IMG/M metagenome (IMG submission 15306) | reverse complement strand
AAGATTAGAATACACGTCGCATCTCATATAAACCGGCCGTAAGCTGCACCTGTGTGTAGATTGTTGCTTTGTCTCGTCACACACGCGTACTTATGACCATAAAGTGTTTGTGGGGGGTTCGACTTGTTGCTGCTTTTGCAGCGAGGTACTTTGTGTTTGATTTCTGATGGTTGTTGTTGCTATTGCAGATACTTTCACAAGGTTGTAGTGTTTGCGATAATTTCAAAATAATCTGTTTGTGGTCCACCTGTGTAACCACATGCGCTAACTGTCGTGATGGAAATATTGGTGAGTTCAATTTAAGTTTTTTTATTCATTAAATGATTGGCATCTCTGGAAAAGCTTGAATTTTGTTCGGCGGCAAATTGATTCTAATCGGTATGCTGATTACCATCAGAATTAAAAATAAAAAAAATTTCTAACCACCGTATGAAAATTGAAAAGTAAAAAAAATGGAAATGTCGCTTGTATTAAAAACAAAATTGAATTTTATTTGACATCAAAAATAATAATATTTATTGAATAAAATAAAAATCAGGAAAAACTACGAGCTCTTGTTGAAGACACAAAATAATCTCCTGCGTTATTCTTTACAATTCTGTTGTGTTCCCGGCTCGAGACAAGCAATAGGAATTTTTTCTCAAAGACCATTTCTCGCGAACCGATAATTCTGTTTGACGCATCTTTCAGAAAAACGCAGTACTGTCGACCATTCTCCGGAAATCTCCGTTACTTCTTTCGCAACTTTTGTCCGCAGTTGCAACCATGGTGGCTTGTTGCACGATCAGCAGCCATCAGTCTTGTTGCTGACTTGGGGTGACGACTGCTTCAGCAGGTCGAACATTCCGCTTGTCTGTTCACGAAAATACTGTTAGATTTATTGCGGCAGTAGCTTTTTTTAAAACTGAAAAAACAAAAGAACTGATGAAATGCAACAAAAGTCCGTTCTGGACAAAATACAGAAAGAAATGGGCGTTTTGTAAACTCGTCAGCTAATTCGGAAGGTTTGGTCGTTTTGCAATCGTGTGGCTCAATAAGGTCGATAGTGTTTTTTGTGTGTTGAAGGTATTTAAAGTCCATACTAGAAGCTTTTTTTGCTCATCAAGCCGTAGACGAGGTAGACCTTTTTCGTGCAACACGATGCAAGGGCTAATAAACGTTTGGTCTCAAAAATACAATCACGACGTTTCAGACAATCCTGTTGTTTGCTTCGACGCAGCCACAGCAGCGAATTATATTCAGGCTTCGCGTTTGGGCTTTGCAGAATGAACTAAACGTAATTTACTCTTCCTTACTGGATTCTACTTCCAACTNTGCTGATCTTGCTGCTTCGTCGNGGACCTGGCGACGTTGTTCCGCGCCTGGAATNTAACGTTGAANAACTATTTCTAGGCTCGACTTCCGCCCTTTTTTTCATTTCCTGTTTTAGCTCCGGTTTCCAGAAAAAAAATTATTCATGATTAAAAACTGCTGCAATAAAAAGTACAATATACGTTATGTCTAAGAAAAAAACGAAAATAATTGAAATGGAATACTGAACTTGTCGTTGTCATTGGTTGTCTTCCTTTCTTTTATATTGCTTAAAGCAGGGGTTTATGGGGTACATGTACCCCTTAGGGTATATTTTCCTATCTGAAATTATATATTTAAGGTTATCAATAGAAAGAAAATATATTTGTATATTATTTGATTCCAAATATTCTAAAATAGAAAAGTTCTATTAAAAACTNCGTGTATTNTTATTATTTNGCTCAGCCTTTTTGTCATAANAAATTTTAGGAGTACANGCTAATCTGTCGAAATGCTGTAGAGGTACNTTTTCAGANAAAGGTTGGNAATCCCTCGCGTAAAGAAATACCAACCTAGCCAGAGAACGTTTATAAAACCCCTAAACATGAATTNATAGCTCATATGATTATCACTGACCAGAGTGTTTGGTCACGCTTGACTGCANCGTTTGAGTCAGCCAATGGTTGTCCTCGACAACAACAGTAGAATTTCTTTTTAATGCCGAGGTTTTAAGAAAATTGCTGAGGACAACAACGTTTGTAACTATAGACGAAATAACGCAAAAATTAGGTGCAGGCGTTTCGCGGAACAGCTTCTTCTGTTATCTTTACAGCACATCCAAACGCGCTTGTGAAAACTTTAGTCCTGTGCAGTTTGCAACGTGCGGCAGTATTCGGAGACGAATGTGCTGTTTTCATCTTCGAGTTTTGCTGGAAATGAAATTTACTGCTGAAGTAAAATCACTTTTTTGACATAAACCACATTTTTCATGATCGCGATTGAAGAGCAAAAACCTATAACAGAATGCTCTCCCGAATTTCGGTAGCAGCTTCGTTGTGTTCAAGCGTGTTATTCAGGCTCGTAGACCAGTTTTAAGGTGTGAGAGGGATTACAATTTTAAGGGGGCAAGATTTTCGTTTTCATCACATTTTTCTGGGCACAAAATTTGGGGTGGCACTGCCCCCGAATGCTCCCCGTGGCTACGGCCGTGGTCTTATTGGTGAAAAAAACGGTTCTGCTTTGGGTTGTCTTATACATACGTTTCATTTGACGTTTACATCCCAACTTACCCCAAGTCTGGCGCGAANGCTTGTAAAACATTTCAAATCAAACTGTTTAGAAAACGTTTGCTGAACATGGGCGTCAAGCANGTGTGCTGGCTTCAACGGCCTTGAAATGGGTCAGCTNTGTACTTCAATGCCATACGTTGGGAATAATTATATCCATTGCATGGTAAAAACGACAAGCAATCCTACCTGCCTTGGTCTTTGTTTTGCAAAAATAGTTTCAGATCATTGCGATCCATTCCGTGTAGCGTAATGTTACTGCAATTACTATTCTTTGTAAGCAGTTTGTTAAGTGAAGATGCAGCTTCGTTTATTATTTATGGTTCTTACCCTTGGCCATCGAAAGACGCTGTATCGCAGTTTTTGCCAACTAGCTGATGTTCTGTTCAAATAGACAGATTTGGATTCGAACCGAGACCATTTTGCTCCAAAACCTGGTGTTTCGTAATTTAGTGTTTGAAATCAATTGAATCTATTTTCTCAGATTCAGTCGATCACGTGATAAGGCGTTACGACCAAACGAACAAAAAGGGATTCTGGATCTGAATCCCAATCGATCCAAATCGTTTGCTTAAACAAAGTCTGGAATGATGTTTGGCTTTTCAGCCTTTGCTGTCTGATAAAATCTCTTAGCAGGCTTTTACTGTAGTAGAACTGTTCGGAGGAGTTTAACTCGCGAAATGTCTTGCAAGCCGCGTCGCAGTGTGTGTTTCCAACTGTAACTCGAGGTAACTGCTGCGACCGTGCCCGATACGTCACCTGGCGACATTCAGACTATCGATCAAGCCTACTGGCGTATTCCTGCCNGGTAGCGTCGTAAAGGTTTTCTTTTCTTCAACTTTTTGCTGGGTCGAGGTGATATCGCTTACTGAACAGATATTTTNAAAGATGGTACACCATTGGAATTGNTTGCGAAGGTTTTATNTAAAAAAGTAATTAACGGAGCGTAAAAAATTCGAGTTGGCATGACAACGCCTCAAAAAGCCTAAGATCTCTACGTTTTGGAAAAACGTTATATTTTCATAGTGCTTGAACGGTCTTTGTTTTGTCTTCTACCAACATTTTTATAACAACTTAGTTTTGGATGAACCTAAAGTCACTTGATGGTTAAATACCAAAAGCAATGGCCTGTTAAGAACTTTGCAGCAACATAGCCGGCTTTTCATACCACACTTTGGCGTACTGCCGCCTTTTTATCGTTTAATTCTTTCTGCTCTGGTGAAATTCGCGACGACGAAAACGATTTCGAGCACAGGCTTCGACAAAATGGAGTTGGGCAACCCACGCCAAGCAAATATGCAGCAGTCAGTCATCCCGTCATTCGTGCAAGAGACATGCCGGTCGCGCTGCTTTAACCTTGCCCTTGTCGCTCGACGCGCTATAAAGTTGTCGGTCTGTCTTTCTCAAACTTGTCCGTCTCGCGGACCCCCGAGTCATATGTTCATTTTTTGCGGACCCCCAAATACTCTAAACAATGAACAAAACAATAGACGACTTACACATGAACGAAATGTACTAGTTATTTGCTCACGTCAATGCACGTGCAAAGTTTTAGCAGAAAATTCCGTGGGCAGTGTCGACTATTACATCACGAAGGTGGTACTATTACATCACGAAGGTGGTACTATTACATCACGAAGGTGGTACTATTACATCACGAAGGTGGTACTATTACATCACGAAGGTGGTACTGGACTCACCGCATTAGGCCTAGAGGTGCATGTCAGACTACAGTTGTGGTGCGATTACGCTGAGTAATGGCGCAAATGGGCGGATATAAATTTGCGGATTTTCTTGATTAGATTTTGGTTCACGGACCCCTGAAACACATTAACGGACCTCTACGGGGTTCACGGGCCCCAGGTTTAAGAAACCCTGACCTGCACAAAAACAAAAGCACGCACCGCTTTGGAAATGGCGCAAAACTGCGCTTCGGCATTCCCCAGGATTCCAGGGTGCTTGCGCAGAAAAATCGCCGGAACAAAACCAGAAGCACTAGNAAAAAAACAGGGGTGTGAAAAAAAACAGGGGTGTGGAAAAAAAACAGGGGTGTGGANCCGGAACCCGAGAAATTTTGGATGGCTGGAGCTGGGGCCAAAAATCTTTTGGATGGTGTAGCCGGAGCTTGAATTTTGGGTTCCAGTTTCACCGAAATAGTTTGATGGGTCAGTGAGTGGTACAAATAATTCAGTGGTTTTTAGTGTTCCATGGACCAAATCGTTCTGGATCCGGAACCAAAAACTTCTGGATTTTGGAGCCGGTGGCTGAAATTTGAATTTCAGCTCCATAGCCCTGAAAAAAACGCACCGTAAGTTGTTTCTGTTACGTCATTTAGGCGTGGCCGCAATGAACACGCGCATCTGCGAATAACACCTCCGACGCCAAATTTTCTGAAAATGCTGATCTTCTATCGTCCCAGGCAACTGTGTTCAGAGCTGTCATCACCAACTCTTCCAACAACACGATTGTTAAACCTTGTTTTGTTTCGGTGCGGTCGCTAATGTCTTCGTGCGGGCGAACAATTTGCGTCGTTCAAACACATTACCCGAGATCTTGTACAAACGTGTTTCCACTGCCATGTCTTGCTGCTTTTTCTGAAATGAATGCAGTGTACACCGTGATGAGCCTAAAGATCGACAATGTTTTGCTGGCCATTGCTTTCTCCTCAGTATGAACGACAGGACGTTTGTTGGAGCGACTGCCTTTAGGATAACTTTGCTCTGAACGTTTCATTAACAAGTCTTTATTCGATTTCATACTGAAAGGCTGTCCCATGCTACCTTGGATCCTTAATCGGAAGAACTGCTCAAAAGTGCTTTGCTGCAAGCTTGACGAGGGTCGAAGGGCTGATGTCAATCACATTTTGTTTCGTTGGGGCATAAGATTGGAAAAAATGTTAGGTCAATATTTTCTTAAGGGAGTACCTGACTCCTGTAAGGTAGTTATCAAAGTTTCTCCGTAAACGGACCTAAGAACTGGGGATGTATTAAGAAGAGATGGTTTGTGCAAAATTGCGAAGGTAGCACAAAACGCTTGCCGTAAATCCTGATAAAAAAGGAGCCATCAGCACAAGCATCGACCTCTGAACCACCGCTGCAAACGTGCTGTTCCACGTTGTCTCTACATCACGTCAGACGTTTAGAACAAATCTGTCTGTCAAAATTAACACGAGAACAATTTCACACCCACGAAATGTTACAATCTTACAGCGTTATTAAACAACAAAATGTTTTTGCATTCTTTTTTAATTCTTTTTTTTTATAAGCTTGCTTTTATTTTGCAAATAAAAAAAGCTTAGCTTAAAATGTTAATATTGCTGCATCTGCAGTTGTGCCCTTTACATCATCAGAAAATACGAGCAATTTCGCAGGTTCAAACTTACACAGAAGGTACAACTGGAAGCGACGAGTAAACGTGAGCAAGTTTCTTGGTGATNAACCTTTTTTGGGTTCAGGATTAACATCAAGGGACTCTGCCATTAGTTTCTCTTTCCACGAGGTTTTGGCTCAAAANTTAACATGCCCTTGTCACTGCCTTTTTTTCGATATAGAAAGAAAATTTGATTGACTCAGTGGATCCCAAACTGNGGATAAATTACCCCCCCCGGGGGTAATATGCGATTCTTCGGAGGGTAATGCGGAAACAAAACCACAATGTTCTATATTATGAGCGATCACTGCTAAATATTGAGGGTAATAAGACCTACTTGCTCCCTTGCTTTGGGTAACGACTCGAACAAGTTTGGGAACCACTGCTTTGGGGTGTCGCGAGTGGCCAGCGGCGCCCATTTCCGTTTACTCTGTGCCGTGGGCCACGGGGGCACTTTCGCAGGGAATGGCAGAACCGCGCGTGAAGCTTTCCCTTGTTCTAATCCAGTGCCGAGCACGAGGCTGGACAAGACCGCAAGTACCCTTTTTTAAGTCGTCGGTGTGGCACGACCGGGATTCGAACCCAGCTTAGCAGCATCTGTGGCGCGCTCTCTATCTCCCGCTTAGCCGGCCTCTGTTCGATATGTCTTCTCATTTTTTTAATGCAAAAAAGATAGTGATACAAAAAATAGTTTTGTTTGTTAGTTGTTCAGAAATGTTTAATGGTAATATTTTGAAAACCGGTATCAGTAAGTTTTTCTTATAAAACATACATTCAAAGTGGTTTCTGTTTCTACAAAAAAAAATGTGCATATTGTCTTCTTTCACCCCACCCCGTGAAAGCAAAAAATTAAATGCTGCAATCGAAAAGTTGCCTAAACAAAATGGCGCCTAGTATAACGCGCCACGTCGCTCTACGTGTCGGTTTCTCGCATTGTACTGACCGCTGCGCTACCTTTTCCAAAAACAAGAAAATACCACCCTGCCTTTTGATTGCATCTGTTCCCAGTGGAACACCTTTGAAGTGTCTCCCTGTCCTTTTCAAAACGAGATCCAATCTTGTTCGGTCTCTCAACGCTGCAGGAGACCGTGTGCGAAGCGCGCGCGATTGGTCCGCGTCAGTCGCTGTGACGACGACGGCGACTCATAAAATGATCACGTGACCCGTTTGTCTCTGTCTTCTGACCTTTGTTCGATAACAAACGGCGATATGGCGGGCAAACAATTCCGTTCGCTTGTGCAGGCATTTGATTGTTCAGTTGACGTTCGCGTTGACATGAAAAACAAGCTTTGGTGAAACCAAACGGATACTTGGCCCATTGTCCACACGCCCGCAAACAAACCGTTTACGCTTCGTTCCTCCTGCTTTATCCTCTAACTAGATTATCTAATTCATGGTAGCTTGGCCACGAGACTGATAGTAAAATATTGGTTCAAGTTTGCTAGAGCCCCACCAGCCACGAATCGAAAGGGCCCCATTGGCCCTCTCCCGGCTTTCTTGGCCAATGGGAGCCCCAGGATTGGACACTACAAGCCGCTTGTTCTGTCACAAACCACGTGGCCACTGTGTCGATTTATGCGAAACAATGGATTGTGTCTCGTCAACAATTGCGACCGACTGAAAACTAGTTCAAACGAATACTATTGAAATTCGACGATTATGTATTGCTCCTGTAACGAATCGCACTTGGTTTAGACGACGTTTCTTTTACTTGAACAGTAGCTGATACTTTTCTTCTCCCAGTTGCATAAACGTGCATCCACCGAGGCTAATTTCAATCGGCGCAGCTTTTCTTTATAGATCTTGACCGTCTCGCCTTCGACGACGCTAAGCAAACAGAACGCCCAAGTGTTGATTCTTACCCTTAAAGTCCCTTTTCAACAAAGTGGCCACTGGCGCAGTGTTTTACCTGTTATTGTCTTAATCATGAGCTTTATTCGACTGTGCTTGTCTTTCATATCGCTCTTTACTTCATCGCCCTTCTTCCGAGTTCTAGCAGCGTGCTGCAGCGAGCAGTCTCGATTCGGGTCAGTCGAGTAAGGGATCCGATTTTGAAGGGTCGCGCCACCCGTCTCACAAACAGGACCGAGCACACGTGCAGGAAGGGGCCAAATATTATGAAATTAAGCGAAAAACAGTATTTGGTTTGGGACACCGCCTCTCGAAGCACAAAACGACAAGATATGCTAGAAATGTAGGAGGGAATGGTCCCCTCTGGCCACGACTATGCATGTATGCGTGTGTCCGCGTCCAAACGGACATGTCAAGCCACGTGCTTCTTTGTGTGTTGTTCTTGCAAACACTGCGTTTCGCTTACGTGACATCTCTGCACACTGATCGACGCGCTGGTTACAGGTCCAGTCTCGTGACTTATTTGTTTGACGCAATGTTTGTTCCTGCGCGTGCGCGAAGTTCGAAATACCATCCACCGCCAGAGCCCCGCAATGTAAACCTCATTCGCCGCTCGTCTCGTGACGCTGTCGTCAGGGATGGATCATAGAAGCCTGATGTCATTTGTGTTTACGTTTGCTGCCCTAATAGTGACCAAAGTCGACGCGATCGCGGCGCGCATGGACTGCCTCGCGATGATAATAATCGCATTGACGCCGGACATCAAGGGTCACGTGGGACATGCGCGTTAAGCATCAATGGAGGCAGCTGCTAACGGTTTTGTTTGTGACTTATGGGCACAAATCGCTTTAAAAAAACACTTTAAAGCAATTCATTGATTGCAATTAGAGCAGTGGTCCTCAGATTTTTAACGCCTCAATGCCCCTCTTTAATAATTAAAGGATCCCAATGTTGGTTGTAGCAAATAAATAACCACCGGCGTAAGTGCCTAAGTCAAGGTTCAAGAGCTCCTATTTTACAGCCAGTTAAAGCTGGGATACTTTTTCTGTTGTAAAAGAAATTGTAAGCGCTGGTGTTGAAAAACGAATTTCTCATATTATATGAGAAATTCGGAGTCGGTAGTAGTGGCATCGTAGCGGTGATAAAACAACCGGTACAAGCGAAAGTTTTAGATCAAAAGTCATCTTTTCAAATCTATAGGTGAAAATTTGGCAGTTCGTAAAAAATATGTACGCTCGGAACGATAAGCGTACAGTTTTCCTGAAATAGACAAAAATAGCGCCTTGTCTTAGCAATAGATTTAACTTTTCGGTTTGACATCTGTAACTTTTGTTTGAAAAAGCTTAATTGAAGACCACACGTGTTTTACCGGCGTGGAGCCGGTAGGATTTCACGAAGCATTCGTTACTTTTTAAAAGCTCAATGCCAGGCCGTTAGCGCTGTCAATGCATACCGGCGGCTACAAACCTCATTGTTAAACAGCTCAAGCTTTTTTGTTGTGAGGCCCCGCGCTACTTTCAGTTTTTATTCCAAACAAGGCCAGTACTTTCAAGCAAGAGTGTCGATATCTGCCGCCAAAGCCGTATTATCGAGNCCTTGTTTCTTAAGTTGGGAGAGGCAAAAATAGCGATAGGCGTCGGTTCAGAACAGAAGCGCGTGTAGAAGAAATGTATCCATAAATGTGTCGTATCCTTGTCATCGTTCGAACGCGTACAGTTTGCTTAAAGCTTAAGCGGTCACCGTAGCGTTCAGCAACAATGTTCTTGCGTCTCGATTAAACCACGAACCATTCAGTCTGCACCCCCTGCCGCGATGCGGTTTTCGTTCAGCAGTATCGCGCAGCCAAATAAGTTTTGAAAACTTCCTGATCTGTATGACCAACTACAGGCAATGCGGTATCCGCTATTGTGTCGAATCGTTGTGAAGCTAGGGCCGAGCCGCGCAAGGCGCTGACGTAATCTAAGCACAAAAATGGACTCCCCGGTCCACACACAGCGAAGGAAGCCGGCTGATCTGATTCGTGCCAAACTACTGAGTTAAAAGCAATTGTGAAGGTTTGGATCCTCTTGGCCTTCTTGGCGCAAGCCGTTCACGTGATTTAACATCTTGTTTCGCACGTGATTTGGTCATCCTAACATTGCGTCAAAGCCATGTTCATTTTTTTTCCAACGGGGACCGCACTGTCAGGGGCGTAACGAGGGGGGCAAGGGGGGCGCAATTCCCCGGGCGCCGAATGACTGCGGGGGCGCCAGAAAGTCCCAACAATTTCGCAAGTACTTTCTTCAATGCAGTACATTTGCTTCCGAAAGGCCTCAGGTTCGAACATGGGGGCGCCAAACGTACATCTTGCCCCGGGCGCCGCCTAACCTCGTTACGACCCTGCGCACTGTGACGCAGAAGGTTAAAGATGTGACGAAGGGCTTCAAATTTTTGAAGTGTACCTTGAGTTTATCGTGTCGCATTCGATTCGGACTCGGACGCTCTTTTTGCGAACACAGAACGCGATTTGCTTACGCGCTCCTTTGGGGAATGCACAAGTCGCTTATACACGACATGTTGACAAGCGTCGCACACTTCTGAACGTGGTTTGCAGTTCAGGGTCGAGAAAAACCCGTTTTTTTTTCAAAAACAAACAACCCACCTGGATTATTTGTATTTTTTTATAACAGGTTTTTGTTCTTTCTTTAAGAAAAACACAAAATCCCCATTCTGAATTGTTTTTATTGCATCATGCAATATCACCATTTTCAGAATTACACAATAATAACTTGTTATACCTATTATGGCATTCA
>JGI24021J15306_10012388_pt1 | contig 10589 bp, 9 predicted proteins | sample Ectturendosymbi1_FD_15306 | JGI IMG/M metagenome (IMG submission 15306) | reverse complement strand
TCGAGTGCAATCTACTAGACTGGCCGATCCATTTGAGCCCTTGAACAGCTCTCTAGCGCAATCGGCGGAGGAGCTAGGGCATTGGTAAGGCAACCGAAAACCCGAAATTGAAGTATGAATATATCATACGCCGGCTCTCAAAGTGTTAAATATAACAGCACATGTTTTGTCTAGTCAATATCACATTCTAATTTACAGGTAATGCGTCACTGGATATAGCTTGACAGTTTGATTGTCATCAGTGGATTAACTGGTAGGAAAATAAACAAAATGCTCTTTGATGACATAACTGACCAAGTTTGGTTTTGTTTGTATGGCTGAATTGCTTTAAACACTTTTGTGCTTGCCGTACAAACAGGAGAGTCATTGCACTCATTCTCAACTATCATAAATGTACATTTTTACTGAAATTGTGATCTTGGGCACTGTTTCTGAAGTTTTTCACCTGGAAACGGCCTAAAATTTATGGTCATAGTCTGTGTCAGTGTTGGAAAAATATCAGGTCTTGGAATGAGATTCCAAAATCTTTTGGTTCAAAAGCTGGTTGAAAGCATGGTTCTTTTAAGTTGACCCACCTAAGTAGGGCCAGGATCCTGCAGCAGCGACTGCAATTTTGTGCGATGGAAGTGCTTTAATATGTTGCTAAATCCTAGGAAAGCATGAAAGATTTAATTGCAAACATTTATGTAAGCACATATAGACACGTTGATAAACTTTAATTTTAATAATGCCAGTTTTAGCAGCTTTTGTGGTATTAAAAATGCTTCCAATGAAGTGAAACTTTCTTCAAAAAGATGGTGGTGGCAGGTCCAGGCGTGTTGTAGTGGAATGTAGCCTAAACTGTTTTGGAAATGCTTTGGTATGTTGGAAATCGACCAGTGTGAAGGCAACGAAATGTGTAGCAGGTTTACTGCTTAAGCCTACAAGTGGAAAATGCCTAGAAGTATCCACCTTCTGGTGATTTGAGTTTCCCACCAAACCCACGCAGTAACAGTGGATATTGCAACAGGGAAACAACCTGGTTGTGGAAATGTTAAATACAGTAATGTTGGAAGCAGTCAAAAGCACTAGGTTTTCTGTACACTTTTGAGACATCAGCTGTGAAGTCATCTTTTGCCATGATTCAAAACTTATACATTATATATATTCAAGTATGTACTCTCTGCAATGGGAGTAAGCAAGGAATCAATCGACAAATTTTTACAGTGAATCGATTTCATGTAAAATTACGCATCCTTCAGTCCTGAAAATTGGAAGCATTTAGTAGAAATTTATGTTTGTACAATTTTTGTGTTAAATTTTGTGGATATCGTAGATGATGTGCATTCAAAGTGTTAAGTAAATGTCATCATTAACTTGCTGTTTTTGGCACAGTACTGCTAACTTTCAATATAGGAGTTTTAGCAGTCATCTTTTTGTCAAGAAAATTGTTTCTCTGCTTGCTTTGAGGTAGATATGCTGCAAATCAACTAAAACCTCAACACAGAACATAACAGATGTTTGTGAAACCAGAATCACACCAAAACAAACAACAAATGGATGGAAGTTATGAAATTATGACAATACTGTACAGTAATAATGCTCAGTTAATGTCAAAACAGTAGCAAAATAATTCATTGTTCATGGATTTCCTATTAAAAAAAGTTAGGAATTTCATTCAAAAGAGGTGACTTCACTTTGCTACTTGCTTAATGATTTTTGTGTTATGTACTGCACCAATCACACAATTTTTTTAATATGCCTGTTTGGAATCTCCATTGCATTCAATTATTAGTATATGGGAAGATGATACTTGTCAAACTCTTTGAAATTGCTCGCAGCTCCAATACAAGGTAATTTTACAGGCTCTGAAGGACTGTATCAACATGAATGCTATGCTTTCATTAAAAATAGTTGCCATAGCAAAAATGGAAATAACAGCATATTAAAAATGACACACATAGTCGTATTTTAACTCTTGGACATGATGGAAATACATTTTTGAGGGATGCCCAGTTTCAATGCAACATCAGATTGAAATGCAAGTGTACCAAATTCAGGAAACTTATACTGATAGAGTATACAGAGGCAGGATAGAAACTTAATATTTGCTACTACTGTATGTCGAGTAAATTTTGATGCACAAAAAACATTGCCCCCATGCAAAGATGACTTGAAAACTTTAGTTTTACACCATATTGTGATGCACAAGAATCTAAAGCAGAAATTCTTGATTCTTTTTGCAGCCTGCCATCCTTGTGCAAGAAAAACGCAATTATTACAAATTGGAAACAATAGCTGGTATCTTCCTGAGGACCAGGAGCTATTCATTTTTTTGAAAACGGGGATATGTATTTTCCTAATTTCCTTCTCACGCCAACATCATTCATTTATCAACTAAACCCTGTATGCCATTTAATGATTGATAAGGAAGGCTGTTTTCTTATTTTTGCAACAGCAGTACTTAAGCACAAAGTGGTGTAATTTATATCCTGTGGTAATGTGCCTTGAGCTGTATGTAGCTGTATGTATTTACGTATATACTGTGTTTATAAGTGCTTTTTATGTGCAGACTGTAAGCATTCAAAAAGCCATCAGTCAAGTGGAGTGTGCTGCGAAGGAGAAGCATATACGAAGTAAGATGAGTCTTGCAGCGTGATAGCTCTGGTGCTTAGATGTAAATGTGTGATTTGGCTGGTTGGTACATTGCCTAATCCAGTGCATTGTTCCCGAGGCATGACATGACTGTTTCGCTGATGTGACTGCATTAGCTTTATGCTTTGCTTAGGGTGAGGTGGCTTACGACTGATTGATGTTTATGGCTTGTGTACTACACTGATGTAAGTACTATTCGTTATAAGGTCGACTGACTGTCGAACGGCGTGACTGTAGCTGGACTGGAGGAAACACGTGTGTAAATAGAGTCATCAGACGATGTATTCCTTTCACGGTAGAATGCAAGGTATCTTGTAAATTACAAGCACATGATCAGATTGTGTGCTGAGTCAAGTAACTGGTAGTAGTTTACTGTAAAAGTCGTTTCAATGGTTCGTATATTTGTTTCTTTCAGATGCGATTTTGGGGACGTATCAGGAGAAAAGCGCACACACCTTCTGGCACGTTGTACGAAGGCTCCCTGTTTCTCAGGATCCAATCGTGGCTTGGAAGTTTTGTCACGTGCTGCACAAGTTGCTGCGTGACGGCGAAGAACATGTGAGCAAGCTCTTTGATTTGTTCGTAAATCGTGCAACTCAAAGTGATCCGTTCATATAATAAAGGATGTAGCGTCTTGGCGGAGACTTCGCGCGCTGTTGGACGCGTTTGTTGTCAAAACTTGATCAGCAGTGGTAAACGATGAAATCAATTACTTTTCTACTCTTAGTGCATGTGTGCTGGCTGGGAGGCATTCCGAATGCAGCCAATACTGCTGTACCTTTTGCAAAGAGTTGTTTGAATTACAACTGCTCGCTTTTTTTCAATTACATTTGTATCATAAGTGTTTACCGTCGCGGCTGTCTTGGAATGCAACGATGTTCAACTGATCTTCGTTTGTTACGATGCTTAGCTTGTTTTGACGTATTAGGACTTCATTCGAAACGCGGTGACATTTTCTACTTGATTTTGTTGCGTACGTATGTCGCAATCGCACAACACGCAGAGTTGGGGATAAACTTGTAAAGTTCTTTGCTCCAACGAGAAATTTTTTAACAAGATATTTGTTGCTGGTGTAGCATAGGTGAAACATTCGGGAGTCTGTGGTGCAGTCACATAAATTGTGAAAAATGTCAATTATAATTGCGTTTTTAGGGATCATTTACTTATTTTGCATTGACGAATGAATTGGTCGCTAGCGTGAACGTCTACATCGCTTTGACATATCTTGCTGCAGATTTGGGGTTCTGTCCGATCAAGCCGTACGGTGCTGTTGAGACGTGTTAGTTTACTCCTCGTTCCATGTAAAAAGTACAACAGCGCTGATATTCCTAATGCCGATTAACACTTTGGTCACAAAAAAGAGAACTTTGCAACGACCTGCAATTAAGATAATTAGTTCATTTTCGTGGTTACTGTTTTCCAAATTAGGTTTGATGGGTGCAATGCACTGTATGATGAGACAAACGTCCAGAGAGCGGTCAATGCATTTGAAAACGGGCAGTATGTAATAAGAGCTCTGAAAACTTACGCCGAATAGTCTGCGCTTTGGAAATATATGGTGGTCATGGCAATACAAATAAAAGACGGCATTTCTAGAATTTAAGACGTTTGTGGGGCATGAAAAAAGTTGTATCAAAATTCTTCATGTGTCAATCCCCAATAAAACCGAAAGCTTGTGGTTCCACGAAACCTATTTACTGCACAGCATAGCAGAGCTGTGTAATATCTGCTTTTGGTAAAACTGCTATGATTGCATGAGCCTGTGTCTTAAATAGACTGTTGATGTCGTACTTGGTTGCAGATGCTCTTTCGAACATGTGCGTGCTCGCGCTTTTGTAAGATTGCATTCGAAACGCTAGTAAAGTAGAAAGCTAATTCGTGGAATTTATTGTGTGTATCATTCCCTCTTCCGCGTTTATTCGATAAACCAAAGGGTGTTTGTCATTGGTTACGCGTCAGTAATCTTATAACACAACTTTGCTTGCAAAAAGGTGTTTTTAAATAAGAAGCTATTGGTATACTGTGTAGTACTGTGAGACGAGTTGCCGGCTCAGCAGAATTTCTTTATATGCAAGGTGATTAGGGTTTTCTTGTGAACACGCGCCGTAAGGTTGCACTTTACTTTGATATAATCATTCGCGCCTGGCCATGCAAATATAAGCTCTTAATTGCTCTTATCCTGATGTAAACGGTTTGCTTTTACTTGACGCAGGTTATCCCTCATTCCTTGAAGTACCGGCAGCAGCTGAAGGACCTCGGCAAAAACTGGGTACGTCTTCGTTGCTGTCACCAATCCTTGCAGTGGTACCAATAGCAGCGCGCTTGATGTTTGCATTGCGACATAGCGTATTGCTTGCCGGGGAGTGTGCTGTGCGTCGTTGTCTTGTCTCATTAGAAAGTGTGTTCGTTTCATTCGTGTGAAAGGAAAAAGCCTAGATCAGCGGTTCCCAATGTTCTTAGATGTATTTTTTTTCAAATGGAGCGAGATTTGTGAAAGCTTGTAAGTGCCATGCCTAATTATTCCACTTAACATTACTAATCTAGCAATTTAAATTGCTAAATGTGTGCATTGGTATTTCTGCTTCATGCTGGGGTTACCATGCTGAAGATGGCCGGTGATGCGACTATAAGTGCAATGCGGCGTTTAAATGTTTATGGTGCAGTTATGGCAAGATTGTTGTTTGGTGCCACACAACTCGAAGGTTAGAAATCGAGTACAAAAGCCCTGTCTAAGGACTCTTTGCAAAAACATATTTGAGCGAATCTAGGTTTTCCTCTCTACTTCGTTTGAAAAACAAGTATCGGAACAGTTTAAACCTCTCGAATAATTTGCGTGGCTCTGAGTAACTGTGTGCCAGGTTATGAGCGGATAATTTCAAAGAAGCAGCAACAAAAAGCTCATTATGTTTGTTTCCAATAAGCAGTAAGGTAAAATTGAGTGTTTTCTGTTGTGTTGCTAGTATGTATACGTGTAGTAATATAAAACATGAGGATATTGCAAAATAAACTATTTTTATGATTTCTACGCTTTTTTGAAACGAGGAGGTGCGAAAGTCACATTATTTTTGTGAAAGGGGTGACAGCTTCACAAGAGGTTGGGGAATCTATGGACTAAATCCTAAGAAATATTGCTCGCTTGAGAACCTGAGGCTGACAATGGCATTGCTTTTCAGAACAGCGCTGCTTCTATCTACGGGAGATTAGTTAGCACCTACATCAAATGCTTGATTGGAAGAATGAGCTTCCACGAAAAGGTAGGGCGCAGTTTGCTTCAAGCGTTGATGTCTTTTGTGTGTGAACCGTATTGTTTGCTCTTTTTGAAGATTTTTGAGTTTCAACTGCAAGACTCGCAATGTGTGGTGCATCCTGGAAGATTTAAATTGATTTGTTCCACTAGTGCTGATAATTTACCTGACCGCAGTCCTGTCAAGCTCTTATTAATTATTCACGCAGTACCAAGCCTTTCCAGGAAATCTATCGATATCGGAAGAGAGTTTGGAGAAAATCGGCCACAACGACGTGAATGCTTTGTACGTATACGTGTAGTTCTAGACGGCACTTTTAAAGACTGTTTCGTTTCACCGAGCTTTTTTGCCAAAGTCATCTGAAACGATTTGTTGGATAATGTTTTCCCAAACGAGACGTCTGCGCGCGTTCTATGACAAGTTCAGGTACCTCACAGATAAACGAAAGCAGCGCTTGCGAATTCTGAATAAACCAGCGTTCTTTGATTAGTGGGACTTAGCGATCAGTTTCAAAGTGTTTTCGTTTCCTTGTGATTTAGTTTATTACGTGCTAAACACCGAACACATGGATTTGGGAAAGGAATTTCAAATCAATGCTTCCTAAATGTGTCTTTTCAACATAACGAATGTGGTTCGACAAAACTTATACGGACAATTTTTTGCTGGGTTTTGTCGGGGGAATGGTGTCAAAGTCGCTGCTATTTCCGACTTTTTTCTGAACCGTTGCATGCAGCGGCAGCGTACTATCTTTCATGTTGATTTTATACATTTCTGAGTAGGATTATACTCTTTATAATGGTTCCGGCGCGTCATATCCATCGCATATCTTCTGTAAATTGCGGTGCAAACGACGCGCGAAGTGTTGTTCAGTTGCAATCACGTGGTAAAAGCCAATCCAGTCCTTGCGGTTACATGACCACGCTTCATAAAATTGGGTCCGCGCTTTCGGTTGTAACTTTTTTCCCACGTATTGCTGAAACGTCACCGTGTTTTCGCTTACGATCGTTGCAAAGCGATGACTCTGATCGCTGCTGATACGGTGGTTCCCCTCCGCTACTTGTACGGAGGACGAGGTCAGGGTTTCACTCAGACCCATGCCGGAGGCGCTCGCCTTGCATCTTCTTTCACTGCGCGAGGCCGAGCATTCTGTGTACAAGTTCTCGATTATTTCCCAGTGTTGGGGAAACGCACCGGACGCTTGTGCGGGCGTTCACGGTGCGGGAGCGCTTCTGTTGAGATTCATGTTTCTTGACCGCGTCGGAGAGTGTTAAGTTTATCTCACGTCTTCGTGCTTGTAAGTGATCAATACCGTTGCACTTCTATTGCTTCACAAGTGATAATGAGATAGAGCAATTTTGAAGTACGCGAAGAAGCGCCTACTGTTGTCTCGTGCCAGACCTGTACTCCTCAGCTATGTGCACTGACGTAGCAGGGAGACATTGCCTTCCGCCTTTGAATGGGACAAGGTGTTGCCTTCTTCATATGACCTCAAAGTACCAACTCTGTTATTATAAATTGGCGAATTTTTTCTACAGAATAAAATCCTTATGATGACTACAGCTGCCCACAACATTTTTGTGTTTGCAAAGTGGTTTTTCAGCCGCAACCTTTTAACCGAAACCACTGGCTGTGTGTAAGCTTGCTTTGTTGTTAGGACGTAATTCTCCACGTTGCTTAACGCAACACTGTTAAGTGTGTAGCATTTGGTGCAGTGCTGTTTGAAAGTAATTTTTGCGTGGATGTAGGCCGGGTAGGTTTTACACAAAAAAGCAAGTTTTTGTCATAGGACTCACCTTTCTTGGGGTAAAATGAGTTTTGTGCAAAAAAACTGTTTACATTTGCTGTGAAATCTGTAGCCGGCCGAGCTAATCGAGAACAGCAACCAGTGACCCGTGAAGCTCTCATAAGTGGGCAGCACGCTCTTTGCTGAACTATTCCAAAGTTGGCTGGTACACATAGGAATTAATTTTTTCGTAAGAAGTTACGGATTGTGAAAGATAAAACCACAACCTTGATCTGATCATAGTCAACAAGCAAGCTCAAGATTCGCATAAAAAGCAAATGTCATGTGTTTTTGGCATCGTTTTTTGTTTACCGCCGCAACTAGTTGTGGGCCTTGATTCCTTGAAATGAATATCGGTAAAAGTGGGCCACGACGTCAAAAAGGTTGTGAAGCGCTGATCAAGAATGTACTGCGCGAGTATTTGTCGCACCAAAATTATTTTCACTAAGAATCATAACTAAGCCGATTACTATTCATGTGCATTATTATTCATATGCAGTGCATTTGTAGTGTTGAGTGTGTGGGTCAACTGCCTCAGTACATACTTACCGTTGTTTAAAATTAGTGTTAGTAAGGGCTCGGCTTTGTTTGTAGCGACATTTCATGCAGCACTGTTTGAATACAATGACTAATATTGTAATTCAAGAGCTTTGGACAAAAGCGTTGTTCGGTCTCATTTGTGAACAGAAACAATAAAGTTTCCATTGACTTAACAATTCCATTCACTTAACAATGTATGAAGTCCTTGCAGCTGGGTTTGTTGGCAGATACCTGTTGTGTTCGAATTCCCAGTGCTTATCAGCGAAACTTACCTCCGCAGCAGTGCGGCGGTGTCATTGTGACAACCACAAGTAAATTGTAAAATTTTCACTTATGAGCCCACAATGTACGCATCGACACTTGAAAAACATTAAAAGACCGTTCGAAGACTAATAATTCACTGAGATACACTTTGAAAAATGACAAAATGTAGTTTTTGTATCAAGCAGGGTTTATTGTTACGTTGGGTAGTGCTATCGACACCTGGGGGTAAAATTACACAACTCCGAATGATTTGTTTCACATCCTGAAGTGTTTGAGGTGCCAACAATCTGCGCCCTTAGTTGTTTGAGGTGGGAAAATTTAGTTATCGTAACGGTATCATAAGTTCAATATGACCCCAAATAAGGTACAAGAAAATTTCACTAAAAAGCCAACCTGGCTTCCATTTTGCAGTCGTGGACAAGGACACTAAAAAGCTATAAAAAAAACACAACACAGTAATTCACAGCATTGCACACTTCAAAGACATGGCCTATCAACATGATGCCTGTTTTTTCGCTGAGACATTTCGGTCATTTGTCCCATAATAGTATGAAAACTCAACGCAACATAATTCACTTGTCTATCTTTTTGGACGTTATGACCGTATGTCAACTTTTTTCGGTCATTTCAAAAACAACTTGGTCCGAAAAAAACCTAGTATGAGGCTGCGGTCATATTGACCCCATGGCACAACCCCAGGGTACTGGAGTGTCAGTTATGATGAGCGTGTGATTGTGAAAGATGACGGCACATTTCAGCGTTGTTCTAATGGAAATAGTACAAGTTCTTACGATATGCTGGGCAATCCGCATCAAACTGCTTTGTACGCACAAGAGATCGATGTCATAGATCAGGGAAAGTGGTGCGTGACAAATATATTTGCTCTGAATATTTTTGCAAGTTTGTGTGATGATGAGATTTTGGCAAGTCTGATTGCGAAGTCATATTGTTCTTCAATTATTTTCAGCTTTGAACTGAGCATAGATTTGCTTGATTTGATTGACACTCAGATGGAGTTGCAGCAAAAAGGTAGGAGTGTGTGATTTATTGGGCAGCGGCCAATCTTTTCAGCTACGATTAGTTTGTCGGTTTCGGTTTGTTTTGCAAGAAAGCATACGATCGCGTCTTGCCTCGCATGTCAGAGCAAATGGACTTGTCAGATACCTGACTGGCGTGATTATCGACTGAAAATCAGCAAAAATTTTCTTCTCTGTTTTCAATCTAATTTAATTATCGTACAATTATCAGGAAGCTTTGCTTATTTCGTTTTTTTCTTCAAAGTTCTGCTTCGTTTTGATCCTTTCAAACTCACAAATTTAGAAATCATGGCGGAGCGTCGTTAATGTAAATTTACAGCGTGTAACCAACAGCAACGCCTCGTTTAACTTGAGCAAATGTAGCTCAGATGGACTTGCTGTTGCTTGTAACAGTAGCACTGGCAAACATGTTGGCAGTTAAACCAGGGCTGTGGAGCCGGAACTCAAGTTTTAGGCTCCGGTACCAAATGATTTCGTCCATTGAAAACTGAAAAACGTTTTATTATATGTACAACACGCTCGCCCCACAAACTAGGACTGTGTAACCAGAACCCAAGTTTCAGGTTCCGGTTTTGGCCCCACCACTCAAAAGTTTTTGGCTCGGCTCCAGCTCCAATCATCCAAAATTGTTTGGGCTCCTGCTCCACAACCTTTGGTTAAAACTGAGGAGTTCAGTCTCATACATGATTACGCGATGATGATATATCAACAGCGACTTGTTGAATAAGCAGTTTCAGCGCTGCATCAACCTAAATCTTCTAAATGAAAACTGCCGACCTAAGAGCAAAGTAATACCCGTGAATGAGTTCGGGGTTATTCCTGAAAGCATCTCAAGCCAATCCTCGGCCAAGTTCTGAACAACAGTTTCAGCGCAAGACAATTCTCATTGGGTTGTTACAGACGCTTCTTTGTGCTGAGATAACGTGTTTTCCTTAATCATTATTCGTAGGTGTGGGGTTAGCGCAACAGAGACTCCCTACATTCCTTTCTGACTGATGTTTTTAGTGCTGTGTACAATTTTGAGCAGTTTTAGAAAACAGGAATAGCCGCCATTATTTCCAGATCCATCTTGGCCTTGGGGGGGTG
>JGI24021J15306_10012387_pt1 | contig 10589 bp, 6 predicted proteins | sample Ectturendosymbi1_FD_15306 | JGI IMG/M metagenome (IMG submission 15306) | reverse complement strand
TTTCTCGCTCGACTTCATAGGAAATTTCCCCGAGGTAGGGGAGACGCATGTTGATGGTGGTTGTCATATGCGATGTTATCGTGAACGAATTAACGGAAGTTTCATGTTTCTTGTTGAGATATTTCATGATGCAGCGATCAAGGTATGCTTTTGGGATATCCATGTTTGGTCAGCATGCTTTTAATGTTCATGAATTCATTGCGTATGGCACTATATGTGCTGGCGATTTTATAAGACTGGTCAGGTAATCCAAACACAAGATTTCCTTTTTGGTGGTGAGGAATGAAACTTGTACAATGAGTGTACAGGCCAGAATGTGTAGGTTCCCGGTACGTTGTTGTTTTTATTCCGGTCTGAGTTTTTTCTATTAGAACATCCAAGAAGGCAAGAGAGTTACCGCACTCCAATTCTTTGGTAAAAGTGATGTTATTATGTACACTGTTGAGGGCATTAAAGAAAATTCCAGCGCACGCAAGTCGTTGAAAGCAACAAATATATCATCTACATAGTGCCAAAGGACGATTGGTTTGTTTTGAACGTTAATTTTTGTGAGAGCTTGATCTATAACGTAGTTCATTATCACGTCGGCAAGCAGAGGAGCAATGGGCGAACCCATTACTACGCCGTCAATTTGTTTGTAGAATTTGCCATTGAATTGGAAAGTGGTGCTTTGGCAGATCCACTTTAGTAGTTTTTCATTTGAGTTTGGCTATAAACTGTGTGCAGCCGTCATGAAATAATGATTTGACAATAAGGTTGGTGGTGAACTTTAAAAGAATATTTGTGAAAAGGCTTTTGACACCAAACGGTGCAATGGCACAGCCTCGAAGATCGTTTTTTTGTATTTCTTTTACAAAGCTGAACGTGTCTCTGACTACTGTTGAGTGATGACAAAGCGGAGCTAGGACGTTTGAGAGCCACTTGGCAGCCTCGTGGTTGAAACTGCCCACAGCTGAGATAATAGGTCTCATTGGGTTGCCAGGCTTGTGTGTTTTGAGTAACCCACACAGAGATGGGGTATTGGCACTTTCCAATTCAACGGCAAATCCTACAAACAAATTGACGGCGTAGCAATGCGTTCGCCCATTGCTCCTCTGCTTGTCGACGTAATAATGAACTACGTTATAGATCAAGCTCTCACAAAAATTAACGTTCAAAACAAACCAATCGTCTTTTGGCACTATGTAGATGATATATTTGTTGCTTCCAACGTCATGAGTGCGCTGGACATTTTCTTTAATACCCTCAACACTGTACATAATAACATCACTTTTGCCAAAGAACTGGAGTACGGTAACTCTCTTGCCTTCTTGGATGTTCTAATAGAAAAAACTCAGACCGGAATAAAAACAACAACGTACCGGAAACCTACACATTCTGGCCTGTACGCTCATTGGACAAGTTTCATTCCTCACCACCAAAGAGGAAATCTTGTGTTTGGATTACCTGACCGGTCTTATAAAATCGCCAGCACATATAATGCCATACACAATGAGTTCATGAACATTACAAGCATGCTGATCAAACATGGATATCCCAAAAGCATACCTTGATCGCTGCATCATGAAATATCTCAACAAGAAACACGAAACATCCGTTAATTCGTTCACGATAACATCGCATATGACAACCACCATCAACATGCGTCTCCCCTACCTCGGGGAAATTTCCTATGAAGTCGAGCGAGAAATGCAAAGACTTGTAGACCGCTATGCCTCATGCCCTTTCAGTTTCGTTTCATACATGAAACTAATAAGTTGAAAAAATCTTTTACATATAAAGAGAAACAGAATCATCTTCGTCGCTCAAGTGTAGTCTACAAAATAACATGCACGTGTGGGTCAAATTATGTTGGACAGACTCTTCGAAATTTAGTAACCCGAATCAACGAACACAAATGTGATCAACGTTCTGAAGTTTGCAAACATCTGTTGGCCAATCCCACGCACCGTTTTAACTTCTAACAACCGGAAATATTAGGTAGCATCGTCGGTCAGAAGAAACTTCACCGACTCGAGTCTCTTCTGATACAGCAACACCAGCCAGATCTCAACGTGGATGGTTCATCCATTCCCCTACTGCTTTTTAACACATAATGGTCTATATGACGAAATACAGTACGAATGCCCTAAATTGCATCCCTATTTTTTCCTTTAACTGTCGCATTTCTTTATTTCTGATGATGGCTTGCGCATAAGCCGAAACATCGAATAAAACAATGTTTTCGATTATTGTGGCTGTTTTTTTTGCAATAAAAATCTACAGCAACCCCGTGCATTTTTTCCAATTTGAAATTGTTAGTTTGGTTTGCGCATGAAAATGCAAATTAAAGTTTTTAAAAATAAAAGTGCAGTGAGAGTTTACAACGACATCAGAACCAAAAGTTTGTACAAAACTAAAGACACGCACTTTTCTTAGAAAGAGGACGATTTGGCAGCCTGCCAAAAAAGGTTTCACCACACGAGCACATTAGCTTACATGCAGCGACTGAGCACTTTTCAACCCATTGCGGCTCCTGTGCAAGTTAGCCGTGATATTGAGTGTTCAATACCCACATTTCGGAACAGCATTATCGAATTTAAAAAATGGAAAATGTTTTTATGCTTCACCTCGTAGGTAGTGCGACGTTGCGCCGGGAAACAAGAGTATCGTTTTGTCACTGAAGAGTATTAGTTAGTCGCTCACGAGTGTCCAACCTTTTTAAGTGAAGAGCCACAGCTGTTTAGCAGGTTCGTCGCGTGCCAGACTTTCATATCACGAAACGGTGGTGTATTTGCATTGTAGGGTTAGCGTCATGATAACCCCACGCAAGAACAAATGGAGAATAACGAAGTTGAAAACAATGTTCTTGTTGCCCGAGTGATGAGAATTGTGACGGCAAGAAAACAATTTATTTTAACTAGACAAACTTTTAGCTTTTTGCTTGCAGTTGCGATTATCGCAAGCAACTTAATTAAAACAGTACCTGGGTTCAAAATAGTTAAGATGTACTCGAAGCGAGTTTTATCTCTAGTTAAGCTCTACAAGCGTAAGCTTTGTAGGCTTGCTAGGCTGCAGCACAGCACGCGTAGGAAAGGCGAAAAAATACAAAGCTAGCCTGTTCAATCAATGGCCGATCTAATGTGGTTTTGCAACAGTTTCCATTTAACCATGACTGAAGACTTTCTGGTATAGGAAAATGTCGCTTGGCTCGAATTTTATTTCGGTTTGGGTCAATTTTTATCTTTAGAGAAAATGATCTCTTGGGCCACCAGTAAGGAATCAGCGGACCACACGTGGCCCACGGACCGCAGGCTGGTCACCCCTGGCTTAGTGTTACGTCTCTACGGAAATTCCGGAAAAATCTCGCAAATTGACATTAAAATGGGTTAAAAATTGAATATTTACACTGAGCTATCATTCATAAATAATGGTTTTTGAATTACAGTGTACGAATTTTTCACCATCAATAGTTCGGCTGCCAAAAGTTACGCAGAGTGGGTGCTCGACTGGAGGTTTGGCACCATTCAATATCTTTGCCTGCGTTTCTCGGAGTGTCTCAACCCTGTGTTCTACAATCTTGGTTCAAGGTGTGTTAGACAGTGCAACTGCTTCTCTGGAGGCTAAAATATAAGTTAGTTCAGGTGTTGGACTATTTGTAAGCGTAACATTTTATGAAAAGATTGTTGGGCATTTTATTCTATTCTAACTGTTTTTAAGCTCTGTATGTTTAGAACATGCTTTAATACCGTACAGCGCACTTTTAAGCTGCAATTTCTTGAGCAACCTTCGAAATCTTGAGTTAACTGCATCTGCTGAAATGCCATAACCATGAAATGACAGCGAAGTCAAGAAAAAAATTATAAAATCGGTTTGTGAAGCAATCTGTTTCCAAAAACTGTTCAAACTCTATTCCACTTACGGTTTGCTATCTCAAGCTTTTGCAAACAATTTACAGCGCTGAGTAAAACGGTAGTTTCGGTTCAAAGATCTATCAAACGTAAACTAATGACAATCTGGTCTAATTTTTATCAGTGAGACCCATCATATCAAGAGGTTAAGACGTTGCATTTATCTAGAAATTATGCGCGACGCTGTAGGGCCTGAAAATAAACGAATTGCTGAAAATTCTATGGTCACTGATCAAAAATACGAGTCAAACAGGATGCATGTGCGACGTTAAACTCGCGGTTAATATTACAACATACCAGCTATTCCAGCTGAAAGTTTCCTAAGTTGTTGTTTCAATGTTTCAATACTTGGTTTCAGAAAAATTATTTTTCAAAAGAAACTTAACACTAACGATATTACAGTCAAATCCAAATCTCAGTAATAAGCCTAAACCGAAAAAAGCACATCAGTTTTAGTATCACTTTCAGAGTTTTAAGCAACAGTCTCTTTCCAACCTCAGAAATAGATGTAAGCTCTTCTTGGGAACCCATGTGTTCGCGTTGTACGCTACGCTCATTCGCAAAAGGATTGATTACCGTTTCCTTTTTTTCTAGCAATATGCGAAGCGAGACTAGATTATTCTGTCAACGCTACTTCGGTTGTCCAATATGGGAACCTCATAAAGATCACCGCAGAGAAATGAGCCTCAGCCCAACGGTTTACGTAAACGCCATTACAACTTGATGAGACATGTCGAAAACCTATGTGCAAGTCTTCATTGAGCATCCACTGGAGCAGAACCCATTCTTTTTTCTATGTCGAAGCACTGATAAATGTTTGGCTTTGAAACTTTGAAACTAATGCTCTTGAATTCTGTAAAACGTCGATCTTTCGCTCTCCTCTTGTCAGCGTTTCGTTTTGGTTCGTCATTTCCTTATTTGGTCCTGCATGCGAATTTCTTACCAAGTTGCCTTTCACGTTGCAGGCAAGTATCTTTGCTTCGGTTCAAGGCCGATGTTCATTCATCCCAGTATTTTGTCTGCATTCTAAAAAATATCTGTGGTAAAAAATATCTAAAGTTTTACAGTTGTTAAGTACATCGAACAAGCGCAAAGTGCATCGAGCAAGCGCAAAGTGCATCGAACAAGCGGATAATATTAGTGTAACTTGTCACTGAAACGAGGTGTCTTCAATTAAGTTGATGCAAGAAACAGTGTACACCGTGGACATTTTCGTAAATGTTGTGTATAGCTCAATGAAACTTATTCTGTAGGGCATGGGCCGTGAGTCTTTAGAAATCAGCCCAGCTTGACAACAAGCCACCTGAATTTTTGCATCCTCGATAGTATGCCTTTGAGGTATAGGATTACACTCTATTTGCAATTGCATCATTGTTAAAGCGCAAATTGGGAGTTGGGCCTTGACCACTCACCCTTGAAGCATTTTTTGCGATAGTTCCCAATTTCGTGTTGCAAATGAACCAATGACTTTAGTAACTTTTTTTAATCCTTGGAGACAAAACTATCGCGACCATGTAGTTTATGAACACTATGGCATGAAACAACGGCCAAAGCAAACGAATTATATATAAATGTTTTCATTTTTGAAATATAAAACTGTTGAGTCTGTCCGCTATTCACTCTTTTCATTGTCTTGATGCGCTGAAAATCAGACCAAGCATTTTTCTCCTTGCCTAGTTTTCGACCTAGAACAGTGGTTCTCAATCTGGAGTTCGCGAATCCCCTGGGGTTCACGGGAAGATTTCCGGAGTACTTGGATGGCAGTTTAGTTTTCATGTATTGCTGTTTATTAATATCCTATCCTAGAAGAAAATGCCTGCCGATTGAAAACTCCGTGTAGATTTTACTTGATCTTGCGTTGTTGTGATGCAACAATGTGAAATCCACGGCTTTGCCAGTTAACCTGGGGGGTCGGGTCGATTTTTTTATGACTCGGGGGTACTTAACAAGAAAAAGGTTGAGAACCCTGATCTAGAAGATCGAACGAACTGGTCAAAAACTCAAGAGTGTTGCATTTGAAAATGGTTTTGGGAAACGACGATTTACCGAATCGTTTATTGTCAATGCGACACTCAAGTTTATTGGTGAAAAATCATCAGATCTCTTTCCACAAGTGTAGAAAACAGCGCTTGGCCACAGGCCCGTAGCAAGGTTTTAAGGTTTGGGGGGGAGATACATATTTAAGGAGGTCAATATTTTTGTTTTCATTATATGTTTAAAACAAATTTTTCTGGTCACAACAAAGTTTGGGGGGCACAAAAATTTGGAGGGCACTGCCCCCGAATGCCCCCGTTGCTACGGGACCGTTTGGCCATATATTATTTAATAGTGGATTAAGTACTTCTACGCCCTTTCTTAGTTCAGTATAATTAAAAGTTCTATCGCTCTTACCCTCGTTAGTTGCACACCTTACGTTTTGGCATCTCCCTTGCCATCTTTCAATATCGTTATCGCTATGTCATAGTAACTATGCGCGTTTTATGAATTCTATTGCTTTGTCGTTTCTTGACATTGCTCTGATGGCAGCCTGCTGTCAGCTGGCGGAAACGGCGGCGGCGTTCTTAAGCTAATAACAGCTGATCACAAGACTTTGTTAAAATATACATGTAGTGCCACATATTCCTAGTGATAAACATTTCAGTATCAGGCAGTTTTTCGTACCTCGGTAACTCTTCAGTGAGCTCTAGGCACCCGAACATTTCCATATTTGTGCAACGTTCTGTTGCAATTAGGATGAAGCATGTCACTGCTTCTACAACTGCCCATTCCGCATATCCATGTTTCAAGAAAGTGAAGCCTCGCAAAGCTTTTGTCTTCGTAGATACTGAATGGATAACACGGTTAAACTGAACCTGGACGTACATGGAGCTAGGAGGTCTGATAGGAAGCTGTAATTCTCAAGATCTCCGAATGCTTGATATTGTTTGCTTTTAATACGTATACTGCACACACACTTGGGAAAAATGAAAAGGAATTCGACTTTTTGTTTGACGTTTTTGTTTAAGCAGGGTTGTACTGTACCTACACACAAGTACGGAATGGAATCGGGGTCAACAACCTATTTTCTCAGTTTTCGTCTTTTTGCGTGTGCTTTTGTCATTTTACGTTTGTTGTTAACCATGGTTAAGGCCTGATGTAGGTCAGCTGAAATGACGACAATGGTAAACGTCACAGTTAAGCAAATTTTTCTGTATTTAGTGCATTTTGTTTGCTAGTTCTGCAAATATAAAGCACATCAATTGAACACACATTGTTTTCTGACTGAAAAGTGCTTTTTTGATTTGAAAGTGATATTGATGCTTTGATCACATATCGAATCATTCAGGACTGTTATTTCGCCCATTGGCGTAGCCAGTCCAAAATTTTTTTGGGAGCCAAAAAGTTTTGAAGGGGACAAAATGTTTGACATGGCCACCTGCCTCCTGGCTACGCCAATGATTCCACATCATGGACAACCGCTACAGGTCGTTTAAACCTGCAGAACGTCTACTACTCGACATCACTGCGGAAAGATTCACTTGCAGTTGCATGCGTCTTAACTTAATTTGAAATTCTCCTTCAAATGCTGAAATTTTATGGAGAGCTAAAGTGGTCCACAGTAAAATTTTGTCTGAAATTTCTTGTCAAAAATTTTTGAATAAAAGGTTTCGATGAAACGCGCTTTGAAACAGTTGAACAGTCGACGATTTCAAAATTTTTCTATGATATGGGCAGTCAGTTTCTTGTTTTGTCAATGCTGGTTCCTTTTGCAAGAAAAAGGCATGGTTCACTTTGCTGTATTTTCAATGAAAATTTACGGAAATTGCAAACGATGGAGATCCATTTTCTAAGATTTTAGTCACACAACCAGCTTCAGAATTCCAGGAAATGATAAACTCTTCAGAGCAGACGGCTTCCAATCCATGTGAACAAAACTTTCCCATATGCCTGTATTTTTTACTTGTAATATATTACAGAATTTATGAATGCTCACGTTCCAATATCTCTATCTTCATTGCTTTTTTCAAACAGTTCACAAAAGAATGGCAATCTTTACCCAAACTGCAGTTTTCTAATGAAACCACACTGATTGCAGAATAGAGAGTTGCCAACATTAAGCACTTATATAATACGTACAGCAGGTAACTTTAAGCGCGACACATTATTTCTTTTAATTCCAAGATATTAATTTAAATAGGCACACCGATCTTGGCAAATGACAGGAAAATAATCTAGACAAAAAGATTTTTATAGGCTGCGGGAAAATTAGCATGCGATTAAACTTATATTTGCATATTCGCATTTGTACTCCGCCACAATGAGTTTAACCAACTCGTTGTGATACTCTGTGACGCGACAGTTTGTCAAAAGACAGTTTATCGAATCGACAGTTTATCGAACGACAGTTTATCGAACCGGCAGTTTATCGAACGACAGTTTATCTAACTTTGTTAAACCCAATACCAGCGTTTTAAATGCACACGTACAATGGAACGATTTTTATGAGTGGAACGAATTTTACCATCGGAATAGGCAAAGCATTTTAGATGCACATTTCAATCACATTCTTTTATTTAGATTACACGGCATTGGTCTATCTAGGGTATGGCAGGCATGGCTCGTGCTGTGGGCGCCACGTTGATAAGGGCGAAAAAATACTTGGTAAAAGTTGACGTTGTTGATTTACAATTTCTAGAACTAATATTTTGCGCCCATACAACCATTAACTGCAAAGCTGCATCAACACAGCGCCTTTATCCAATGCATTAAAGTTGGGCGTGTTAGGCCAGCACCATCAAGTATTTTGACAAACTGTGGTATTGGGGTACAACGCGAAGGCCAGACATTATGACAGAACAAAAACACCAGCTTGCCATGTCTACAAGACCTCGTCCTTTTGACGCTTTGCGAAAGACTAAAAGTCGGTCTGTTCTGTTGTGTTTCAGGGCAAGAGGATATTAGTCAAAATATGACTGAGACGAGTTTAAGTCCGTGGCTGTGAGAATCTGTCTGTTATGCAAATAGCTTCTGTTAAGCTACCACAGATTTACAAATTAAACTGCTGTGCCCTACTCCGACTTTCCGAAATTTCTTCGATGGCCACTAGTGCACGATAAATGGCTAAACACAATGCCACAGTCCAAAGATTAAGGAAGAGAACCTTAGTTAATAGTTAGCCCTCGAAACATCAACAGCTATCATCGTTACTGCACAAGTTGAGTAAAAAATGTTAACTCATCAAAGAAGAGATTTGTTAGTCTTGTTTAAAACTTGAGTATGGTGATAAAAGCGTCTTTCCAAAGCTTCAAATTGCTTTGCAAATAATGCCGATGATGGCAGTATCTGTTGCAAGCTGCAAGAGATCTTTTAGTAAACTGAAACTGATCATTTCATACCTCCGAGTCTCAACGAGCCATAACAGGTTGTATGATTACTGTAGCTTTGATGAGCATAAAAAGAGACGAAACAGAGAAAACTGATTTTGACGAAATCACAGACGAATTTGTTTAAGAAAAAGCATGGAAAGTGTTGTTGTAATTAGTATGTTGCGTTATTCAAAGAAGAAAAGGCTTGATATATTGATGTTTCGATAGAACTGTGTCTTTCGAAAACACGTAGTACAGGACTTGCATTAAATAACGTATTGTACAGTACCATCCAAAGCAAATGTGTTTCATTTTAAAAGTAATCGTTGCTTCATGCTTGTAGTCGCAACATGTTGTGCGATTTTTTGTAAGATTTACAATTTAGTGAGCCATTAATATGTAGAAATGATGATGACATTACTATTTGAATGTTTTATAGTCTTTATTATAAATGTAAATAAGCGTAGAACATAAGCGTAGCCGAAGGGGGGCCAAGGACACCATGCCCTCCCCCCAATGTTTAGAATATATTGTCATTTTGGGCTTTGAGAGGCAATGTCCCAAACAAAATACTGTTGCTTTTCACATTTTGCTTTTCATATTGCTTAAATTTGTAATATGTTCCTAAGGAAAGATTAGAACGGGCAAAAAACATAAAGATTGGATTGCCTAAAACTGGAAAAAAGTGTTGTTTTCAGATGAAAGATAATTTTTTGTTCAAGGGAAGCACAGCAGATTTGTCAGGATCAGAAACGGTGAGCAGTTAAGTCCTGCCTATTTCAATGAGGTATGTTAAACACCCCAAAAAGATCTTCTGGGACAGTTTTAGCTTTTCTGGAACATGTTCACTTGTGCCAATTGAGGATACGACGCATTCAGGCAAATGCATTGGCGTAATTGAAAAAGACATTACATATATGAAAAGTACATTTCCTGAAAGTGAAGGAGATTTTCAGGAAACACAGGTTATATATGTTAGACTGGCCTAGACACTCCCTGGATCTTAACTCCATTGTAACTTTGTGATCAATGTCAAAATCTTGGGTAAAAATATTGGATTGCATCCAGTGGCGTAACTGACGGGTGTGCATGGGGGGCGGCCGCCCCCCTGGCCGGTCATTTCGAAGTTTTAGGGCCTCCTGTCACCACATTGTTAATTTTATTAAGTGATCTTTAATCGACATTGCCCCAAGATAGTGTGTTGTTTTGATGATATTTGGCACTTTAAACTATAAAAACATTCTTTTTTTGGAAAAATACAGGAAAACAAGCCATCATTTTTTCAATTTGGAACATCGCAACCAGACATTGTTGAAAAATTCTGCATAAAACATCCATGTCGAAGTGTCTTAAC
>JGI24021J15306_10012385_pt1 | contig 10590 bp, 4 predicted proteins | sample Ectturendosymbi1_FD_15306 | JGI IMG/M metagenome (IMG submission 15306) | reverse complement strand
CTATGCTTTTCAGTGTTCACATTACAATGAAATTTTCAATAAATATTTGAAGACCTTCGAATGAAAAGTGCTAAGTTACATTTTCGGGTAAACGGAGTTAGACAGTGGAAATTTTTCCCCAAGCCCTCCTTAACCTACTCTCCCAAAATCTAGCATAGAAAAAGTGTCTAAAGTGCAAATCTGCACAACCGCATTCTGCCTCATCTCCTCGTTTTCAGTCTTAGAAGTCCTTAGGTCCGCTGCTTATGAATTCATCCAATCAGAAGCTCTCATTCAGTGGTGGCACTCCTAGTGTTTTTCTACTAAAACTAGTGTTTTTTCATGCCATCTAGTGTTCTAGTGTCTTTTTATGACTATCTAGCAGGGTTGTTGTAAAAAAAAACAACCCAAAAGAACCACCCGGGTTTTTTTAAAGGCCCACTTAAAAAAAAAATAAAATCCACCAAAAAATCCACTTTTTATTTTTTCTTTGAAAAAATCTACTAAGTAAAAAACAAAATAGGCAGGAAACTTGTACAGTTAACTTTAACTTTCTTTAATCAAACAAAAGAAACAGCAATGAAATTTGAAGAATTGGAAAAAAATTAAACAGTTTGCTTTGTAATGGTTATCTTTCTCAGCTCTGCACAATCAGTATACAGTAAACTTCGATTAATCCGGATTCGATTTGACCGACGATTTTATCCGGTTTAGGCGAAGATCCGGATTAACCGAAGATGGTTGTTTCTATAGCCTGACGTCATCAAAGTACTAATATATCGGTGAAAAATCCTGAAATTGAACAACATTAAATTACACAAGACAATAGACCTATAATATGTTTTGAGTTAAACCGCTGCAAAGTCACTTGGTCATCTGTTCAAAGTTTCAGTGACCTGTACAAACAAACACAAGCGTTGCTACTATTTCCCGTTTTCTTTGTCTCTGGTTTACAATGAGTTGCACAACAATGTCTGTGGTTTGCATTGCAACACATTTTCTGAGTAGTTTCACTGTGTGTAAGTTTTCTTTTTAATCTAGTGTTTTTTTTGTGAATCTAGTGCTTTTCATCGTGAAATCTAGTACTTTTCCATAACAACAGAGTGGCAACACTGCTCTCATTTCAGTGACGTGTGACAGAGGTGTACAGAAGCCAGAGTGTCGAAGTGGATTCCGCCGGAGTCTTAACGAATTTCGAAAATAGGAGTGGAGCCGGAGTTGATTTTTTAAGGAAAGGCCGGAGTCATTTGTTGAATATGAGGTTAGTTTGCTTATTATTGATTATTATTATTGCAGCTTGTTTTTTTACAAAGCATGTCATTATGTAAAGCTTGAAATGTGAAAAATTACTTCACAGGAAGTCCAAAATTTTTATACAACTTGGATCTAAATAAGGTTAGGTTGGTGAGTTTCATGTGTGTAAAGATTTGGAAAATTTCTTGTTCATTGTGATACGTTGAAAATCTATTGGCCAACGAAATTTAGCTTACATAAACAGTTTAGGTAGTGTCTGAACAACCATATCCAGTTTTCCGTTTCGAAGGACAAAAAGACCGTTTCCCGCGTCCAGTTTTCTGCCAGACATAAAACTGAGTTGGAGAAATTATCACTACTGTCAGTATGGTCGAGTGGGAAGTTATTAGACAATTGTCAGTTCGAATCACTCATTTGTTGTATTTGAATTTTCTTTTGATGTACTTACACAAGATTGTATGTCAAAATTTTTGGACCCCTTGTGATGTACATTTCGAAAAGCAGACACGGGTTCTAGTAGAAATGATTTGCCCATATGTCACGGTACCTTTCGCAAGAAATGAGATGTAAAAGCTGCTTCTAATAAGGCTCACCGCCATTGTTGCGTTAGCGTCATAATGCGGCCCTCGGGTAGTCATAATGCAGCCCTGGGTTACTTTAAAAGACCTCATTTGGCCCTCGGAGCAATTTGAGTTTGAGACTGAGATCAACTCATCTTCCACATTTTAAGCCTGCTTCTAGATTTTGTTTTCATGGTAACAAGAAGCGCCAGACTGCCTCATAATGCCTTCAGAAACTATATACTGTGCACAACGTGTTACGTGGTAGTCTACGTGGAAATTTCCATGTAGCAATAATTTGTAACACATAATAACAACAGAGAGTGTATTGTGACGTTTGTAACTCAAGCGTTACCTACGTTTTCGATTAAAAGGTTTAACTTGCAAAACGCACTCAATTTCAATTATACCAGGTCGTGACACACCAAGAATTCTTCCGTGGGTCATAGATTGAGAAAACCTGCACTAGATCATGAGGCAACCAAACGAGCTATTACATCCATTCTCGTTCACTGAGTACACACGTGGGCAATGCAAATATTTTCACATGTTTTCAGCGACGTCACCTTTGATCAACGTTGGCTTCAAGAAATGTGCTGATAGTGCATTTAACTGGAGACTTCCATTTATATAGACAATCATAATATATTTTCGCTGTTGGAAGATCTTGCTAGAATAATTTAAAAAGTGTAGCACCGGAATGCCTGTAAGTGCGAAGTTCTGCATGATAGGTTTGGATACGCAATACCCAAAAAATTGTCAAATTGGATCCGCTATCGTAATAACATCTGATCCCGAAGTTATCAACATGCACTTGATTGCAATTCCGGTTGTTTTTTCAACCTTCGTCTCTTTAAAATGCCATGTAGCGAGTTATTTTGTTGTCCTTGGCATAAATGCGTTTTGTACGAACAGGGTGGAGTTAACGCACAGGTTTAGGTTCCTAGCTCGTGCTAGCGCCTTTACGTGTTTGGTGAAAAATTTCAAAGCTTGTATTTTAATGAAATGGCGTATTTTGACAAAGTTGCTTAGCAGAATTTCGTTAGATTCGAAAACTAAGCAAAACTGGCGATTTCAAAATCAGATCAAATATGCATCCGCAAAATTTTACAAGTCACGGTAGCACACCTGCAGCAGTGTTTGTCGATTATTATTTGAGCAAAGAGTAAACTAACTGCAGACTGAAAATGCGCTATCGAAGTAATACAAGGATTTTTGCCGCTTTTCACTAGCAGTCTTGTCCTTTTCTAGACTAAATAGTGTTATAAGTTTTACATCTCTTGGGCATAAGTTATACTGAGATCTTCAATCACTCCAATGAATTCACTTGTTTATATTCAACAAAGTAGCCGCTACAACTACACGCTCACTTTTTCTTCGGATTCCATTCCATAGCGTTTACAATATTTTCTTGCAGGCACGGAGGCACGGAGAAACTGAAAAGCAGGGACGTTGTATTATCAAAATGTATATTCAAAACATTTCATGACTTTATACGAAAATCATTCGTACAATTTCTAAGCTGCACCCGTCCATGAAAGATGCAAACATTTTACATGTCAGGAGCTCTCACTTAGGCTCTCTTTCAATGAGACTACCTTGCACTTTTTAGCAAACCTTTCAAGTGATGAAAATTATTTTTACATCTGGGAAAACATGTTTCTAGGATTTCATTTTGCCAGATTAAAATTTTTAAGCCTCCTCTGTTACCACAGATGATCAGGCTAAAATCTCGAATGTGACTTAAAGAAAATAATCACAAATCGCAAAAATCAGTAAATTTCTTCAAAAACAGAGAGTATTCACACTCACTAATACACGCTGAAAAGATCCAGAATTTTTTCAACGCGAAAACGCAAAACTACCAGTTGAGACTCTATTTGAAACTATAACAAAAACTTTAAAATTAGAGTCACCAAAAATATCACTTTTAATTAAAAAGCGTAACAACGAAAATTGAGAATTAAAATAACGACAATTTTGTTTTCTTGCAAGGATTACAAAATTGACATTGCTTGTTCAAAGCAATGTTTCCTTTCCAGGAGCTCCAAACTATCACCTGATGCTACATATCTTTTTGAGCATAAACAATATCCATAAAATCTAATCCTTTTCACCCAATTTGCGCATCTATGAAATACCCAGGAAAATTTTGTCAGGTTACCTACAAACTTGACCTGTCGCAAACACAATCATCAAATAAAAAGAACCTCTGTTGTTTGAACATAAAAATAGCTAGGAAACATCCTTTGCTTTGACTAGCATGGTCGTAACCAGAAAAAAGTACATGTTTTCAAAAACCAGCGCATTGCATACTATTATGTCAGGCAGAAAAACACTGATTTCCGCCAAACCACATTAAATGCATTTTAAACCTATCGACAGCTCCCTTTCTGCCCAGAGCAAACACTGAAACACCTCAATCGATCGCCATGCTTGCATGATTGAGAAATTTGCCAAGACAAATATGTAGGTGCTAAGTAATGTAAAGAAATTCGATTCACGTGAGAAAAGGTTAATTTGACTTCTACTATATCTTGCACCTGATAATAAAAAATGTTTGTATTCGTTAGCGCGCGTAAACCAAAATCAGAAACTTTTTCCAACATCAGCATCAAGACACCACAAGGGTGACTCAACCGAATCTGATCGCAAATTGCTTCGCTCGGAAATCGATTTCGCGTCAGCGACGCATCTTCAGTCCAGCAAATTTGTAAGCAAAGCTTACAAGTGAAATGACGATAAAGATTAAAGCAAGATCAGAGAAAGTGCGCAGACTACAGTATCAAGTCCATAAAGCTACCAACACCAGATCGCAAAATTTCGAAAGCAGTGGGTGGCAGGCTGGTTCCACCGGCTTAAAATCGCCAAACCTGGAGTTTTTCCAATATTGTCGCGAATTTCTTTGTCTCTAGCGCACCAAGCGGAAGCTAAGCTGGAAAAAAACTTCAGTTAGTTAGAACCAGCTTACCGCTGTCGCTTTCGCAGCGACACAGTTGCGCTTGTCATACACATCTTGCTGTTGCAACTATTTACTTAAAAATTTTATGTACAGTGTGTTAAACAAGTTTCTGTTACCATTTGAGATGTCTACATATGAGTAAACTACAAAATTTGCGTGCACGAAATTAAACATGCTTACCGCCTGTGTATCAGAATAAGATTTGTTCACAAAAATTACATTGAGGAATTCAAAGGCATATGAATTTTATAAGCAAAATTACAAGAAATATCTGGCTTTCTGGACTTGTTCTTTTCATAGAGTTTCTGGCGTTTTGCACAAATGCTTTCCGATTCCGAAATTTCTTGACTATCTCTTCTGATGCTGTGGTCGCCCAGATCATTGGGCGCAACACAAATAAACTTATTCTTCGAATTTTTTTTTTCTAACTCTGTGCTGAACCAGCTTTTTATGGAATTCTCTTACAAATTCACGCTGTACAGTCTTGTTAGACCCTATTCGAGCATATTCTAAGACACACAAAGTCTATTTTATTTTATTTATTTCTACAAGTTAATGCAATTTCTATACCTGAAAAGATGAAAATGAGCTATACTGTAAAACAAAAAAATTTGAGTTGTTTCTACACACGCGGTTAAATTTGAGAACATTTCAAAAACTAGTTTATGGATTGCATAATGACAAATATTTTGGAACACTATAGATGGGGGAAATTTTTTCTAACCAAAAATCTTTACATTCAATTTTTTTGTTACTGAAAAACAAAGCATAGTCATAAAGTCTTGTAGTTATGCACACTCAAAGAGCAACGGATTGTTTTTCCTATTTGATGCTGCAAAATATTCCACAGTTACTTTATTAGGGAACAACAATGTTAAAAATATTTAAAAGTAAAAATGCAGTGAACATAATGACCAATTTTAGTGCTGCAGATGTCAGAATGCATTTAGTGCTGCAGCGTAGGACCGTCCGGAGTCGTTTTAAATATTCATGTGGATATGAAAGCAATATTTGCATTCAAGTTTTGCGTTTTATTCGCTAATAGCTTTTCATAACCGAGCCTGCAAGTAGAAAATGTGCTTTGTTGTCCACAGAAGGATGATAACATTTTTCTGATGTGAATACGATTCTAACGCCATCACTTGTGACATCCCTACGGTGCGATTTTGCCGTCGTAAAACCTTTGCAACAGTTAGCTTTGTGTGCTTTCGCTTGATGGCACTTCAAAGTTTTTACTCGTTAATTCCAGCTTCTTGCGCATTGGTATTTATAGTACAAAGACCTGGACTTACCGTTAGCTGTCTTTCTGCTAAAATACCCGAAATATTGTCACGTGTTACTGACACAAGCTTCATTAATTGCGTTACTAACCTAAAAATAAGAGCATGAAACATTGATATTTTGTAAATCTTGGTACTTGTAAATCTTGGTATTGAAAGCACAAAGACTTATGAAGGATCATTTAAATGCGAGAGCAGAAGCAGTAATTAAAATGAGGTGAAATACAATGGTTCCATATATACAGACGCAGGCCCGTAGCCAATACTTGACAATGACTTTTGGATTTTGTAGCGTGAATTTCGTAAATGTCACTGTTAATTAAGTGTAAGTTGTCACAGCTTTTATCACGTTTTCACCCGACGTCATTTTGAAACGCGTTGCTGCCGATTATTTGGTCATAGTATTTGGGAGTCCCAAAATACCCTTCTTCACATACCAACTGAAACACTTAAAATTAGTTGACCCTTGAGCAGACAGATAATACCACAGTCAAGGACACGCTTTTTCAAATACACACCTGTATGTTTTTGGAGTGGGATTTCTTTGTTTTGCTCCATTCATGCAGGTGAATGTGAAAAACTGAAACTGCAAGGCCATTTGTCCTGACAACGGGTTGAATATACAAACACAATGGTGCTGATGCGGTATTAGGAGTATAATTTTGCTTCTGGCCGTAACGGTTGGAAGATGTGGACCCACATAACGAAAATTGGCACAAACGTGCAACATAAAGATTGAACACACTAATCAACCAAAAACTGCGGAAAAGCGAATTAAGACGTAAAAAGAAAGATGTTCAAACTGAATAGTTTGCGCAGCGCCGAAAATGTCGCTGCACAAACCTTTACGGCTGGTTTTCGAAACCAAACTTTCGAAAAAGGAAACCCCTGAAACGCAGTTGAATGTTGGTCGAAATGGCAGTGACCTATTTCTACGGACCACGTAGTCATTGTTTTCAAATTAGCGACAATTCAACCTCACAGACCCAGCACGAAATATCTTCAGGGGCGTAGCGGCAGTTTTATAGCTGCCCGAGCTCTGCTGGGCATTTTCGCTCATGTTTGTAGGCAACGACCGACCATTCACTGCATGGCAGAAGTGACGGAGCGCAGCTCCGGCAGCACTACACCACTGAATATCTTACAAGTTACAATATACCAAAACATAGGCTAACTTATAACGCGTGATGTGCGTAGGTCATGCGCTCAACATTCGGTTTGGTTCCACAACAATATTCTATCATTTTGAGGTGTGAAATCTCAAAAATTTTTTGAATCTTTTCACTTTGTGTGTAGTCATTGCACAGGAATGGCGCAATGCTTTCCATCACCTCACACAACTGCCACTGAGAGGGAATTTTCGGAGTAGTTGCGCAACAAATGTAGTCTGAGACAAACATCGAGTCTGGCTGCTTGTGAACGCCGTCTCGTTCCGTGCACTTCAGCAGGAAAACAGCGTTGTTTGTTGCAGTGGGACGACTGTCAACTTCTTATCAGGGCAAAAACTCACTGCGCAAAATTGGTATGTTTGAAATCAATTTGTTGGGAACGTAGTCTCTCATGAAATCGCCTCTAAAGGTCTAAAGAAACCATTATGTATCATTTCCATTCCAAGCACCACGCGCCCTGACGTCGGTATTTCGGATTCTCAGCCTTTCCACTGATAACGGAAAGCAACAATTTCAGGCCTTGTGCACAGCCATCAAAACGCGTACGGTTCGACGAACCTAACAAATGGCTACGAAGCAAGCCGAGCCTGAGCACGCGAATTTAATCGATCAATCGGGCAACGGGAAACTTTGCAGTTCTGGCGGCAGGTTGCGACATCGACCTTTCCACGAGCGGCGCTCATGATGACGCAAGTGCGATTTGACACCGCACCGAAACGAAGTTTTGTTTTCTCGGTTGTTGAGCGTTTGACACGCAACGAAGCTTAGAGCGACGTTGTTGGCAATAAGCAACCTCGCGAAGGTTGCGTTGCTTGCGTTTCACTACCGCTTTCAATCAGACCGGCTAAAAAATGTCGACACTGCGAATGCCGGTAACCTGGCTCGCTACGTACACAGGCCTCGCAGCCATACCAACGAGTTCAAGGTTTCACGTCATGCTTTTATTCAGTTCGCGTGTTTTCCAGACCTCGCAGAAAACAAACAACAACCGACGCGACCCGGACGGGGGGCGGCAGTGCGCACCCGCGTATGAACAGGCGCTCACAACGAGACGCCGCTTGACACACGACCAACCGTTTCTCTGCATACTTTCGTGACTTCGCTTTTGAAGAGAGACAGGGGCAACGAACACTCGGGCGCGACAGCTCGTCAGCCAAAAGCAATAAATAGAAGCAAACTGCGATGGCGTTATTAAGCACTACATCGCCTTGCGACGTGCCCGCGTTCAGGGCGCATACAACATTCTTACCTAGGCATGGACGGCATCAAGAGGTCGCAACGAAGAGAAGATTCAAAAGATGCAAAGCGCACAGAGGCACACAGTGCTTAAAATAAATCGTGGATCTCGTCACCAAGTCCAGAAAAGTGTCAACAGGTTAGAACTCGCATATGAGGTGCGGAAATTGGTCAAACCAAACAGTTTCAACTTCTTGCCATTCTGCCGCTGAGTCTGCTTGAATGTCTGATGCAAAGCTGTGGAGAGGACAACCCAGCAACGGCAAGTCACGAAATAATCACAGTGACATAGTTACGACTTTCTGGCTGGAGAGTCGCGGTTAGTAAAGTACCTCATGTATTCAACCAAGACGGTTGATTGATTCGCACACAGCTTATACGAATCGTTTTAGACAGTTTATTTTTACTGCACAGGAGAGATTAAGCTGTTGTGGTTCGACAGTCTGATTTCGGACCTCGGTTGCAGTAATTGGGTTTCTGACAATACGTAACGTTATCCCTGTCTACCACATCACGGATCCAATAGACCCTTACCAGAAAACGACATTATAACGATAACAGAATAAGAAATATTCCGTGCACAGTTAGTATGGAGAAAGCATGCGCGACAACGCGATGGGTAGTTGATATATTATGCAACTGTAAATCTATACAAACAAATCTTTTGTCTAAATTTCAAAGGGCGGTACATTTGTTATCACAAAAAACTACACAGTAATTATTCCCGCAAATTCATCTCAAATTACTTAAATCGACTCAGTACTTGACCGAATCTACAAAACCACGTTTGGATTCTGATTTAAATTTCCGATTCCGAAACCTAGGAGCATATCATGATAAACATGCGAACGCGAAATCACATTGGAGGGAAATGCCTGAAAATCGAAGGCTTAGAAACGTTTGGATATAAATGTCACATGACGATGGCCTTACGAAAGAATGAGTTGGTTTTTCGGTTGCGCGTTCGAAAAAAAGTGATTTTGACTCAGTAGAAGAGATCTTTGATAATCGGAAGTGCCCGCGAGTTTGAGCCCGAAACTTAAATTGGTACTAGAATCTTACGACAGAACCTCAGCGTCAAGCGGTTCACGCACTTTGAGATCACCAGTTCGCGTGCCTTATTTTTGTTTCTGGTGCGTATTGCGAGGGCGATTGGACATGGAGTGCACAGAAGGACTGCTTTCAGAAAGCGCACAGCAGGCAATGACGAATAACATAAATCGATGGCCTAGAGACGGTGACCAAGCGCAATACTTCATTCCAATAGTACGCTACAAAACGGCGAAGCGCCAAGTCTATTGACCGCAAAACACTCGATAAAGGGAAGTAGCAAACGGTAAGGGAGACCACAACAACGGCATTTATATTACTTGACAAATGATTAGCGCAAGCTTAACTGTTCGGAAAAAAACGGATGACATTTGCTGTTTTACACGGAAAGAGATGAAGATCACTAAGAGTAGTGTAGGTTTTTTGATAACCCGCATTTAATATTGCCGGCGATAAAGAAAAGTTTCAACTTGTGCTTTTGTCGATACAAAGAATGCATATTGTGCAGGCGAGGCAAGGTACGCAAAACGTAACTGATGGAAAAGATCTGCGCTTACGAACGAACAGCGCATTCACTGGTTTGCACTCCGCACCCCACGACCGGTACGCTGCTGTTAATAGCCTTGCACTGACCAATTGCACGACCTTCGTACGGTGGATTTCGGCGACCATCCAGTGCAGGAGGCTGAAAGACATTTTTCGCCACGAGATTTTTATCAGCAGTAGCAGGGTTCACAGAAGATAAGGCTTGATCTACAGGAGCTGGGCTAGTTGCTGGATTGACATTCATGCTGCTGTCGAGAAGATCACGAACATTCATCAGCTCCTCTTCAGTTGGCGCTGGTGGGTGAGCTGAGGGCGTTCGGGCGCACAGTCCCGCTGTGGGCCCTTCGCTCAACCACGGATGCTTGAGAACATCATTAAGGGAGAGTCTTTTGTTCGGATTTCTTTGCAGCATTGTTGAAATGAGGTGGCGACACGCTTCGCTGGCTGTGGTTTGTGCCCGCTTGTAGCGCAGTTCGCAAGCCACTGTGTCCTTTTCTTTGTGGAATGGCACCTCTGCTTCAAGCATGGTATAAAGAAGGACGCCAAGGGACCAG
>JGI24021J15306_10012384_pt1 | contig 10591 bp, 2 predicted proteins | sample Ectturendosymbi1_FD_15306 | JGI IMG/M metagenome (IMG submission 15306) | reverse complement strand
CTTCGCAAAATCCACTACTAGCCCCCCTTGGAAAAAATCCTTCCGACGCCCATGTACATGGAGACGACCTTTGCTGCCGAGTGCTACGGCGTTCCACCTGTGACGCAAACATCCATTTAATACGACTACTTTCGCTGATTAATATAATACCCGTCAGCCCGCGAAAGGCGCGTTCTGTGTAATTTCCACAAAAACGTGACGGGAGTTCCACCGGGTTCGCAGGATGTTGTTCGCAAACCTTACTCGAGCGTAAATATGATTTGATTCAAAGAGCAGTGGCCAACTGCTGCCGAGGCCTGTGGGTCAAAGACGGTAGCAACATGTTCTACACACGGCACTTCCATTTGGCAGCAGATAAATCAGCCTAATTATCATCAGTGCCAGCGCGACCTTCGGTTAAAGGCTTCATACCGACGAACGCCGTAACGCCAAACAACAGTTCAACGTGCAAATCTTGGAAAGAGTCGTCCGACCGCTGTTACGTCAAAGAAGCACACCAGTCAAAAGCAACTGGTACAGTTTTTGCTTCCAGCCAAAGCGACAAACATGTTAGGAACGTGATGTGCTTGAACGGAAGTGTTTTCATTTTATTCGACTTGAATGACTGCTTGTCCTTTGCTTTGATCTAGTAGAGAAAAAGCTTCTCAGCACTTTTTTTCCAAAAGTATCCAATGCAGGTGTGTCAAAGAGAAAATCATTCATCGGAAATGATGCTTTAATTCGATGTGTACATGTTTTGACAGAGCTTGCTCTTAGCTTTGCTGTACATCTTCGCAACAATTTTTCGTACAATGTACTCTCCAAGTATAGGAATGACCGCAACTTACACAAAACTCTGATTCATTGTGCGCTATACTTTTTCTTCTGCAGTCGCTAACAAGCAGGCAAACAACCGATGTTTGCTTTCATCGAATGTGAGTGGATGAAAACTACAAGTTTTCATTTTATACTTGCAGTAAATGTAAAGGCATAAGATGTACGATAAAAACTTGCCAATTTCCGAAAGCGTATACCTGGAAGTCCTAGACAACGGGTGGGGAACCTATTTGCTATCACACAGATTGCATAAATTGTGGAATACCGCTGGTGGGGCGCAAAAAATTCTAATTTTGCGTTAAAATTCTACCTTTGCCTTCCAAAAAAGAATAAGAAAGGAAAACTACAGGTATGAGGAGCAACAGAAACTTCTGTTGACCTTACTGTCTAAAAGTGTCGGCTTATCATGGAATTTCGTATCGACGCAATGTTGTGTTATGAGAATTCTGATGCGGTCCATATTAAAGGTTCACGTGGGTTCCACAGAACTATCCTAGAATAGATCACCGTATGACTGTTTACAACATGAGCAGAGCGAGGACCATCCCATCAAGTTTAGCTTTTTCTTCTATTCTGGGCGTGTTTGTGTGAAGTTCGCAAACGTTTTCACAAAAGGAGTGAATACCGATTTCCTTTTCTAACATTGCTATGCTTTTTGAGCTCTAGCGAATATGCATTGCAAAAAGTTTCAGTAGCTTTTGAGTTTCTTGGAAACAGTTAAACGGAAGACAAAATACGACGGGTGGAGAGAATACCATGTGTATTGTTTTATTCCAGTGTAGGTTTTATCTGCAGCTTCATACCACGCTGCACCTCAAAATTCTATACTTCCCAGTTCCTTACAACCGCTTAGAAAATTTTTTAAATTGCCCTATGTTTTTTTGACACCTAATCAAGGTGCTTGCAGTTCGAAGCTTCACAAACAACTGAAGCCAGTCGCCCATGCATTGATTTGCAACAGTCGTCAAAAGCTTCACTTTAACCACACGTGAATCTTTACAAATGCTTCACCTAATCGATGACAGGTAAGTGAAAGTTGGGTCTTTGTGGGTAATTTCATTCTGTTTTCGACTCGCGTAATTTAGTGATAAACAGCACTTATTGAAGTGCAAAACAGGCGGGATGAAGACAATAAGACATCTGGCAGGCACACAACAAGTTCGCAAGTGCTCAAAAGCGTTTAATTGTAATTTTCCACCGATGATTGGCTGCGCCAGCTCTGTACTAATGTAGACCTAAACAAATGTTCCAGCACGATAGAAATTGTTTTCGGTAATTTGTGGCGTTCGTTGCAATGCTCCATGATTTTATTATCTGGAAAATGTGAAAGCAAGTCATATGAGATTACGGCAAACCCTCGTAATTTTATTAATTTTCGACGTTTCCTTAAGTGGAAAAATAAAAATGCCTTTGCGGTTGTTTCTTAGTTGAAAAGAACAGTTTCTTTTGTGCAATATTGTTTACGGCGAACATTGAATGGCTTATATAATTGGCTTTAAGCGAGCTGATGCACTTATAGCAGTCGAAAATATTTCTTGCAATTTTTCTTTGGTATTCTTCCAGTTTGTTCTCAAGATTGTTAACGTCCAAAAGCATATCAACATTGGAACACACTTGAAATTTAATTAAAACTTTAAAGAACATCCTTAGCATAGGAAAATGTCGGAAAAACCGAAAATATCAGAAAAAGTCCAAAAACGTTTCTTGCAGTACAAAAGCCCATGTTGGTAGCTGTTCCACATATCTGTTAAATGCGGACGATGAAGTTAAGACACAGTCATGACATACTATAGTCTACGAACATGTTTTACTGGTAAAGTAATGCAACTCCAGTAAACAAACATAAACTTTTTCATCTTTGTTTTTTTCCTGTGTTGCTTACCATCGATTATAGAGACTTCATTTCTGTATTTGAAAACGAAACTACAGCTTTAGAACTCTCTATACTACAATTAAAAATATACAACCCACATTGGTACATTCACCTTTCGGCTAATTTTCCATCAGTTTTTATGGTTTAAAGCAATAGATCCCGTAGTGCATTCAAAAACACTCTTACAGTGGTTTTCAAGAAATCAGATTGAAACTTCTTTCTTGCATCTGCAAACAGTTTCAAATTATTTACCATTTTGATGTTTCAGATTTGAAAAGTAAGAATTACAAGAAACTTTGCTGTCAATTAAATGCCCAATTAAAATATATTTATTATCTGTTGTACAGATGCTGTTGTACAGATGCAGGTAACCAGGGACCGAGTTTGCTAGAAAACTTTGGGGAGACAAACTTTGTGTGATATGCATGCTGTTGTTTACGTTTCGTTGACGTCATATTTCCGCGACCTTTTTGTAAACTTGGCAAAATGGGAGGCAAATTATTAAACTAGTATTTGACAATGATTACTAGGTATTTTCTTCTTTACTATGTAAACAAAAATTTAGTATTAGCACTTGAAGAGTTCTTTTTCATAGTACATAAACCAAACACAACACGTCAATTATTCTTTAAAAAACAAAAAATACATTAAAAGATTAAAAGTAGAATTTATAAATATGTATCTCTGAGATTCCATTAACTGGCATGCCCTAACAGTAATTCAGCTTAACCACGAAATTTGTACAACTACATCATTTTGTCACAAAATATTTGTGAGGCAAAATATATTGTGTCCCCCTTGTCCAAAAGTTGGGGGCACGTATCTCCGACGCCCCTGAAGGTCGGGCCCTGCAGGTAACTGAATGAATTATTCATTTTTTAAAATATTTTTTGTATACAGATACGTAAAATTGCTTATGCCTCTCCATTAGACAAGCGCTTGCTACAACCACAAGGACCTTACCACACTAAAGTTGGTTTAATAATTAAAATTTGTTACACTGCAGTTTGCAAAATAGTTGATGCTTTCTTTGATTCAAAATCCGATACTGCGTTTACTTTATTTTGCTTCAATAACATAATGAGTTCTTTCTTAGCTGGTATACTTAGTAAAAAAGAATCGAATCAATTCACTTTGTCTCATAACAACACTTTAACTTTCAGTATAGAGACTTGAGTATAGCCAGAGAATAAACAAGTGGACAATATTACTCTTTAACAAAAAGCAATGTTAAACGCTTAGAAAACAGTTGAGAAAAGAATAAAGAATATGTCTTTATTGTCAAAAACGGGTAATTTTCAATGATTTGTCCAGTAAATATGTTTGTAGATAGACGTATCAGTACGCGGTAATGAAACTACTGTGTCTTCTCTCTCTTCTGCCTTGAAGTGATGAAGGAATCAACTGTTTATTCCGGAAGAGGAGGTTGACTTAAAGTCGTATACTGCATTTCAAACAGCAATTCAGTAAACTCCGAGCAAAACAATAACATGTTCTATTTACTGCAAATATCGACAGAAAATTTTTCTATCAAGGGCAACAGTTTAAAACATACAACCCTTGCAAAATTATATAAGAAAAAATGACGCACAATCAATGACTTGATGAAAATTATGTAATGTATTGAACGAAAACTATATAATGATTTGAATGAAAATTATATTGTGCGCAAGTGCTTTCAATCTTCAGCAAAAGGTCACTAATTGAAGCGGGAAACATAATTTGTGATTTTAGTAATACTTTTTGAAGCGACTGGACTTTCCATAACTATTCTTATACAGCATAAACATTCTCTTGTAACGTTCACAAAGATTTTGCAAATATTATTTTTCAAGAAAACAGTGGGTAAATATAAGTTTGGACAATGGCAATTACTAAACACATGCAGCAGGCTTATTTTACTTTTCCATCTGTGCCATCTTCAAAAATTTGTTTTCTTCGTGTAGTCTAGAGCCTCGTGTAGAAAAGCTCACGTCATTCGCTCAAGGCAATAATGCATACCAGTAAATGCATCACAACTAAGCCGTGCGGCAGGGCAAGATGACAAGGCCTTGTACGTAAGCTAGTAAAAATATTTTACACGTGATTAGAGCTTTTCCAGAGGATTAACATGTCAGTGCAAAAGCGTTTTCCTTTCTCTAAACAGATTAGATTTGGAGCGATGCCGATCAGACCGCGCGTTCCTATGTCAGTTTACACGTCAACCAAGTTTGGCTATTGCGCAAACAATGATACCCACAGGAAGCCGCAACTTCTTTTAGCATGCAAACAGTTTCTTCTGTATGGCAGCTGTGCGCAATTTTGCTGAATAAAAAGAAACTTTTTTCGACTTCTACCTAATTAAAGACGTGCCATAAAATTTTTCAAAATGCAACAGCCACGGTTGAAGATCACTGCTTCACAAAAACCAAGCGAGACTGCAGTGTAGCAATTAAGTGCAGGCTTGGTGCTTGTTGCTGCGAATTACACCTTGAAAATTTTCCGCTGGGAATTTTTTGAGATTCAAAGATATCAGTGACGCGAATAAAGCCATCCTATCTTCAGTTCCTGCTGCTTAACGGAAAGTGACGCTTTTGGTGAACTATTTCACCTTCAGATCGGTAAACACTGAACATTTAAGATGCGTTTTGAATGCCAATGCTTATTTGAGATATAAGATATAAAACTGCCAATATGCGATACGTGCGAAGTTTGCAACTGAAAACGACGCTTATCCTGAGGAGTGTTGTGAATGCGGGTTTTAAGAATTTAGCGTTTATTTAAAATTGTCCACATGACAATAATTACTACTTGTTTGCATTGTTTCGTAATTTGTGTATGTATTTGAAAATAACTTTTTTAAAGTAAATTTGTTTATTTCTTTCCAGCATTGCTCCCCTTTGACTATCTGCTTTTATATTTTTTTGATACTTGCCCAGAATTTGAGCATACAGAGTTAAACCAAGCCCTCAGATCGGTTCTTATCAATGTGCATGTTTGAGCAATATATATATGTGATTACCTCAAACTATCTACCATCGCAGTTTTCCTGCCTATGACTGTAGTATTTAATTTTAGAAACTGACATGGTCAATGTAAAAGTTACAGATTCGTTGCTAGTGTCACTTTAAAAAGCACAGTTGCTGCTACGTAATACAAACAAGTGTTTTCAATCAAATGCAAGCACTCGAATTACAAGTACAAAATACGAGTGATTTAAGACATGATCGGAATTTAAGACATAAGACATGTTCTGAAATTAAACTACAGACATTTCTACAATGCTTATGGCTTAAAACCAAAAAGCACGGTAATTTTTTCATAGAACCTGTGAAAACAAAATTAACCAGTTAAACACATTTCTCGTCTTACTAAGGTCGGTGTTGGAACGTAACGCTTAAGTCAGCAGCAGCGAATGGTGCAGCAAGTAGCGAAGTAAAAGATGTGTATCTTTAAAACAATCACAGCAACGCTACCAACCGCGAAATCGGGTTGGTCTTTAAACTATTTCGTCAAATATACAGGCGAAGTCACAGTTGCTTGTGTGCACCGCTGGTGGAGGTTTCGCCGCACGAGATGATCGGCGGCAAGATAGTGCTGCATGGGACGTCAGGATCTCCATGTACGAACCGTCAAAATGCCTCGATACTTAATTGCAAACTGTGGGCTGTATGGCGTGTCATGTCGCAGGGATTTGTTCGAATGAAAACCGCGATAACTTTTGCGATAAGATTCCAGCGCCTGCGGTTGGAGTTTATCTTCAGGACATGCACGTAGCTTCGCCAGAAAAACTGACAAAATTTTCCTTCATTGCCCGATTGCACAGATTGTTTTGATGCAAGCGCAAAAGCGCTGTTCCCTAGATGCATATCTCATCATAAACTATTACCCGAAAGCATAACCGAGGTTATTCGAGAAACCAATGATGCGCGAAAACACTGTTTTTATCTATTTTTTGTCTCCTGCTTGTTGCTCGTCCTGACGCCAGTGGATAATATTGCACGAGCTCGCTTAGTTTAACAATTACTTAACGTTTTCCACGAATTTACGCAAAGCTCAAAATGAGGCAGAGCATTCCGGAAAAACTCCATTATGCAAGTTGACGGAAATACGATAGCGTTTACCATGATGTAGTACGATGTCACAAAGGTTTGAACTAGATTTACTGTCTGAATATCTGTTCCACTGGAGCAAACTTTTTGTCGAATACAGAAAATAGAGAAATAGAAGCCGTGAGCCGTTTTTGTCGATATTGCATTGCAATCGTTTAAAATTTTTTATCGATTGTTGCAGAGGATGTGAATCCTGAAGTTGCCACAAACTCGCAGTCCGCTTGCAAAATCCTGCTGCAGACATGATGATCTTGGTTTACTTTTCGGGTTTGTGGATATGGTTCGAGATTGTACACAAACAAGAGACGCTTAAACCTGCCAAGTAATCTTTAGCAGCAATCTTTTCATCCTTCGCAACAGATTAAGAGGTAGATTTGAATCCCGATACACAATTTCTGTATACAAAGATGTTTAATTGTTTGCTTGGGTTTGGGCGTATTTAAAATATCGAAACAGGATGTGAGAAAGTGATTTCTGTCATATCTGAAAACTTGGCTTTTGCCACTGTTACGACGGTTTTGCCATCGACGTCGCATGTTAACCGCCCCGCATCGAACATGAAGAGAACTTTGTGAAAACTCGATCTGAACAAAAGAAAGAAAACAGCGAAAGGCCATCGCGGATGGAGCACGGAGTGATGGAAGTGGAAGGAGAGACGGGCAAAGTAGACTTCGACCAACGCCTGCAACCATCTCCACGTCACATGCTGCCACCTACCGTTGACCTGCAGCATGGGTGGGGTGGCCGGTTAGCAATGTCTGAAATGCCTGAAAGTCTGGCTTGAAGGACAGAAACAGCACCACCTTGAATAAATTAGTCTCGACTTTTAATCGAAGTTCATATTTTCTTTGATTTTAATCTCGGCGCAGTAATTCTGCTCTATAATTGTGCGATACCACTTTACTGTACTGCAAAACGTGGCAATATTTCCAGCACTTTCCCATGGCGGCACTAACCCAATATTAAAGAAAAGGCAGTGCTTTCGCACGCTTGTTTAAGAAAATCCGTCAGTAATCTCTCAAATTGCTGATTTAAAAAAAATTACTGCAACTAATAGTTTCTGCGTATCGGTTATATTAGAGTTTCGTTTTCTGAAGATTTCAAACGAACGAGGTTCAGAAGTTTCTCTAATCTCGATAGAGATTTCCTGTCTCATCACAAAAATCCAATTTTTGTCGTGCACATCATAATGAAACTTTATAGGTACATATCAACTGCACTGAAAAAAAAGTGGATTGACATCTGAAACGTCACGTTTTGTTTCATCAGACATTTTCCCAACTGGTATGCAGTTTTTGCTTTACAACAGCCTATGCCTAGACACAAGGTACTTTATACATTACAGCATGTGCGTCAGGGGAAGTAACCGCAAAACGTTTGCTTCGTTTTAGTTGTGTTGCGCATGAATTTTGTGATTAAGATTGTTAAGCCACAAATTAAACCATGAGTTGGAGTTGATTTTTATTTGGCGATAATTAATATTCAGCAATAAAAAACACAAATTAGTGCAAGGACGCCAGGGCACTGAAGGAACCAGAAGGTTGTCGAGTCGATGCTCCTCAACAATTAAATTAACTTTGTTAGTGTCCAGTTTCAATTCGTGGTGTTGCATATATGTGGGAAGGAGCTGCTAGATGACCATTAGCAGGATATGTTTTAAGGAAATTGTTAGGTACCCAGTATGCACCCCGGACCCGAATCGGGTCCCTAAAACACCTTAAAAAACCCTGCCATTAGTTCCGGAACCTTCCTTTATAACCACAGCAACCGAATTGTTAGTTGCCATGAGCTTAAAATAACTGGTTGATGGCACAGACAAGTAGACAAGATGAAAAGCTAGGTAAAACGTTACCTGCAAGCAAAATTGTCGTGTCCTAAGTACTTTGAGAATAACTAAGTTAGCATAAAAATCTGCAAAGATTTTAATCTTTATCATGTGTCCATACAGATAGTTCAAGAGTTTTTCCACTGTTAGAGCTTTTATTTTGCAATTCACAAAACTAAATCCTACTGATTTAACTTTAATGAAAACTTGAAGTAATTAAATCTGAGTGTATCTCAATGTGCTGGAGTAGATCTGCAGAATGTTTTGTTTGTTTGTTTTCGAGACGAGTCACGTGCTTGAGTTTGAAAGGATTCAGCTGCATTTTGCACTACCTTGTACAAATTAGCAAGAGCACTAACTTTATTAATGAAATGTAGCTCTGTTAGATTCTGCAAAGCATTTTAAAGTTTGGTTCATAACTACCATTTCTTGAATTTCGAAAGTTTAGCATTTTACAGGTTTTTAAGGCGATTTAGGGACCCGATTCGGGTCCCTAGAGTCAGAGAAAATCGGGTCCCTAGAATCAGAGAAATCGGGTCCCTACAGGTCCATACTGGGTACCTAACATTTTCCTTAAAAAAACTGCATTTTTTCATTTGCAACAACGTCAATCACTAATATCGAAATGTTTTGACCAGGCGATAGTAAAGAACATACCAGTGAAAAACCTTCAAGAAGTTTATTTCAAATTCATCTGACATAAATGTTTCTACGCAGAGGCTGGAAACAACAAGAACAGGTGACACTGAGCAAGCTGTTTGCCGAAATTCTTTTGTTGAAAACAGAGGTATTTTGATTCCGTGGGTTACTCGTAGTAAGCAAAAATTTACATGATTTATGCATGAAATTTCGAAGCCGTTTGCCAAAGGGGTTTGCTCGCTAACCCCCTGGAGTTCCTCCCCGACTTTCTGTCGTTAAAGTAGATGAAGAAAAAAAGTTTTTGGCGCGTGTGTGCGTGAGTACCTCTACTATTTTTCAGTCGCCCGGCGTAAGGTATCGTTACCCTCAGTTTACTCCATAATCCGTTTGTATTGTTGCACAACCAGCTTATGCATTTATGTTTCAAAGGTCACCAAACCGGTTTGCGTCTTTTGTGCGGAGACTAGATGCTTTACATGACTTCAATAAGAGTAGTTCAATTGTGATTCAGAAATTTCACGGCAGTTGACCTGCGCTACATCAATTTTTTCTGTGCTGAATTTGATGGAATATGTATTACATTTGATAAAAAGTATATCGTGTATCTTTTTTGGAAAACTCATGAACTATCAAAACCAATAAATAATTTCATTCATTAAATGACGTAGAAATATCGAAAAATACACGAGGTGTGAAAACAGTGTTGGCTATTGGACGGCTTTCTGCAGCATCGAAATTTCAGTGAACCTGAGAATTGCGCACAGTATTTAATTCGCTTTTTTCAATCTCACCTGTTGGCCTTCGCCGAAATGAAAACCCTGGGTGGAAAAAAATACGAAGAAATTTGCCAAAATTGGATCGAATGCGACGACTTAAAAGCTTCCAAAAGCTCTTAAAATGGTCCTTGTTAATAAATTCCGAAACGTTTTTGATGATGTCGAAAATAACTTGTTAAACATGTTATTGCAACACAAGATGTCCATGTGGGTTTTCGTTTCGAGTAGAATAAGCTTCAGATCTCGAATTTCGGTTACGAACATTTAGGTCTCGATCTCGTTTCGTTTTTGTTCCGGTAAAAGAATTATTGCCGGTACGGCGTTCCGGTTAGACTTTCTAGTAGGTTGGTATTATGACGCTAACGCAACAATGGTGGTACCTGAACCTTACTAGAAACAGCTTTTACATCTTATTTCCTGAGCAAGGTATTATATGAGTTCAAGGCAAATCATTTCTAGCCGTCTCAACGTTCTTTTCAAAGGAACTTGTTCACTCCCTAGCCGAGCACTTTTAAATACCGGTAAATAACCTAAATAACTTAAACTCTAATTATCTGAAAATTCCCAAAAA
>JGI24021J15306_10012383_pt1 | contig 10592 bp, 6 predicted proteins | sample Ectturendosymbi1_FD_15306 | JGI IMG/M metagenome (IMG submission 15306) | reverse complement strand
AAAGTACCAAGTTTCACCTTTGACACGAAAAGAATGTCCAACAAAAATATGTGATGTATCTGTAAAGCAAATCTTTCCCACTTGGTTGAACACATTGCTGCATTGTGGTTTTGGTTAAAGTCAAGTAAATAACGATGACTTACGAACCAATGCTTACAGCACAAACACAATGTGTAAGAGTCAAGGAAAAAATATCTTTCGGATTTGTTGGTCACCATTGTTGCGACATTAGAAGAAGTGAGGATAAATGTATATTTTATCCTTATTTCCCAGTCAAGACCCTACGTTTAGAGCTATAGGTCAATATAAAGCTAGATAAACACTGTAGGCTACTTCTCCAACGTTTTGTTTGAAATCCTGTTCAGTAATGGTTGAAAACAGTCTTTTACGAAACTCTCCATCCCAAAACTAAGTCTCCACAATATTGCTGCTTTTTGTCTTCATCAAAATCTTCGCAGAGATTTGCCTGAAAACCAAACTTTCTAACATCATATACACTAGAATCATTAAATTATGCGCTGTCTGTTTCTGAATACGTGGCAACCAACGTTACAGCAAAGCCAGTTACATTTCTGCACGGAAAAAATCATGGCTATACTGTGGTCTCTCACATGTGCAGCTGTAATACTCACACAGTTAACAGAAAATAACGTTTCCAACAGTATACCACACAGAGTAAAATGTCGGAGAGCAGCAGTTAACGATCTTCACGGTCTCTAGAAACTTCAACAATGATAAAAATTATTTTATCGAAGCTAAATTTTATAAACTAACTGAATCAGTGATACCACACCAAACTCTGTTTCAACATCAACTTGGCTATGTGTGGCCTACCGTCTTGCATTTGAAAGCTCTTCACATAAATACGTGACAAACATCACTTTTATTTTTGAAACTTCTCCGAATACAAAACTTAAAGACAAAAACGTGGGGGGACATGGCATATTATGTCGTCCCCGTCTGAAATATTGGGGGCACACGTCACCCCTGTTCCCCACCAAATTGCGCCCATGCTGATTGGTAATAGTTTTGTTACGGTACTTCTTGTATAATGTACGCGGACGTAGTGGAAGGAGTGCAGTTTTTACACGTTGCAGAGAAGAGCCTGTTTGAATGATGAACTGAATTCACAAGTGCATTAGTGATCCAATCTTTTACTGCAAGTCTTCTTCCCCATCTGAATTGCCTGATCAAAGGGGAATGCTTATGTAGTAAATTATTTAAGATGCTGTTCTGAAATATGTGATGCAGATTCATGCTATTGTGGGAACGTTTACCTGCAGAATGTCACATAAATCATTGTTGAATTGATCATAGCCAATTTTGTAAACGACTTTGAAATTTATACGAAGCCGGTGAGTACCAACGTTTGCAAGAACGATTCAGTGCAAAGTTTGGAAAATGGTCGCTTGTGCCGTTTCGTAGTATTCCACCCGTTATGGAGAAATGATTAAGTTATTCGAATAAAAGTGGCCTAGCAAGGTGGATGGCGAGTGATCTTTCAGATTTGTCTAATAGACAAAACGATTTCTGGTCCGGACTAGCGCAATCACACGTAATTTCCTCTTGCAGCCAATCCTCACAATTGGAACTTGCAACGAGACGAAGTTCACGGAAACGGTGTTGGCGGATTCATGCCTTACGGATTTTCGAAGACAATGGAAGGAGCGGCGACTTGTTTTTTTGCCTTCATTGGATTTGATTCAATTGCTTGCGTGGGTGAGATATTGAGATCACGCAATCAACATGTAGTTCAGCCCTTTGGTGCAAAGCTCTAGGCGACACAATTTTGAATCACTATCCACAGTCTTAGGCAAGCTCCTTTAGCATTTTTTCACGATCAATCTCGTACCACGTATGCCAGGTTGGTGCACAATTGTGTGTTATGAAAGACAATCCCGGTAGGTAAAACTCTGCCCTAATTTAATACTTTTCTTTGTGTTATAAGGTCAACATAACAACACACACACAATTTATTAACTTAGCTTATATCAACTACGATATACGTACCTTATATAAATACAGAAGAATATAAGGACCTCACAGTCTTGCATTTTGACCGCTCATCAGCTTAATGCAGTGAGAGCAGTAAAGCAATGTGCTAGTGCAATCAAGCCCGAAACTTCAAAAATTGTTCACACACGATCTTGCAATATATCAACAAACGATAAACGAATCAAAATCACATAAAACTTTGGCTGGAAATGAAAAACTTTTCTATGCTTTCAAAGTTAAGTAAATAGGTATGGAGCTGAGAATCTAGCTCGAGGGGGAGTTAAATATCAGTAGTGGGTCTTAGTGAGTGTGCAGGGTGGTGCAAAATGGGGGGCCCATTTTTAATTTACGCGCTTTGAGGGGGCTTCCATTGTTAGTTTACGGGCTTTAAAAAATTTCTGAGCTTGTGTTTATGATTGTATTTTATTATGATTACATTTTATTTAGCAGAAAACTTGCTTGGGTGTGCTACATAATGTTGTGATTGTTAATATGTTTTAACACATTTTGGTTTTCTACCTGAAGATGAAAAGCAACATAAATGATAAAACATAAAGTGACTACTGTATAATTAAAGGACAAGGGGCCGAGTCAAAAGGTAAGAGGCCCCCAACCAAGATGTTGAGAGCCCCTGATCAAAGGATAAGCAATCGCCTTATTCTTTGGCCGTGGATATGGGGCGCAATATTCTTTATTCATAAAAATATATGGGGCCCTCAATCAAAATTTAAGAGGTTTCAAATTAAGAATATAGAGCTCTTACTTTTATGAACAATTTGGTTATTACTTGCACAATTTCCCTGGTAGCCTTCCATTCTTGCTTATAAATCTATTAATTACCCAGTTTAGGGTACATGCCCTCAAGAAAATACCATGAACTGAAAGCCATTGCAATAAGTCTACTTGTTCAGCACATACCAAAGATTTGTAGTTTTGTGATATTAACTTGTTTAATTTTTTACTGCCATAAGTGAAGTGGTTGTAGCCTAATAAGGTCAAGGCAAAATTGAAATGTGATTAAAATGTGTGAGTCAATGCAGCATATTTGATTCATTCCAGTCTCATCATAAAAAAATATGTTTGCCTTGCTCTTTCTCAACTGATTAAACTGCAGGTAAAAGACATGTTCGTTTGTACTTTGGGAAGGTGAAAGTCCAAGAACAATAAGTTCTTACAAAGCTTAACTTGGCCGTAGGTGTGGGGGCCGGGAGATGGCGCCACATGCAAAGAAATGGTCATCTATAGATGGTGCCCATAAGTGACAAGTCACTGCGATAGTCACCACAAGCGAAGTATCGTAATTCACTGATATATAACTAAAAATAGTGCAACTTAGTGCCAGTAACGTGATCTCGTTGGGTAAGTTCTATTGCTCCTGGTTACTTTCCTGTTAATTTATTGTCCCGAAAATTTAACTCCATCTTTCCCTTATGCTTGCCTCAGTAGTTCAAGGCGATGCAGATACCTGCAGGATACGTGCTGGAACTGCTGGACCTGTAGGGACGGGATAACTGGATTGCTCAAACAGTTATGTGAGGAACTGGATTTGATGGAGAGAATTATAATGTAAACACCCATGTGCTTGTGCATTTTTGCATGGTCTACTACATACCTCAATAGCTACTAAAGCATTGTTACATCAGTTGGTCTCAATTTCATTCTGAGTCAGAGCTGAATGTTTGAATGTTTTCGGGGAAGCTTTCTTTACTTTCGTCCACCATTAATGCTTTCTTTTACCCTGCAACTCCTGGATTTCGCTGCAGAGATTCAGAAATAAATGTTGGCAGTATTAGCACATTTTCTTCATGCATTATTCAATTATACATATAACAGGATGAACGTGTGAAGGTTTTGAGCAAAGCAGAAGTTACCACTCTACCTTACTGATGTAGTAGTAACCTAGTGCAAAGTATTTAGTGATTTTTGAGACTGCAGTATATTGTAGACGTGTGGGTTGGTTCCCTGGTTTTTGTGCAACACGAATGAATGAAGGTGGAGATGCTGGGTTGGGTTGATCTTGGCAGATATTTCACCAAAGCAATGGGTAGGCGAAGTCTCACAAACGGCCAAAATTTCGTTCTCAGGGCCAAACGTGTTTTATATATTTTTTATAAACAAATAGTTTCCTCAGAAACAATTCCACAATACCATCGCCAATACCTGGTCTGAATATACTAAAGAACAACCAGTCGACTGATTTCACCGTGCCCAACAACCCATGCACCATGAACTTACTTTAGGCTACTGCTCAGCGAATCAGCGTGAACTTCAGTTCGTGCGTTTAGAAAATAAACTGTAGATTAGAAGTTTGATAGATTATAACCATGGTTCTCAAACTGTGCGACCCGACCCTGATGCGTCGTTTTAATTTTCCAAGGGCGTCGTACAAAAGTAAACGCAGTGTAGTTTTATTTATTAAGCTAATAACGGTAAAAGTCAATGCAAACAACTTTACCAACGAACAGTTATTTTTCAAGTACAGTCACGCTGACGGTAGATAGCCTACTTACTATCTCATGACTACGTAGCTGCAGTTATTGTTTAATAAACACGCTTTACTAAAAAACGCACTGCAAAATGTTAAATTCCACTTTGCGTCACACAAACGAAGACTACAGTAGTCAGTTGAAAAATAATCAACTTGCTGGTTCCTTAGCTCAGGACGCATTTTTATTTAAATTTGGCTTAATTAAATAAACTCAACATTTCTCTACAAAGGCCGGATAAAAATATGCTTGACGTATCAGATAAAATGGTGGTGTTCCTTAAAAAGCTATCGTTGCAGGAGGAAGATGTCGCAAACGTGTCAGGAAGTTCTCAGTGCTTTTCTTTCTTGTATGGCTTGCTTGAAAAAAATGTATGATGCTGCCTTCAAGTTTACGTAGTATATTTTTGCAACATGTATTTTATCTAATTAAGGTCAAATCAAAATTTTCCTCAGTACCTTTCCGATAATTTATTATTCAAGCTAGTAATGGATTCGCCATCTTTTTGTCCAATCTACCCCACCATCATTTGCTGAAAAATAAAAAGAAGACTGCTGTGATAATTCCTAGAGAAGAAAGATTATTCAGAAAACCCAACAAATTTTTGAATTAAGTTGAATGACGAATACCCAGCTTGGGCAATAAAACGCTACTGATGGTTATTCCTTTCTTTGCGTCATATTTATGCGAAGCAGGACTTTCTGCTTTGGCCGTGATTGGAATCAAATAGCGATCACGATTAAGTCTTGATAGGAAAATACGGGTGGCAGTTTCACCAATTCTTACAAGATTCGACAAACGTAAAAATAAGCAAGTCCACGCATGACATCATTAAATGATGCATGTTTATTTTTGTTGTTTCATCAATAAATTAAACTTTCGTAATCATTAGCATCTTATTGCTGATGCGCCGCAAGTCAAGCAAACCTTTTCGAAGGCGTCGCAACGAAAAAAGTTCGAGAACTACTGGATTATAGCAATGATCATTATGCGTCGTTAACTATCTCCATTGTCAAGGTTTGGAATGTTAACCTGGGTAATTCAACTGTCAAGAAGGGCAGCGTGCTTGTTTGAGAGCACATGACGACATTTTAATTAAGTGTTCAAATTCCAGAATGTGGTGCCACATTCGAATTGAGCCAAAATGTGTCCAAATTTCCAAAAATACTCACAAAAGGCAAAAAATATATGCGCCCAAACCGCTTCTGCAAACGGCCAAATTTTCATAATTTGGTCGCAAAAATGCCAGGTTCCCAATTCTGAGCTGAAGTACTTTCGGGCCATTTAAGTTCAAGAGTAGTGATGTTATATTTTTCTGTATGTTGTGTGCAATTGTGTTATTCGTGTAGCACAGGGGTCTCCAAACTACAGCCAGCGGGCCAAATGCGGCCCGCGAAGACATTTCATCCGGCCCGCGAAGCCGTTTTGTCAATGATGAAAAAAATATAATCACGAAGATTTGTTGATTTGGAAAAATATAGCATATCCCGAAGCAATCACATTACGCAAGACGTCCGGCCATTGACATGTTTTGTATTAGCTTATTTGGCCCTCGGACAAAAAAGTTTGGAGACTCCTGGTATAGCAGATTACGGTGCACATATGGGAAGGATAATATATTACCAAAGAAGGTATATGAGTTGATGTAAAATTCAGCATCAGATATCAGCGTTACTGTAAATATAAGCACTGCTTTTTGAAAACGCTGACCGTATTTCGATTTTCATTAACGCGAGGGTAGGGGACCCCCAAAGTATCCTCCATAGTGGCCCCCAAATTGCCAACCACCTCTGTTAACTATGCAATACAAGCAGTTACTACGTAAACTCCAAGAACAATTCCAGGAATTTTCGCAGCAGTTCTCAGTTGTAGTGAGACGATCGTGTGCTGATATTAACGTCCAGATACGTGTAACGGTTTGAGCAAACCTGACATATTTTGACGTTTACGGCTCATTGCAGAGATGTTGTTGTTTTTGAAACTGGATCTAAACTGAACTGCAACGTGTTTTTCAGGTGAGGAAGCGAAGAACCCCTCAAAAAGTATCCCCCGCTCGATCCTCTTCACGCTCCTAATTTGTCTCGTATCGTATATTTCGGTGTCGGCTGCCTTAACATTGATGCAGCCTTACTACCTGATTGACAGAAGGGCTCCACTACCTCTCGCATTCAAAGCTGTTGGCTGGGACTGGGCGTCGAAGCCTATCGCCGTCGGGTCGATGTGCGCTTTGACCGCCAGGTACGTACTTAAGGAGCATGTTTAGGTTCAGACCAATTTTATCAATTGTCAACACCAGCAAATATGAAAATAACGTTGCTTCCACCTTTGTCTCTGAGAAAATCTTGTGTCAGTGGATCCAGGTGATTATTGTTATGTCTACAAAAAAGTTCAAAAGGTAAGTTGAAGCTTGAAGGAGAATGTTTGCCACTAACTTGTTGTGCTTGAAAACAATATTGTCCTGCTTTGCAAATAGTTGTGAAAACACCTGTTAGCTAGTTAGGTCGGAAAGCTGTTCTAGAGTGGAGACACAAAAAGCGTTTTTTTATGTGAAGAAAATTCCCAAACCTTTGGGAAGATCTTGCAAGAATATTTGCTGAAAAATGCAACCGCGTAGGCAACTGTAATTTGTGTTGATTTCGTTTCTTCATTCACGTGATTACGACAGTGTTGACAATCGAGGTTAAGGGTTTTTACCCTTTGAGGACCGCAAATCCACTATCAGGGCGTACGGGAAGACATTTTACTAAGCGGGGCTGACAAAATTTGCCCTAAAAATAAACAATATGTCCTGAAAATAACATTTTAGTTTAATCCGAATGGGGCCTGAAACCTCTTGTAAATCTGTTCTACACAGTTGAACGCATTTATAACGGCTTCGTCTGTAACGTAACGTCAATTCGCCTATAACGTTAGATTTTATTCGGTCCCGGTGGCATCTTTTACATGCATTTCAATTCGCTTATAACGTCAGTTCGGCAATAACGGTCATGATGCAATCCCCTAGAGGTGCCGTTATAGGCGAATTCTGTAGTTACGTTGCTTGGTAGTTCAAGGGGGTGAAGTTCCTTGCGTGCTGCGTTCTCCTCGACAAGAAACCTTACGATAATTGCCTTAGCTGATGCAAATACGTACGCGACTTCGATGGCGCAACGCAATGGTTGCAAGCGTCGGTTCCGGATAAAAGAGTCTGACTCCCTACACCTGCCTGTGTTATCGTTGCTGTGCGCTTGAGCAAGGCATTTAAAGACGCGCAAAGCAACCTGCACGTCCGTGCTGCCCACTTCTACTGAACATTGCACCTCAGGAAATGAAACACGCACTCAAAATGCAAGTGCCAGTGTGTCTATACATATTGTATCGCATTCGCAGGTTTTTTAAGGTGTTTTAGGGACCCGTTTCGGGTCCCTAGAATTGAAAATCGGGTGCCTAGAATCAGAGAAAATGATCATCGAGTCCAGAATCAGCGAAAATTGGGTCCCTAAAATCAGAGAAATCGGGTCCTTACAGGTGCATAAGGGGTACCTAACATTTTCCTTAAAAAAACTGGTATTCGTATACTGTGATTGTACCATGTACAGTATGGTACGATGTTCTGTCGTAAGATCGTTACCATCCGAAAAAAGAAACCATGTACAGTCGTTTGGCAAACTGGAAAGTGGAATTCATAAAGTACTAAACCTTAATGCAATGCAAGAAAGCAATACAATGTGACTGTTGCATGTGTTTAGAGTAGCGGACACAGGCCAGTTTGGTCGGGGGGATGCGTCATCGATTTGCAATGAACCCAATGCTTCGCAGGACCATATTGCGTAAACCAATAGCTTCTACACACGTACATTTACGAGGAAAGAAGTCTCAGCTTGGTTTCGAAGCTTGAATGAAAACATTGGTCAAACTTTAACACTGCACCGCTACGGAACCAACAAGCAATGTAGCACACAACAACCATATGACGCAGTCACTGGCGTCGGCGCAGGTACATGAAGAACTCGAGATAAACAATTCATGTGAGGGCATAATACTTATTTTCATTGTAGGTTACGTTTGTTACATCACAATTACCGGTGGCAGTAACCAGCACAGTGCAGTAGTGTTGTTTGACTTGTATGTTGCAGCAAGTGAGCGTAGTCACTTGGATGCGGTTTAGATCAGTGCTCTTCAAATGGAAAACCTTACAGTTTTTAATTGTTGTTTGGAATAGTCTACAACACCCATAATACTAATTTGTGTGTAGCATTTGTTATTGCAGGTAATTTTGATGAAATAATAACAAAAAGCGGGTTGACTCTGTTTATACTGAAACCTAAATGAAGAGAACGGAAAGAAACAAACAAATTGTAATGCGTGAAAGCACGAAAGTAACGAAAACACGAAAGCGAGAAAGCCCGATCATTCACGGGCGTCCGCAGAAATTTTTCCATGAGGGGCAAGGTCAACATTTTGTTTATCATTTTCAAATTGCTGACGATCAGTGTTCCCTCTAAGATAATTTTACACTAAGCAAATATTTGTTTTAGTGAGTATGATTATTTTAGGGCTGAGTAAGTAGAGTTTTCAATGAATTACAATTTTTAATTATATAATAAATATACAATCTTATCAAAATACGAACAAAATACACATTTCATTCAAATAGCTTCTTGCTTGCGTGCTTTTCCATTGCTTTGGATTGTTGCAAGTGCGCGAGAATGAGATTTCACTGCGCAACAGTTCTGGTGGTCCTAAGGGAACATTGCTGAAGATGCAATGCAAATGGACGTTCACAAAACTCTTTATCCTCTCTACACTACAAAGAAAATGCCCCATATTACGGTAACAATCACAAAAAACGCTTCGTTGGCAGCGATAGCCAAGTGTATTAGTATTACGACAATGTACACAGTAGGTTATCTGCAGATTTTCAACACAGGGCATTTCGTTTCAAGTAAGCATTGCCATGATCTGTAAAGAAAAAACATTGGATTGCCATAGTTTTCAACGAAACCACCAATTATGACTTCACTTACTTAGCAAGCAAGACCGCACCCAGCTGATATATTCAACTGAACATGTTTCTGAAAATTTCGGGGCGGAATTGCCCGGTTGCTCTCCCCCTGATTGCGGATCAGCTAGCAAGACTTGTCAGCATCACTTAGAAACAAGAGCTGTAAACGTCTGGGATCTCGTCCAAAGCGATCAATAAAACATTGCTACACAAACCGGACAATTAAATAGACCTGAATGTTGACACGACTACGGACAAACTTACTAAACTTAAAACACCACGCAGGTTTTGCAAAATTTGCCAAATGAATTATGAAAACTCGCCACAGCCAATATGGCTTTTCCAAGGGCGTACGCAAGGGGGTTGGGGTTAACCCCCCCCCCTTGAGCTTGATATCTTACGAAAACTTTATTACCTGCGCAAATGAGATTAGTTGTTTTCGCATATTTTTGCTTGTTAATTTGTAGACTTTAATGCAAATACCACGGAATGAATTTACACGCAAATTTTAAGGAACATTACAAATGGGCGAAAACGTAATAATTAGGTTTTAGTGGGAATCGGGGTTATTGTCTGTATCCAGAGACCATCTCACCATTTTTTGCAGATCTTTCGTACATTACGCATGTTTAAGATTGTGTTCCGCGATAGTTCACTTTATCCGAAGCAATTGCCTTTGTTTTGTCTGCTATGGCTAAACAGCGCAAGTTCTGACCGCATTGGCTAGATTACAAATTTCTGTAACATGATAAAACTGTTGTACGAGCTCAAAAACAGCAGTTGTTAAAATAGAAGCATTCAAGCATTTGATAATTTTCAGAAGGGAAAAAGGAAAACCAAAAATTTGCTGAACTTGTATAACAAAAAGTCGAAAGCTTTTTTTGCGTACTTTATGCGCATTCTCAATTCTTGTGCATTTAGCAAGATTCGATCTTGCAAACCGGGGTGTGCGTCAGCCAGTCCAGCACACTTTCTTTGCTCGACTGCTCGTATTCGACAAAACATTGGCACAGCCTCAGTTTGCAGTTGTAAATTGCTCTGACGCAGTGATGAGTGTGTTTCACTCCCCTGTTTTAACGCGCAGCCTCATATTTTTGCAGTTATGAACTGCTGTGTCGTAGCGTTTT
>JGI24021J15306_10012381_pt1 | contig 10592 bp, 6 predicted proteins | sample Ectturendosymbi1_FD_15306 | JGI IMG/M metagenome (IMG submission 15306) | reverse complement strand
TTTTCACCTTTCAATAAATGTAATCATCATTGTGGTATCATTTAAAATCCTGGATTTGTGCCCAATCGCTTTGTTTCAAAAATTGTGAAACACCCTGTACATATCTGTGTTCAAGTCAGGGGGTAAGCAAGAACTGAACTCGAGCAGAAAATTTTTGATAGGAAATCGATTTCACGTAAAATTACCCATCCTCAGTCCTGAAATTTGCAAGCAAAGCTTACGACTGAAGATGCGTAATTTTATGTGAAGTCGATTTTCTATTACAAACTTGCTGATCGATTCATTGCTCACGCCCACAAGTAAGTAGAGCACTTACTTGAAACCTAAGCAGTGACTTGCATTAGCACAGGACAAGGCTGCTAACTTTTGAAAAATAATTTTGCAAACGTTTGTAACAATTACAATGTTCAATAAAGAACAGCGACCGCAGGTAACATTACACAGTTGCAGACGGTCACCATTAGTTTTACCTGGATCTGTGGTCAAGTGATAAAATCCCATTGCACTTGCATGTTTCACAATGTCGCTACCTATAATTAAATGAAAGTTGGCGAACACACAGTAGTCCGTGCTTGGTTTCAAGTTCGTCAGCGTCCATAAGTGTAATGCACGTATTTTCAAGCATTGCTCCTATGCAAAGCATTGTGTTAGAAAATGACAATCCAAAATGCTATCCTGTGATAGAAGATTTGTGAGTAATTTCAAACATCAAAGCGATGAAAGATGTTGCTGCTGTGAATAATAAGTTGGTTACTTTCAACAGATAACTGCGTGCTGAGGTCATTCTTTCGTTTCCTGACAATAGACTTTGCATTTACAAGGAAACAGCAAGTTCAAGTACACAAAGTAATAGGCTTTTGATAAAAATACCACGTCTTTTTGCTACTTCATTTTTCTGATTAGGTAGCAAACATTTCAGTACCTGGTGATTTCATAAGTAGGCTTTTATGTTAACTTTTTAATGAAACCAGGCAATTTTACTTGCTGGTCATTTTTGAAAGAGTTACTTGTATGCATATCAAGTAATAATGCGTCAACAAATGAATTAAATGAAATTGTATAGGACGCTTCGAAAACAATTGCTTCGATCTTGAGCAAAGATTAATGTAAACAGGTGTTTTTCGAAAAGTCCAACATATTATTTCAGTCGATGTTGGGTTATTATATTTTATGCCGCTTTGAAGGAGATTTACGTTTGCTCTTACGCGCATTTTTCTAATCAAACATTTTAGCATAGAAATCAACGAATTACTTTTGCTTCTGGAAAAAGTGACACATTTCAACAGTTTCTAAACTTACTTTTGCAACCCTGTTCAGGTCCAAAAGAAACACTAAGGGGGTTGGTAACATTGGCCTAATCGAGTAGAAATTATTCCCAGCATCACCGAGGCTTACTGAAACGTTTTAGCAGCACAGCAGCGTTTTTAAGCAACTCAGAAATTATTTGCAAGCTCATCTGACCAGAAAAATCGAACTCGTGTTTCGAAGAAAAAAAATTTTTTTAAAGTAAACATAATTTCCCCAAAGAACGTGGGAGGTACGTACGCTAAAGACACCAAAACGGCAGGAAAATGCAAAAAATTCCACCAGTAGCCCTTACTAGCTGTCGGGTAAAGATAAAGATCAAAATCTTATTCTGCTCGACGATTACGGCTCTATACGTGCAACAAAATTCGGTTGAGACATGAAAACACGTTTTTTTCAAAGATATTTTTGCACGTTTCAGCCACATAGGTCTTCGTGGCCAAAATAGCTACATGCTTCGGCTCACAAACAAGTTACAATATTACACAATTGCCACACGTCATTTACCAATGGCTAAATTTGTCATCATTCCTTTGTTACCCGACAGGCATCCGTGGCTAAATTGATCACACCTTCTTTGTTTTACACGTGAGTTATACAAAATGGGCGAAATGGCCCATAACCTCCCTCCCTTACCCGAAAAATAAAAAAGTGATGCTGATTTCGACAGCATTGATCGATAGAGCGCCTAAAAATCGTAGCTGCTGAAATAATCGCGCTTTAAATGTGAATTCTAAGTATTTCTAAAAGCAGTCGAAAAATACTTTTGGCCAATTTGGTCTCGTGGACCTGAGGATGTGTGAAGTTTAACTGAAGTAAATATATCATTTCCATTTATATTTTGCCAGCTGCTTCTTGCTGCACGACCCGGGACTCATGGAATTTTGCTGAGCTGTATTTATCTTCCCATTGCAGTTTTAAACATGCACTTACCCCAGCTGTACATTTAACAGTATGATATTGTTTGTTATCAGATGCATCCAAATGATCCGTTGAAGGTGCAACAGATGTGCATATGCTGTTGTTTTCCCAACCTGAACACCCAATACATTAGTTTTTCTTGCACGAAACTGATATGTTTTTGGTGAAAGCATACAAGGGTCATTTTCAAAGACGTAAGGTAAAAAAAAGCATCAAAAGAAAACCACAAAAATGTATTGCTTAATGTCAGAAAGACTATAAAATTTTTAATACTGTTGCGATCGGAAATCCCGAGCGGCATGTGCGCAAAGCTACGCGCTGTGGCAGCAAGCAACAATCCAGATCATGCTCGCAATCTCTCTTACTATTGCTTGCTCGCGCTACGTATATAATGGTTCTATTCTTCGCACACATCCCGTTCGTGGTGAATCACATAATCAACGCAACGCCACCGGAGAGGTTGCAACAACACCATCCAATATAATTAGTGCAATCAAGTGAAAATTAATTTATTAAAAAATCCAGGATTGGTGAAGTCTGTGTCAAATAATGAAGTGATACCAGAACAGGTAAATGAGCCGAAACTACCACGTCGTATATTGCTGTTTTTGATCAACATGTGCTCATCAATGTCGTACGGATAAGGTAAAGCACAACTGCATTGAAACAAACCTGCCATTTCCGTCACTGCCAATGTGAAATGAACTTTATTGAACTCGCAGCAGAATGTATGTGCTGCGTTTGGCAGCTTCGTTGAGACGCTGACGTTTGGCGTTCGTGCGTTTATGACGTGAATTTCAGGTGGACTAAATGAACCTGACGTGCAAAAACCATATTAGCAACTTCCTGTGCGTTTGGTATCAGTGTTCATCCCAAACATGCTTAATGTTTTCTTGTTTCTGTAGTTGTCTTTCCATACAGTTCTATTCTCACTACAAGCTATAGGCTACTTGCAGACCTTGGAAATGCGACTATGTACTTCCTTAATTTTATTGGCTATGAAGTGAAAATGTTGGTTGCAAAACAAAATTACAGTTTAGAAAAGTTTCCCTTCGTTACTTTTATTAATTGAAACAAAATTAATCTTTATTAAAAAACATCACGTCATTACAGGTAAATCCTAAATAAAAAAAGATTACTAAAACTGCAAGCAGTCTGCAAATAACGAAATCGTTATGCATATCAAGTGTTAAGAACTTCAATAGCGAGCTTCACTGTCTTTACAAACAACTCACAAACGTCATCACCATTCTGAACAATCTTTTGTTTTGTTTTGTGGGAAATTTAGCATTGCACCAATATGAAAGCCTAGTTTGTTTTCTCAACTGTAAGGTACAATAATTGCGAACTATCAAAATTTGCGTGTTCACGCAAATACTGATCAATTCCCCACAAAAATATACATTTACGACATTTTTAACGCCACGGGCTGCTGATTAATGGGTTACTGAAACATTCACATACGTTTTACTCACTTAACCTTTTCACCCAAATGGCGCCTCCCTTATTTCTTTTATCGTGGGTACATCGGCACATCGAACAATCGCAGTTCTCCGCATTTTGCTCAGGTGAGCAAGAAATTTTCGCTCCCAACTTTACTTTTCCTATAAAAGAACAAAAACACTCTGAATTTTAAGATACAATGCAAAGCAAAAATAAAAGCAGAAAATGAAAACAACTGAACTGATAAAAAGACAGCTTGCTTCGATCTTACCGTAAAAAGCAGGGTCCAGGTCGATGGCGCAGCTCCATGTGTTTGTGCCGTTTTCTACAGGAAGACAAGTTCTTTTCACCCAGTTTTCAGATTTTCCGCAACTGCTTATGCTGAAAACAGCATAACTAAGTTATTTATCGCAATGGTATAGTTTAGGGCGTAAACAATAAACGCCTAATTTGATTCAGTCCATTGCCTCATGCCGAATGGCAGAAATCTGATCTTAAAAGTTTTTTCCTGATTAATTACTCTTATTGAAAAAAGTTAAAGTAAATGCTATTATTTTTGATGGGGAACATGACGAGCGTTTTCGTATCAGTTGCTCAGGTGTCTAGTCGGATCTACAGTGAAGATACATCGGTGCGCTTCGCGAATGAGGACAAGCACTGAAACACCTTACCTGTAATATACAAAACTCAGTTCTTCTGTACTGCACGTAGCACAACACGTGCAGCATGTCTGTAAGTTGCTGCTGCAACGTAGCAAACCACACCCAAATGACATTAGACAAAGGATGGACAATTTATAGTCTGCACTGCAAAGATTACCTTACCGGTTTGAAAAATAAAAAAGAGGTGAACGAAAGCCGACCGGTAAAAAGAAATATGCCAAACTCAGTACACTTCAGTACGATGTGCACACCACCTTTGCAAATGTTGTTCGTGGGATACTACAAATGTTTGGTTACTGTTGCTACAGAGAGGCAGCTTGAGAGCGAAAAAGAACAAAAATTAAACACATGAAATAAACATTGCGAATAATAATCAGAACCAGGGGTGAAAGCAAACCAAGCAATTGTAAACCCCAACATTTTGATACAGAATTATATATTTTCAAAGAAATATTAGGTTGATATATGTTTCATGTGGAAACCCCAGAATAAATTATTGGGATTCTTGTATTGTAAGCTGTTTCCCCGTGGTCCAGTTTATTCGCAATCGCAACCTTGTGTAAAACGTAGTTAATGTGGAATGCACAGAGAGAATCGAGTGCTTTAAACAATGGAGAACGAATTGAAACATCATCTTTTCTGAGATAACGTAAGCAACATATCTTAGAAGCACATTTAGCGAAATTATTTATTAGAAGAAAACTGTCGCAAAAACAAACATGCAACATATGATTTCGCAACATGGTTTGGTTGCAAAAATCAATGGGAAAAAAGTCTTTGGCAGGTTGGGCGCATTGAACAAAACAACATTTGTTTTCAATTTTTTTTCTTAGAAAAACATTTTTTTAATTGTTTTGAGAAAAAGGAAATTTTGCTTCAAATGTTTGTTTTAATTAAACAATTTAAACAGTTTTTTAAAAAATAAACGTTTTTTGTGAAAAAACAACTATTACAGTTATTTGTTCTAAACAACAACAATGTTACATGGTGCAAGCAGACCACCATACTCAAGTCACCCGCTCATGTCTGCAATGCATTTGCGTTTTGAAAGTGAAGCTCATCCTTGCACTGTTGAGCGTAGCGTAACAAACAATGCAAAGTAATGTATGGAAGGCGATACTGCAGAGCTTAACTGGACTAGGTGTTAGTTAGAAGCAGTCACAGCAAATGCGTGTCGTGTTAAAGTGATTCAGGTTCGGTCCTGAGACTTGGCGTTTCTCCGTTAGAACAACTAATAACATCATGCTAAGTTTTACTAACAGGTAATAAAATTTGGCATTGGTAATCATGGCCACCAAACGGTCCTGTTTATTGAACTACTCCACAAAAATCAGTCAGTAAGAACCGGAAAGCAGCCAGATTCAGATACTGAGACCGTGATGGCTGACCCCTGTGATGGATGCGATAGGCAAACTTCTCGCAGTGACCTCGTGAGCTCAGGCGTGCTGTCAACGCTCTTGAGCAGTGCCGCATCAGCCCAATTCTGTTCCCCCCCAAAATGCTTACAGGGGCCCCCTAATGGTGATTCATAAAAAACGTTATGCTACATCTTGGTGCCGAATGGCCTTCAAAACGAAATACCCTGATTGCAGTCACAATTTTGGCAGAACCAGGCCCGTAGCCAGGTTTTAAGGTTTGGGGCGGCAAAATGTACTTTTAGGTGGGTAATATTTTTGTTTTTGTCATGTGTTTAAAACAAATTTTTCTGAGCACAACAAAATTTGGGGGGCACTAAAAGATTTGGGGGGAACTGTCCCCGAATGCCTCCCGTGTCTGCGGGCCTGGGAAGAACCGTCGCCAGAAAGTCTTCTATTGGGGCCTTCATGTTTGTGCAAGGGGGCTAGACATTCTGAAAATTTACTTTTAATTCACAACATGAACAGCATTGGCAGATTGTGCAAATTACATTATAAATATTTTCCCGAAAATAGCCATAATAGGCTCGTAGTTTCCAACTAAAATTCTTTGAACGAGCTTAGCAAAAGGAGTTGGGTCGTAAAATTATTGTCATTTAATTGACGATGTCGAAATGAAATGAAAAGTAAATGTAAAAAAATTTGCAGGAAATCAGAATCAATCCTATCGTCAGTAGCGGACACAGGCTAATTTGGTGGGGGCGATGCGACATCGACTTGCAATGAACCCAATGCTTCACAGGACCATATTGCGTAAATCAAAGTTTCGCGTATGCTCATTTCAGAGGAAATAAGTCTAAGCTTGGTTTAGAAGAAGCTAGATGGATAAAAATGGTCAAACGTTAACACTGCACCGCTACAGAACCAACAAGCAATGTGGCACATAACAACGATCTTACGTAGCCACTGGCGTCGGCGCAGGTACATCGAGGACTCGAGATAAATAGTTCACGTGACGACATAATACTTATTCTCACTGTAGGTTACGTTTGTTACATCACAATCACCGGTGGCAGTAGCCAGCATAGCGCAGTAGCGCTGTTTGACCTGAGCGTAGTCACTTGGATGCGGTTTAGATTAGTACTCTTCAAATGGGGAACCTTATAGTTTTAATTGTCGTTTGGAATAGTCTGCAACGCCCATAGTAATTTGTGTATAACATTTGTTATTGCCGGCAATTTTGATGAAATAATAGCAAGAAGCGGCTTGATTCTGTTTATTTTGCAACCGAAATTAAGAGAACAGAAAGAAACAAACAATTTGTAATGAGTGAAAGCATGGAAGTAACGAAAAAACGAAAGCGAGAAAGCACGATCATGCATGGGCGTCCGCAGAACTTTTTCCGGGGGGGTCAACGTCGACATTTTGTTTATCATTTTTAAATTGCTGATGATCAGTGTTCTCTCTAAAACAATTTTACACTGAGCAAATATTTGTTTTAGTGAGCGAGCATGATTATTTTAGGACTGAGTAAGTGGAGTTTTCAATGAATGACAAATTTTGTGAATTATATAATAAATATATAATCTTATCAAAATACGAACAAAATACACATTTCATTCAAATAGCTCCTTGTTTGCGTGCTTTTCTATTCCTTTGAAATGTTGCAAGTGCGCGAGAATGAGATTTCACTGCGCAACAGTTCTGGTGGTCCTGAGTATTTGCGCCCCTTAGAGGGAACATTGCTGACGAGTGGCGATGCAATGCAAATGGACGTTCACAAAATGCTTAATCCTTTCTACACTACAAAGAAAATGCCCCACGTTACGGTAACAATCACAAAAAACGCTTCGTTAGCAGCAATAGCCAGGTATATTAGTATCGCGATACGACAATTTACACAGTAGGCTATCTGCAGAAATTCAACGCAGGGCATTTCTTTTCAAGTAAGCATTGCCATGATCTGTAAAGAAAGGGGAATGGGATTGCCATGGTTTTCAACGAAATCACAAATTATGACTTTATTTTACTTAGCAAGCAGGGCCGCAGCCAGCTGATATATTCAACTGAACCAACAACTGAACATGTTTTTTAAAATTTGGGGAATTGCCCGGTTGCTCTCACAAGAGCTGCAAACGTCTGGGATCTCATCCAAAGCGATCAATGAAACCTTGCTTGCCTTTGGTATTTTTTTCACAGTGAACGCTTATCACACACAAACCGGACAATTAAGTAGACCTGTATGTTGACACGACTACGGACAAACTTACTAGAATTAGAATATCACGCAGGTTTTGAAAAATTGACCAGATGAGTTGTGAAAACTCGCCACAGCAAATATAGCTTTGCATTCCGTATTCACTCAGATATCAGAATTAAACCTTAACGATAAAAACGTATTCCCACAAGCCTGCATAGATGCATTCTAACAAGCCACGTAATTTTATACTGCATGAAAAGAAGCCTGCAGAGTGTAGTTTGACACCCAGGCACATTGGTCACACTCGCACTAATAATGGATGTTTCAAACTTGTGGAAGCATTGCAATAGGCTTACTCATGCTTCTTTTCAGAAAGTATAAATGTACATGACTTACCGCTATCAGCTTGTCACTGTCTCGCTGCATTGCCTGCCAAGACGTATGCGTTCAACAGTCTCATGCAACAAAACGCCTGCTTCCGCAATATAAAGAAAACTCTTGCAGATTTGTTGCCGTGTTATTGTTACGCAATAAAGACCAACAGTAGAATAATCCGCTCGCGACGTTCGCAACCACCTCTGCAGGCAAAGGAGGGGGCATGATTGAATTGCAAGGTCATATGATTGCATAACCTATAACTATGAACCTGACTCTTGTGCAGTGTGAGTTTCATACCGTCAAAAAAACTGTCATTGCAAGAATCAAATCAATTAATCGGAATTAAGATGCCGCCGACTTCAGTTTTTTCCAGAAATATTTGGTTCTTAATCCCAATTTCCAGGTTTTCATATCAGGTTCCACAAACTAAAGCCAGCTCATCTAGTGAAATGAAAAACCGTTTTTACTAATTGTTAGCATAAGTTAATTTTTAGCATCTTTAGCGACGTAATGGTTAAGTACAAAAATATTTTTGGCGATGATTTTCAATTAAATCAGTGTCATGTCAATACCTCTTTAGGTCTGGTGGGGGGGATGCATCCCCTGCACCCCCTGTGTCCGCGCCTGCCTATCGTTCAGTTATCAAAACATTATTACCGAAGGAACAAACATGAGGCCGGTCAAAGCATGTGTGCCGCGATGAACGTTTTCTTTCATTAGCGCGAATTGATAAACTTTGCCATGAGCTTAAGTGAAATATGCTTATAAATCGTGCGCATTGGGCTTTATACTGGCCGAAATACGCATGCAAAAATCTCGCTGATGTCTGGACTGTTGATCTCCTGGTGCATGGCACATGTTCAGATTAATAACATTTTGTGTCTCAAATCGCCCATAAATGTTGACAAATATAGACTAAGGCCTACGTGGACGCAACGATTAACATCCATAATCCACTAACTGCACTACTCTGTTTTAGGACAAGCCCAAAATAGATTCTTCTTACTACACAAGTAACTCCATCTGGCTGACTGAACAGCAGACTGCACAGATGTGTAACGTTGGTCGTAAGCACCAAAGGTATGTTGCTGCTATGCAGTACAAAATAAGAGAAGACTACCTGGGCTAGACATAGCAGCCTACATTTTTTACAACAACCACTATACGAAATACGTTGATCAAGTGGAAGTTTGACTTCTGGACGTGTACAACTAGGCATGTAGGCAGGGCCGGATACATGAACGTGAGGGCCATCAGGGCAAAGTAGGTCCGTAACCAGCTTGGGACACCAGGTGGGGCGAAGAGTTTTCTGAGAGGCCCAAATTTTTTAAACTATGTCCAACACACTTTTCCAGGGGAGGCGAAAAAAATTTGAGGTGGGCTTCGCCCATCCTGGTTACTGGCCTGGGGCAAAGTCGTGACCGCGAGGTCCCCGACACGCTTAGCGCAAGTGCTCAGTTCGCTCCTTTGCCTGCAGAATCAGGTTGCGAAACTTGCTAGCGGATTGTTGTACTCCTGGTCTTTATTGCGTAACAACAACATCTTCAAAGGCAACAAATCTTCAAATGTTCACTTCAAGTCAGGGTTGCCAGGTTGGCCATTTTGGGACCAAATTTCAAAAATTTGGTCCCAAATAACACTTGCTGGTCCCAAAACTTTCGTTTGGCCCTTTGGCTCTTTTCCAGGATAGACTGACCCCTTGCTAGAATTAGGTCTGGCCACCCTGGGTCCTGTCTGATTAACCATATATTTTCACTTTTTGACTAATTGATTGCAGATTTTTAAAGGTTTTCGATAACAAAATTTTGTTAGGATCGTTAGAGTTTCAGAGTTAATGTGAAAGTAAGTTCATCAGAATACCTGTTACTTGCTGCAGCTGTAGAGGTAGCAGTTAGAACTGTTGCGTTACCTAACTTACTGCTACTCAGGTGGTGCACATGTTTACTGGTTTTGTTCAGATTGTTGTTGATCGCTTTAGCACTTATCGAGGATGATAAATTTATCTCAGTTAATGGCTACACATGGAAATTAAGTTGTTCTATTACCATCTTTCATCACGTACTTGCTATGCTATTGCGCTACAATTCTGGTTGAGGAACATTCCCATTTAATAAATTGATAAGTATAGGTTCATACAGTATCACTTTGCAACTGCTGATAAGTTTGGAAAAAATGGTTGACCCTTTTTTGGCCCCTTGTCTTAGAATTTGGCTCTTTTTTGGACTAGATTTGCCCTCTTGGCAAAACGTAGGTCTGGCAGCCCTGCTTCAAGTTACGATAGTAGGCGTTTAGCCGCATGTGACCTGGGCTCCCACTGAGGGTATTTTC
>JGI24021J15306_10012379_pt1 | contig 10592 bp, 6 predicted proteins | sample Ectturendosymbi1_FD_15306 | JGI IMG/M metagenome (IMG submission 15306) | reverse complement strand
GTTATTTTCCCAAATTTTAGTCTTGTTTTTCACTATTAAAAGTTAATAACAGGTCTATGAGAGGTTTGCCAAAAGAAGTTTTAAGTAAAAGGTGTTCATGGGGAAAAATTTAGAAACCCTGACTTAAGCCAACAACCGGTTCTCGGGATTAGAGAAATTCCAAGAACAGGTTATTGCGAACCCGTCGAATCCTATCACTGGCTAGGCTATAGGTATTACGGCATGAATAACAACCATGAGTCAAGAAAAAGACTGGATCAATGAAAGTCAGACTAATTTCGTAACTTTGATCACATGATACATAAAAGAGCAGACTTATTTCACAGGTCATAGTCAAAGCTCAGCATTTAAACAAACACAATATACTGTAGAATTACAACGTATTTGAGAACCTTCACTGAACCAAACTTTTCAATACAGTAATCTGTAGTCCCGAAACTGAACCGAAGTTTGCAAAGAAGTTCAAAACAATGTTATCCAATCCAAATATGGTTAAGAAGAAAATATAAACTCCAAATCCAATCTACGTTCATCTCGGGCCATTTTTTGGGCATGTGAAGGACAATGAGGTAGATTTCTTGCAGCAAGGTTGGGCTAGACTGGAAACGACTGAGAGTGAAGGAGAGAACTAAAATGGAAACTGCTTTCACGAAAAACTCAGATCTAAATACCCTGGTAAAAAAACTGCTGAACCTTGGGCACCGTTTTTAACTTGTTGGGTGCCACGTTTTAGCTCGTTGGGCACCATTTTGCAGCAAAAAAAGACATGAGAAAAATGTCAAATTTCAAATGTCAAATCATTTGACTCAACACTGACTCGAGCTTGCAAACCAATAACTCGAAGTGACTCGACAGTTCTTGTGGTTGTGACTCGACCAAGTCACGCCTCGACTTGACAAAATTTTAGATGACTCGACTCGAGTCACTGTTGCATACATGCAACAGTGATTTCAGCGCTCCAATTCCTATTCTACTTCAAAGCTCTTACGCTATACACGCACCAGTAATTCCAGAGCTGCATTATGGTAGTATCGACCAATGACATGCTGAAAAGGCGAGTGGTGTCACCACTAGTATAAAATTTTGTTATTACGCTCCTGGGCTATAGACTTATAAGGTCAGAGTTGCCCATTCATCAGGAGACCACACTTCGCATCCCCTGAATAATCCCAAAGAAAGGCATGGCCACGTTGTGGCCAGAGGTTCAGCTGCCATGATTTATATTTTTCTNTTTTCGCAAGTCCTTTCCTGTTGTCGGAGCAACTGTGAGTTTGTTATGCTCAGGTGGTATACAGTACGATCGAGCAATGATCAACGTATAAAACAAACCCGAAACAGGAGTTTTAGATATGCTTAGAACATAATCAATTATTTTGAAATATTTTTTCGATAGATATAAATACAGTATATGCATACCTGTGCTTCAATGCCCTCAATATTCTTTAGAACTTTGATAAGTTCATCCTCATTTACTATCTTCCTGTACATAACCAGGCGGTGGGCGGCGCTGGGATCATAACCACGACGTACAAGGAAGGTGACTCTCGTAATGTTAGGCTTTGGAAAATGCTAAAAACAATTGTACTTTAGTGAACTTTCCAACGTTTTTTGCCTAATGCCTAAAGCTCGCTTAGCTGGGGTTGAGTGCCGGTCAGGAGCTACAGCGCGCTAAGCCTTCATCTGAAGGTGTGGAAACCATATCGGTTCCATAGATTTGAAAAGCGAATGACGGAAACAATTTGCTTGCTTGTAAAAGATACGATGCATGCAATCATTGCGGATTCAGGTATATATTCAATTTTCACAAGTTAATTGACCGAGACGTCAATCTCAGAAATTAATTCAATCTTTGCAATTATTGGTCGTTTCGATTTTAAGTATCAAAGTAATACAAAAAAAGAAATAACTAACTCCCTGCTGTCGACAGCATTAGTTTTTTGTTATCCAACAAACATGATCGTTTTAAGGTCACTCCCTCTTCAGTGTTTGGATAATGAGCTTTCCCGAAAACACTTCCTGCTCTTATGAACAAACACCAAGAGGATGTGAAGCAAAGCAGGCGACAAGAAAATTCCGATTTGGGTTTTTCTATGTTAACGAACTAACTTTTTCAATTACATTTTGCCTGTATGAGAACAGTGTTTTAATTGGTGTGCATGTTTTATAATCGTGGTAAGCTTTTTGTTGGAGTCTGTGCGGTGATGTTTTTTGTTGCCAAGTGATTTGCTGAGAGACAGAGGTGCATTAAAAAGAGCTTAAAACACAAGTGATGAGGATTGAAGACGCATTCATAGAACGATGCTCTAACCGCGGCACGTGGGTTAAAATGTTTTTTCCCAATCGACTCTAACTGTAGCTTTCAAAATGCTTTTGTGGTTGCTGTTATGTTTCTTTTTTTTATTAAAACCAACGCGAGAGTCCCGAATACCTAAGTGAAACTGATGTTTGTCTCATATGCGGTAGATCCATTGCATTTCTTCAATGAAATATCCGTGAGGCGAAATCGGTTGTAATCATCGAAATCAAATCTTTCGTCAATGTTTGCAACGTTAATCTGCTATGGGGCCATATTTCATGCGACGGGACGTGATTGAGGCATTTTNCATGCATTCAACAACAGTCGGACAACTCTAAATATTTTTCATTAGTCTGCTTTCATCTTAACAAAACGAAGTAGTTTTGAACTACTTTTGAAACGAAATCCGTTGACCAAAGGCAAATATTACATGTGTGGAACGAATCACTTTACCTGCTCAACTTTCATCCGGTGGAGAAAAAATTGAGAAAACGATTTCATCATGCCAGAACCCACGCAATTTTCTCTCTGAACAAAAACCACAATTTTGTGTAATTATGACTGAATGCCGCGAACGACACTATGACACTAACGGAAATGCATTCTTAAAGAGTTTTAGCGCAAAAGATGAGGGCTGCTATTAGACTCAAGCAAAATGATAGCGTCTCAGGCGCGCAACCAGGGGGGCATTTGCCCCCCAAAAAAATTTCAAAACATTGCATAACAATTTTGACATTTGCAGAAAGTTTCAAAGAATAAAGATGAAATTTTATATTCTAATCATTTTTAGAAAAATCTTATTTGAATTTATCTTTGACCTACAGGTCAATTATCGCCTAACAAGATTTATCTTAAGACATGCCGTTTGATCAAAAATTTCGCAAAAAATTGGTAACCTAGGTTTTTTTAAGGTGTTTTAGGGACCCGATTCGGGTCCCTAGAATTGAAAATCTGGTCCCTAGAATCAGAGAAAATCGGGTCCCAAGAATCGGAGAAATCGGGTCCCTACAAGTCCATAGCGGGTACCTAACATTTTCCTTAAAAAAAAACTGATGTAACCACAAATATGCTGGAATTGTCAAAACTTGGGAGATAGTTTAAAATGTTGGTATTTCTAAGTCATTTTTTATCCTTTTGTTCGTGTACCACTTTTTTCTGAGATAGGCTTCAATTTGGCCTCTTGAAATTTTATAACATTATGTCCATACCGGGTACCTAACATTTTCCTTAAAAAAGCCCTGATATAACGTATATGTAATGTAACAAATACGTTATGTAAACACTTACCTATTTATATAACATTGCGACCATATTTTTTAATACAAATCTTGTTTGTTAGAAGTTTCATTTACAGTGAATTAAACACATTCGGACTGCCCAAATTCAGAAAAATAAGCTTTGCATTTAATATTTTCGTCCCTATCCCTGTGTAAGAAATGGTTTATTTCAAGGCTATGCAAAAAAATCACCCTACCAGAACAGTGAACCTGACTCTTTTGTAGTGTAAGTGTCATATCGGCAAACAAACTGTCATTGCAAGAATTAACCCAATTGATCAGAATTTGCTGATTTTTCTGCTGATTTCACGTTAGCCCGTTTTGCCCCCCCTGCGGACGTCCATGGTAGCAATCAAAGATCCCCTCACCCTTGACATAAGCTATCTCTCAAGTTTGGGATTTTCATTTGTGGTAGAAATCCAAACATGCTGGGACAGGGGTTCACAAACTTTTTCTGACCATGTACCCCTTCAGCATTTCGGTATATGAGTATGTATTCCTAAACTTTCTTATGACAAGAAAGTGACAGCTATGCAATAAATGTACCACTTCAGATAGGTAAATGTACCCCTAGGGGTATATGTAGCCCAGGTTGGGAACCCCTGTGCTAGACGAATAGGGCTAGAACAATTTTGCTAAAACAAGACGAAAAGGTAGGCAGGTTTACTAGCAGCTTATACATCTGCCACACCAAAGCCATGAGTGCACTAGTTGAGTACGGAACCAGGTGTTTGTACTAGGCTACTAATTTTCACTCTGTCCTGATCGTTCGGTCTGCATCTTGATTAAAACTGAAAAGTTCTCTTTTTCGGAAATGTTGTGAAGATAACTTTATCTGTGACCGTTTGCGAAAAAGTTATACCACGGTTGAATAAGCACGATGACGTCATGGAATGAAATTTCATGATAATTGCCCCCCCCAAAATGAAGAGTTGATTGCGCCCTGTAGCAGCTAGAACGTGAATGGCCAAGCTTTTGATTCGAGGGCCGAATTCGCGAATTCCTAACCACAGGAAGGCCGAATACAGTGCAATTTACGTAATCTATGCAAAAACAGGTGGGAAAAATATATTGTACTACAATAATAACAATAAAATTACACCATTTTGTTTACACTTTTCAAACGCTGCTTGCAGCTACTATATAACTACTGCTGCGACAGACAAGTCAAGAGACAGGCAGCAGCCAATGCTGTTGCACTGCTGTCCAGTTGGAACGTGGTGCCTGAATAAAATGTGCAAGGTATTTGGCGGGCTGGATTAAACTGGTCGGCGGGCCGAATGCGGCCAGCGGGTCGTAGTTCGGCCACCCATGAGCTAGAAACATTGGTCAGCGCTCACTACCATGCTGTGCTTTCATAACTCTGCGAGGATTCTGACTGCACGTATCAACATTCAAGTGACGAAGTACCACAAGGGCAAAGCAGCCAAATCTGTTCCCAAAGCATTTTACCAGGAAATTTACTAGGCTACTTGAAATCAGCATTCTGACAATTGACGTAACTTGCTCTACCAGTCTCGCGTAACTCTTGTGGCCCACAATTACTGAAAGATAGATATGGGCAATTTCGATTAATTGCATACGTATGAAAGCAAAACCACGAAGGCTGATTCCTCAGAAGTATGCCGCGAGACCAGAGCTGGTTTTATTGAAATTGATTTCTTGGTAAAATGCTTTGCGAGCGCACTTGGCTGCTTTCACCCTTCTACTTCGTCACTTACATGAGGTTAACCTGTTGAGCAAAAAAACAGAAAAATGTGGGTGTGATAATGGAAATGAGCAAGAAAAGGATGGAGTAGTTTTTTTTCGCGTCTTTCTGTCACAAATTAGCACTTAGTTTGATGGATATTTCATGCTTAGGCACTCATGTGAAAGCGGTTTTTAGGTCATTCGGACAATGCTACATTCGCACACTCCATGAACAAAGATATTCCTGTATATTGACAGTCGTATCGATCAGAAGCTTACTGGTCTACATGAAACGAATAGATACTGAATTAACACAGAGGAAGGTAATTCATTCAATACTGACTAGGTGAAGGTTGTAGTAAATGCCTTGAATCATCCGTGCCAGAAATGGGAAAACCACTGACTTGAGGCAGACCCTCTTTCCAAACCAATCCCCGATATTGATGAGCGGGCGATTGCTGAAAACCTTCCATGCATCTGAAAATTGATCAGGATAGTCTCTCCCAGACTGTAATTTAAACACAGCCATATATTAAACTTCAAGTCCTTTGCAGCATTTTAAGTCTACGTCCGTTAAGATTTTTAAGCATTTTCTACCTCAGTACTAAACTGTCTTAGTCGTATAAATTCAGGTTAGCACATGTGTATCGCCAGGTTTTGGTTGATAGGGGGCCAACAGAAAAGCGGGGAATACATTCAGCACAAGATCAAGAAACAGTCATCGCCAACTTGCAGTTAGGGGTCAGTAATTACAAATGGGGATACCTGACATCACTAGTCTACCGCTAGCGATGGCCCTGAGTAGGCGTCACAGCCCACCTTCGTGAAGCTGAACAAAACTTCGTAAAATTTCGAAATCCACAAAATGCTAACACGAAAAGCAAAAACATACATTTCGCCTAGTGAAGAGCACACGCAAGTAGAGATTAGCTACAGCCCTCTTTAATGTTAAGTTTGAAACTGCCTTCGACATTCTCCACAAATAATAATTAATAATTTACCCAGTTCCAAATAACAAGCTGAACGTCTTTACGGAACTCGATCGAATTATTCAGCAAAAAAGAAAGGTACAGATTGAAGAAGTCACAAAATCGATGATACATGTTGTTGCCTTCGTCAAGTTTCAACAAAAACACTGGCTTGTCAATAACAAGATCGCACTGCGTTGCGTTCGTAGTTGAGTTGGACAGATCGCTAAAATGCTTCAATTCCGCGTACCTGCAATCACACAGTGGATGCATCACATCAGTCTTAAACCACTTGGCGTGCCAAAAAGCGTCCTACGTTATCAATTTCGGTGCAGGTCATCCCAATTAACTGTGTAAGTATACATACGCTGAAAGCATACGCTTGCAGCAGGTAAACCCTCCCGTTTTGCAGTTAGCTACTACCCAGTACCACGTTTGTGAACCGCTACAGGAGCTTGGAGAAGAATTGTTTGAGAGCGTGGTTTGAATTTGTTGTGGAGTACCTGAAAATGAATAGGTTGCGAGAAGGCAGATTGTTTCACGGGAAACTTTTGTGCCACCATGACTATAAGCTGCTGTGATTGCTAGCGTTTTCGTCAAGCATTTTTAACTGATAAAGCTCCACAAAACATTGTAAATTCCCACAGTAGGTGGGATAAAACGCTACCGGTGTCTTAGAAATTGATGATATCGTTCAACCACCGACGCTTTTCAAAAAGGAAGTCAAATCGCGTTGATTTTGACTGCCACACGGGATTGAATGATCTAGAAAGATCTAAAGAAAAAAACATAAAATGTTTCTGTAGACATTTTGACAAAGCAAGAGCTATTGTCTTAACATGTACGGAAAAAAAATTTGATATTTTAGTTTTGTTAGTTGCACCGAATTTTACAAGTTTCTGAACTATTATTTTGTTAAAGATGGCTTATTAAATCCGAACAAAGAATCGGAGTGGTTTGAAACAAACCGCACATACGAGACAGCGCGCTTTCGCCTCGACAAAAAGCCACCGCTTGAAGTTTGCCAAAGCAGTAAGACAGAACGTTGTGCTAGGGCCTGTGTTGTGTACTTCCAAGCTGCAATACCATCATGCCGTAGGTAGTTTATTTTGAGTGAGAAGTAAAAAAACATTAGTTGACGTTGTGAGAGTCCTTATTAGGAACGAAATATGACATAACCGTATTTACAAAAATACTATTAGTTTGCCCTTGTGCCGTCAAATCCTTACATGAATATCTTTAAAATTACCAAGATCTTAAACCACCATCTAGGCCTCCGCCTGTATGCTGCCTAGACAGCAGCTCTGCGTTGACACTGCAAGCTCCACCAATCTCGCCCGCGTCGAATGGATCAGTAGGATGCATGCGTCGAGAGCGTGGATTTCGCAGATCGATGATAATGTTGTGACCGCTGCAATATTGCATCCGCCTAAGAAAAGTTCAGTATATATGTGAAGAAAGTAGTTTGAAATGAAATCCGAAAAACATTTTCGGAAACGATATAATTTAAATGATTGTAGAAGCTTATACCTACTTCAGGAATTGCGGCACTAGCAAGGGTGGACATGGTCGGCAATGTCGTGCATTGTCCACGTGATTTTAAACTTAAACCTCTCACTTTTTTCTAGCACAAAGGTTCCCAACCTGGGGTACATTCAAAATTAACAATAGAAGAGGAAAATACTTATAATATTTATTATATATATTTATGCATATATCAGTGAATATTATTTTCAAAAATCATTATATGCTTATTGTGAAGTATATCTATGATTAGTCGTGATGAAATATTTCTTCATACGAAATTTTAGGGCTACGTGCTCATCTGCTTATATGTTGAAGGGTACATGGTCAGAGAAAGGTTGGTAACTCTGGTCCAGTACAAAGGTTGCCTACCTGGGGTACATTTATTGTAAAGCAGTAACAAATTACCTTTGAGAGATAAAAACGGAGTCTACCTTTATGGTTCTAAAAATCGAAATGTTATATTAAAAATTTAGTGGATTTCTGTTGTTTCAATCGGCTTTTTTGGTCTTTTAAAGAAATTTTAAACGTGCATGCTCATCTGTCGAAATGCTGAAGGGGTAGAGGGTCAGAAAAAGTTGGGAACCCTGGTCCAGTACGCTGCATGGCGGATCTTAACTCAAGATGAAATCACAAGAGCGGCATTGTATCACAGCTTTACATCTAAATTAAAACGCTTTTTTATTTTCTACAGAACCGTCGCCAGAAAGTCATCAAGAGGCTTTGCGTTTGTGCAGAGGGCTTGACAATAAAACATTCTAAAAATGGACAAACTCCACCGATTTATAGTGTTTAATATTTCAATTTGGGGGGATTGGAGCTTTGTTTGTGGGGGCTAAGCCCACCAAGGCCCCCCGTGCCGATGGGACTGATTTTTTAGTTCACCTGTCGTGGCGATTATACAAATTTACAGCTTAATTTACAACAAAAGCAATGCATCGCAAAACTCTACATTATCTTAGCAAAATCACTGACAGTTAACTTTTTGATTAGACTTGATAAGTTTTCACTTGTCACTCTCGTGTTTATTTTAGAAAAATTGCCTTCGTAGCAGCGCACGAAAAACAATAGCTTGTGTTGGCCAGTTTGGTCACTTTGAACAGTTTATTCACAAGGTCAGCGGGCTTGACCGTAAGCAAACATACGGCACATGCAATGCGTGAAACAATATAAAAAAAAACAAAATGCGCCAAACAGGATTGCCACTTCAACCGCGGTTCTTCAAGAAATTTCTTATTTTGTAACACACAGGATGACCGATTTGGCACAATTTATAGCGGCAAGATAATAAGATGAATATTGGCTGCAAATGACGTTGTGCGATTGGCAAACGTAAGGTTTCAAATCAGTTTTGAAGAAACAGTTTCTTTGTCGTAAACTATTTTGACATGGAAGAGCTATCAAAATTTCATAAACAGTTCGTTGTTAAACTTTTTCAAAGCATCAAGATTGCATATTATTACATTACTGTTATACTTCCCCACTCCAAAATCCTTACCAGCAACTTTTCAAAAAAATTTGCCAATCCTTGGAAAACAGTAAGCAAACTTTTTAGGTGTTTTGTTTACCCATATTACTGTAGCAAAGTTCTCTCTATCCTCTAACAAAAACAAACTCAACTAAAATGCGTTACTTACTCTGAGCATTTAAGGGATGAATCTTCATGTATAAAACCTTTGCATATTTCTTGCTGATTAAGAACGTCTTTCTTGAGTGCCAGATAGCCAAAGTCGCCCTACGAAAAACACACGCGAGAGCTGAGTCACGGTAATATGGAGTAGACGGCAACGACGTGTGCACTCTCACTATATCTAAGTCCTATTAACTTCATAACTTTATCCGAACTTGCGAAAAACCCTTTGTTCCAGTTAAAATGAACTCATTGTCATATTTAGTTTCAAGTTCTTCCAACTGAATGATTTGAAAGGTAATCGCTTGTAGACTGCGCACTTCACAGCTACCACTCTGGCTATGTAGTCGTTTCGTTCGAGTAAGAGTGGTTTCGTAGTTATCGCTTAGCAGCCTTGCACCAACTCTGACAATTTAAAGATACTCGTCTGGTTTTTCCCCTATTCACGTATCAATATTTTTTCATTGCTATCTACATGTAAAGGCACCTAGTGCTTTTGTTAACAGTAAGAAATCGATGAAGATCATTCTGTCGAAATAAGTTTTTCTCATACTAATATTCATCCGTGCCTAGACTTTTGTTTACATTGTTTCTGACGAGCAAACAATGTCATTGCAAATCTATCAAAGGCGATGTAACAGATTAACGCATATCACTGCAATGTACTACATCGTACAAGCTTGCCATGGACTAACTAAAATAGCTATATAAAAATAACGTAGGGCAAAAAAGTCAATCGTGTATTGACAAACATTGCTTTTAAATACTAATGAGAACAGCCAAGTCACTACTTCAACGCAGTTTCATTTCAGTAAGTCATTTACACTTGAAGTGTCGCGTGCAGCAACAATACAGGCAAGATGTACTTTTCAAAGGTTATTTTCCTTACATCATTTCTATATCCAACCGTTCGCTACACTTTTGACAGTTTTGAAAATAAACCAAATCTATCCGAATTGAAACACGTAAATACGTCACAATGTTAACGTTGAGATAATGGGTTCACCAGAGCGGACATTTCTGCAAGTTAGGGATTTTTAATTTCAAGAGAACTAGGCAAAATTGTGGCGAACAATTGGTAGAGCAAATTAAAAAAAAAAAGTCTGAAAGAAGATCTTTCTGCTTCGGAGACGCCAGGACTTCGATAAACAAATTTAATCAGGCTCTACTGGCGCTAAAAACATAAAAACACGTTAAAAACTTGCCAA
>JGI24021J15306_10012378_pt1 | contig 10593 bp, 4 predicted proteins | sample Ectturendosymbi1_FD_15306 | JGI IMG/M metagenome (IMG submission 15306) | reverse complement strand
ATCTTGAATTGTAGGCAAATAATTTCTAGTCGTTTCTACGTTCGCATTGAAAGAACTTGTTCACTCACTGACCGAGAACTTTTAAACACCGGTGGATCCACTGAATAACTGATATGTTAAAATATTTGAAAATTAACCAAAAGCATCGCTGGCCGCACAAAATGCCCTCACGGTCCACATGCAAGTTGAGTTGTTGAGACCCCTGCTCCACAAACACATTTTCTAGTTTTTAGGCCAGCCCACCAGTCTAGGGCTTCTAAACGCAAAAACTGGAAAAATCAGACCTTTTAAAACTTTAAAAAATTTTCTTATAAATTTAAAGAAGAGTTAGAACTTTTCAACTACTTTCCAAAATTAATTTTAATCAACTGCCGCCCGGAGCGCTGAGCTCCCAGCCACCCTTGCTGTGCCACTGCGTACATCACGGACTGCAATCGCCGCCAAACTGATCGTCAGGCACAACGGTGCAAGCCATACAGGGAGAAACGCCAAAGCGCACGGTCGCATTTAAACCATTGTAGCGCTCGGAGAACTAAAGTTTTAGGTGGTTTTTTTAAAGTTAGTCCTTTAAGGGATGGAGAAAGCATATATTTGGTAGTAAATGCCGGAAAAGCCTGCGGTGCTAAATGTATTCACATGAGGTATGGCAGTTTGGAAAGGTTTAGTTGGTTAATAGTTTTCACACTGAGAACGTACCCCTGCTAATCTGCAGCCCAGAAACTATCTTGAGAAAACAATTAAACAAATAGACATGCCTGGCTTACTAACACCGAGCTGCCAGCACGCAGTGAGGTCGAAGCCACACTAATCACAAGTAGGCTAGACGCTAAAATCAGAAGTAGGCTAGACGCTGAAATACCACAGATATTCACCGGGGAAATCTCAAAACTGGTTTCCCCCTGACAAGGTACGCCTTTGCGACTACTTCCGAAAGCACAATTCATCCAGTTACGGTAGCATATACTGTAAACGAACAATCCGTTGCAGTGATCGTAAACATGGCACACGTGCTCACGAGTTGGGCAATTGGATGTTGAAGGAGATAATTTGCAATTCAATGTTCATGGCGGATTTTTAGTAACCGATGAAAACGTGTGCACAAAAATGTAGCAATTTCGCTCTCCACATAAAGAGGAGGTTAATTTGTATGCAGTGAATTTTGCATTTGCTATTGGGCACGCCACGACTTTGAAGACAATTGTGTTGGGCATGACAACAAAAATTTGAGAAGCACTGATCTACAGTATGACCTTCATGTACTGCTTGTCAGTGTTTGTTGCGACACAGTCAACAGTGCATGGACGATTTTGAGTTTCAATATACAAATAAATTGTTGAAATGAGCGTGTGGCTTGATTGCCTTATTTAATTTCATACCCACTAAGAATTGAGTCAAAGCAGTTTTTCGTTCTTCGAACAACATGGCTTTGAAACTCCCCGAGCTCTTTGTCAACTCAGTGGTTGAACAAAATTTCCGTGTTTTGCAGTATTTTTTACATATTTTTTGCAAACGTTTTCCCAAATATTACAAAACAGTGTTACATCACAACTTCCTGCGCTATCTCTTGCAGGATTGTTAGGTTTGATTTGGCAATCCTCATTCAATCTTTACGATGATTGCTCTACATTATATTGTCAGTTGCTCGACTCGATTTGATTTAGGTCACGACTCGACTTGATTTTGTTGCCAGTGGTTTGGAAAGCATTGTGTCAACAATTTGCACGTGGTCCTGTAACTATTTGAAACCGCACCAGACCGTATACATTACTGTGCCTTTTGTCGGCCGAGATTCCGAACCGCCCCAGAAAGTCTTCAATAGGAGGGCTTTATATTTATGCAGGGGAGCTTGACTTTCAGAAAATTTGTTGAAGCTCCACTAATTTACAGTGTTTCATATTTCAATTTGGGGGTCTTGGAGTTTTTTTGGGTGGCCTGAGCCAACCAACGCACCACAGTGGTGACTGGATTGAATTCGAGCGGGGTATCATTTAAGGAAAATGTTAAGTACCTGGTACGGAGCTGTAGATGCACGATTTCTCTTTTTCTAGGGACCCGATTTTCTGTGATTCTAAGGGCCCAGTGATGATTGTCTCTGATTCTAGGAACCTGATTTTCAATTCTAGGGACCCGAATCGGGTTCCTGAAACGCCTTACAAAAACCCTGAATTGGAGTATTACTTTTACAGCTGGTGCGGTCTGTTTAGCGCGCAATTTTAAAGCTGAAGCATTCACTACTTAGTTTACACTACAAAGCTGCAAAACGGTGATTGGTCAATTCGCTCTCTAAAATTCCAAATAACCATTTTTTACGAAGAGGGTTTCACGCGAAACATACCTCAACATCACCCTTTTTAGAAATCTGAAAATGATGACATTTTTAGGTAGACATTTGCCCAGGTTGCCATCATAGTTGCAGGCCTAATTCAGTTTACTCGTGCATAAAACCGCGAGGAAAAAAGTTTTGATCGTTTTAATGCCGTCAATTCTTTTCTGTTCTTTATTATTCTCAAGCGAGAAACCAGTGTTGATAAAGGCGATTGAGAAACCTGCAGAAATCCACTCACAAACCTATATGCACTCTTATGGATGTGTCTGCAAACCAAGTTTCACTCATATACGCTTACTGTACATTTTAAAACATTTCCTATATCCTGACTGTTCCATGCCTTTAATTGTTTCGAGATCATGGGTAAAGACAATCCGTCAAAATCGACCAGTAAAAAGACTCCCTCTTAAACGTTGGGTTTTTCGAAACAGATCCTAAGCCTGAAGAAATCAGCAAAAACGAATTTAAAAATGCTCCAAAACAAGCCGCAGAAAATAAAAGGAGCGAAAGCTTTGCACCATTTTTATTCAGCGGCGATAGCGGTAGCTCCACTATTACATTCATTAAATAGCGATAGACGAAGCGCCGCTATTTCTAAAGTAGCGGTTGCCTAGATCTGTCCTCTGAATCACAAAAGTGGATCAATAGTTTTCGGCAGAATTAATGATCAGACGAATTCCTTAAGAGATGCCTTTGAATTTGCGTAAGGAAATACATCATTCTGGGTGACGTTTATCGTTTGATGTTTTTTAAGTTATAATGAATTATGCAAGACGTTGCCAGATTTTAACGCTGTAAATATTTTAAGTTCTTTAGATTATCAACTAAAGTTCATAATCTACGAAGCAAAACGAGTTTGTCACAGTTTTTGGATATCATCAGTGTGTTTTTTGAAAAAAAATTCAAAACAATTTGTGCTGTTTGTCCCACGTTGAATCTGTAAACTTTTCAAAATCTAAGAGGATTTGATATAAAAGAAAGTTACTTGCTATGTATTCAAATAACTCAAATGTTAAAACTATACTATTTGCGTGATTGAATTTCTTTAGTGATTGAATTTGTGCAAATTGGCGAATGGATCACGTTACTAATTACTAAGCGCTGTAAATTACTTTCACAAAACTGGTTCTATTCTTGAGCATGGTTGATTCACAGACTCATCACATTTTCAAAGATTTTAAAAGCCGCAACACGGATTTTAGGATTATGACAATGCTTAACAAGGATTTGGAATTTAGCTGTATTTAGCTGTTTGCTGACGGTTTACTTGAAAATTGTGTAGCTATAATCGATGGCGTTTAGCCTACACATATTTCTGCAAACAAACTTTCCCTAACATTTTAAAGTAATTCGAATGCAAAAACATTTGCGAAAATTGTCGTCGCGAATGTTTATTCAGTAAGAAGCACAAACGAGTGTTAAGAGCACATGCAAACGAAAAATGACAGAAACATCCTTGTTTACAGAAATGTTCCAAACACTCTTTCTGTCCACTTCACGTCGCTTGACCTGAAATATATTGTATTTGTTCAAAAGTTTATATTTTACTTTCCACAAGTCTATATTTAAAAAATACTATCTTGTGGTTTATCATAGTTACATCTTACTAAAATTTTTCCAATCCTAGAAAATAATTCACAGACGTAAATGAAATGCATTCAACTACAAAAAGATGATCGTTTTCCCTGATTTGTAAAATTTTTGTACATGCGATGTTATGAATAATCAAAACAATTTTTAAACTTTAGTTCATATTTGTAAATTTCAACATCAAAATGCGTTGGATCACTAGGTTTTCTTGCCTAATTACATCTGTTGAAATTTTACTTGCTTGGGCACGTAACTTTTCTTTTTGTGATTGTTTGCTTCTTTGCCAACTTCCTTTGCAAGGCAATTTTTTGATGGTTAGATGTTCATTTTAGTAGCCTTACCAAATCTTCCATGTTATATTCATTTCACTAGCACATTTGAAGGCACTTTTGTACTGTCCGTGCATTTATTTTGGCATGAATAATTACGTTGAATGAAACTAGCAATGCGGTTCAGCATTATAGATGATCTGTCGCGATTCAATCTTTTTCCCTGAACAAGTCGGTTATATGACAAGCCTGAGTAGTTGTTGTGAAGGAAAATAGATATGATCAGGTTGATACACTACAAGATCTCGGCTCGTTAACTACCTTATGCAAAATAACTTGTGTTTTAATTCAACACATTGGTTTGTGCTCTCATTGTCTTAAATGATCTACAGCGTTTTTCTGCATGCCGAAAGAGGTAAAAAGAAGCTTAGTAATGGTATTGCAATGGATTTTTTATCATTTAGTCAAAATTATTTGTTCGACTGTGTGGTTGATGAAGATCAAAACGTTTTTCTCTCAGTCAGGGCTTTGCAATATTTGGACTAGACCTGTCTGTCGAAGAGGAGTGCAAAGCTTCCAATTTTTGCAAAGTTTCGCTGAGTCACACCAACGCTTTGCATCAAAAAGTATGATGTGCACTAAAATAAGGCGGAGGTTGTATTTGGAAACATGACCTCATCGAAGAGCGGTTAAAAAGCACCGGTGATATAAGCAACTTGGTCATTCTAATGTAAATTCATTTTTGCTTGCTTTGTAAAGCTTTACTTACGTTAGCCTTTTTTGCCAAATCCTCCATATCCATATCCTCCATATGGATAACCAAATCCATATCCTCCATATGGATAACCATATCCATATCCTCCATATCCATATCCTCCATATCCTCCATATCCTCCATATCCTCCATATCCATAACTTTTTATTCCGCCAAAGCGTCTGAAACCTCCAAAACCTCCGAAATATGGATAGCCTCCGTAATATCCGCTGCCTGAATAAGCGTTGCCGACATTGACTGCGCACGCAAGCGCGACAAACATAGCAAGAAAAGTTGCAATCTTCATTTTAGCTGCAGTTGTTGGACCGTCTTCAGGAAGAGGTGTTGATCACTCGACTACTGGGGACTGAATGTCTCTACCAGTCAATGCAGCTTACTATTTAAACTTTTTGAGCGTTTTTTCTGACGTGGTTGAATTCCGTTTCACCTCTTTGGTTCATTTTAACGAAATTAAGACGAGCAACCTTTTTTCTTGCCCCACCCATAGTTTATTTTTGATAAACACGTCGTTAAACCGGTCGAAGCTGATGTTTCCCTGAAGGGATGATCAACATGACTTGCACTTTCCCAACCGTCGGTTCTTTTGCAAAGAAAAAGTGTCGTCGGACAAAGACACACCCGGGTTCGTAAGATTGTCTGATATTGCGATCCTTTCGCAACTAAACTTTCTACTTCCTACGTTAATAACGCTTGATAATTGCAGGAAAATTTTTAGTGACCTAAAAAGGATGCACGTTTGCCAGTGGTTTGTGCCATAAATTCTTATGTGAATATGAACATGAATCTGTGGCGTATAGGTTGTTGTATGGTCATATGATGTATGAATTTTTGAACAAATCTTCAAAGTAGCATAAACGTTGTTTGACAACTATTCAAAGCTCTAGTGTGGCTCGTAAAAACACATACGTGCAAAATCTTTACACACAGTTGCATATCTTGTTTGTTTTTGCTGGCCTTATGGTTGCTGGTTGTTGTTACTGTGCATCTACATTGCTTTGGATAGTTTCCTGTTTCCTTGTCATGCAATACCACATGTCGATCTTGTTTCTGTTTCTGTGATATGGTTTGTTCTTGTTCAGGAAAGTTAAGCTGCAGATGATGCTGTTGATTTCGTGTTGGTCTTGCGGTTGCGACAAGCATTCTATTTGTGAAATGTGAGTTTGAAGAATCACTACAGCGACATTCTTATATTTGTGATTTCGAATCTAACATCAAATAAATAATATATGGGAAACGAATACTGTTGCATATAAATTACAAGACGCATAGCTTACAGCACTAAATTAAATTCTGGGCATGCTGAAAACGCGGTTTATGCAAGGCATGTCGACGAAATATTTTCGAGCGCTTACCGAACATAATCAAGAATCCGAATTCCCTGCAGTCGTTCGAATTTATCATTAGATGCCTTGAGGCGCCCTGTGCACTTGCATGAATGTTAATGCTTATAATAGGCGCAACTTGATGGCAACGTGAAGCAATGGCCATCATGCAGGTGCTTAAGCTTGCCTACCCACTTCTTCACTGCAACCAACACAGCAGACTTGATCAAACGGCTGTTCACATTCATCTAAATTTTCAACAGCGTGCAATCGGTGCCCTGTTATGAAAAAGGATTTAACGTCAGTTTACTTTTTTTCAGTATACATAAAACATCGATTTGTAAAACATCAGTATCAGCAAAATAATCAACTGCTGCAACAAGCACAGAATTTAAGTGTTTAAAATGTGATTGCAACAGCTTATTGTTCGTAATTTTTTTAATCTGTTATGTTCTATGTCAGTGGTCTTAAACCTTTTTTATTCAATCGCCCTCCTACAGAAACTCTGCTTAAAAATTGTCTCTACCAGGGGTGGATCCAGGGGGTGGCGATTGGCGCGATCGCCCCCCAAAAACCTACCAGAGTAACTTTTTTCATAATAATTTTGCACAATTCGGAAACGAGCATTCGCAATATAAGGCCATTTTGCTGTCCATTGTTTTGTAACAGCAGTGTTATGAAGCATACTTCATCTCTCTTAAAGTAGAGAAGCCGTTACGAGACTTGACTACCTAATGTGTCTGAAATCTCCCCCGCTAACCCTACTGGCTGGATCCGCCCTGGACTCCATCTGTAATGATAGTGTTGGCTAAAATATTATTTTAATTTAGAAATAATTCAATGCTATAATGAAATGAACTGGCAATCTAGCTAGCACAAAAAACAAACAAACAAAAAGAATTCAACTGTAGCAAAAATGTTGTTCATTTCTAAAAACAGTTGGTTCCAACTACTGCGAACCTTGCGCCTGGCTTTTTATTTGTACGTTTTTTAAAGCAGTTTGCAAGTTAGTGAGCTGTAGTACAGCGTTTCTACCGGTCTTTTTCATGTCAAGACGACTGGGGTATTTATAACGCATGTGCAGTACTTGGGTGAAACCTTGCTCAGCAACTTACGTCATGAGAAACTCCAGTAGTAATAATAGCTTAACTTTCCCCCAAACTTCTGCAATACGCTCACTGAACTAGATCAAAAAATCTGAACATCCGTATTAATAAAATATGCCACGGGCTTCATCATCGCTTTGAAAGTCGATGAAAAGTTCCTCGATTATGTTAGTTCACTGGCAAAAAGGCGCTCAACCAGCCACTTCCTATGGCAGGGGTGGGCAAACTTTTTGCGTGGAGGGCCACATTAAAAAAAATGTTGCAGCCGAGGGCCGCACACTCTTATTACAAAGTAGGAATATTTATTCAATGTGTAAATAACCACATATTAATATTACAAACAATTTATATATTTCACATTCGGTACGTTCATTGCTATTTATACAGTTATAGTTAGAACTCAAACATAAACTATTTTCATAAAATTCCAAGTTTTTATGAAAATAGTAAATGTTTCATAAAATTCTACATGCGTAGGAGTTTCTGCAAGTGCCGGCGGGCCGCATGAAATTGTCTCGCGGGCTGCATGCGGCCCGCGGGCCGTAGTTTGCCCACCCCTGGCCTATGGCAATCCAACTTTTGGCGTTATCATCGCAACAGAAAGACTTTTTGGCAAGCCTCAAATTACAGGTGACAAAAACGACTCTTTTGGAATTGTTAGTTCAGCTAAGATGGGGTGGTTGGACTTACTTAATATTCTAAGTTTCCCCTTTCCAAGCCTACTGCAGTGATATACTCTGTCATTAGTCAGATGAACACAGTACAACTATATCCACAAGCACAGTAAATCACTCGGACTGACAGAAAAATGTGATAAGCACGTTTAGAACTTACGGCTAACTGTAATTAATTTTCGTGTTTTGCCCACGAAACAATACTTTGGTAATGCTCTACTGAAGACCATATGAAGTCTTGTTTCAAGGTAATTTTGCTAATAATAACACATGTAGTCAGTGGCGTAGCCAGCCCAAAAATTTGGGGGCCAAAATGTTTTGTTTTAGATGAATAACACTATTTTGTTTGGAAAAACGCCTTTCAAAGCACAAAATGACTATATTTTCTAAATATTTGAGGGAGCCATGGCCCCTCTGATCTCCCCTGGTTACGCCTATTAGTACAGTTGGAGAGATTTATGAGAGTTCACAAAGAAAAACTTAGGCTAAATTCAGTCAAAGCTTTTGATTTATATTCTTAATCGCAGCTAAAGTCAATGTGATGACGTAGTGATAGCAATATGTTACGATTGTTGGACCATTTTTAGTATCGTCAAAGAAACTGAAGATTTTCCTCTTTAAGAAATGAAGTTCGGCCAATTAGGTATTTTCCGATGGATATATCAGTATTGGTCGCTTTCAACCAACATATGTACTGTATAGTAAAACGAAATAACGCATATTAGTCTATACGAGAAAAGTCCAAAATTTTGCGCGTGTTGACATGCCTAGAGACTTGCAAATAATATTGCTTGATGTCTCTTATTTGACACTGCTCATGCAATGACTGGGTCAACAAACTACCACGTTACTTGTTGCAACAGTTTCTTCACGATTTTATTGAAAATTCGTCAGAACAACATTGTTTGGATCCCTAGCAGCAACACTCTTCGTGACCTTGGATACAACTTAGTTAGTGCAGTGAAGCGTTACACAGGACAACGTTACTTTGGCTGTTTCAAGTTACAACACCAGTCCCATATTTTATGCTTTATATCTTTTGTTACGAACCATAAAGTCGAAAGTGCATCAAATGATTCGTTTCCAAAGGGGAAAATATAGTTTATATTTCTGGAATCAATTCAGAATTTTAGCGTATTTTAACCTGCAGAAATCGCCCCCTGGAAACTGAAATCGTCCTCCAGATCTGGTAAATCACCAAAATCGCCCCCCATAACCCATAATATCGCCCCAGTTCAATATCAGTGTTCTAGGTGATGTTTCTAATAAATAGTGTGATCGCTTCATGGTGGACGTGTTTCAGCGGAACAGACTTTTGTCAAACAGGCCTTCCGTGGTGCTTGAAACTTTCAAAAACGTTGTGTCGTTACTGAAATTGGTGCGCATTAGCCCACTATCACATCAAACAGTTTCACCATGCTTTTGCTATGCAACACCTAAGAATACCTAAAAGCTCGAAAAATATCTGGTTTGTCCAGTGCTTCGAAATCAGAAATCAATCGATTTCAAGTTGATAGTTCAACGTTAACATTTCGAAAGCCCGGAAGTAGTTTGTGTCAAAAATTTGAAATGACATTTTCAGGTTTTCAAGAAAAAATTACAACGATTAAAGTTCTCGCGGAAGAAAATTTCCAATTGTTTAAAGTAAGTTTACTAGAGACTGAGCGATGTGTTTCCCAGTTATTCCTCCTTTCTTACGGATCATGCATGCATGCAGTAATTTTAAATAACCCTATGTTTTCAGAATCCTACCATTGGCTTTGAGCAGTGGTTCAGTATATCAGGCTCATCTGAGATGTAGAGGTCGGCGGACGCAATCTTCTATGTCCTTTGCGAAACTAGATTTGTTTTTTTAGTCGGAATGGAAACAATGTTCCGTTTTTTCGCCAGTGATTTCGTTGAAGTAGTAGGATTTTTTTCTAAAAGTGAACATTTAAGGATATTACTGTACTAGTACTCCTTTTCTGCCGCGATAAAGACTGTTCAGAAATAGGTCAAAGAATGAAGGCAAATGCTGTACGTCACACACGTTTTTGGACGTGGTTCACAACTTTTGACTACCAAAGAATGCAAGAACGTTGTTACGCTCGTAAGCAGTGGTTCTCAGACCTTTTCGCTGAACGGAACAAAAGTCAGAACCTTGTAAGAGAGCCGCGCCCGCACTACAGAAATTTTAACACAAGTCAACTGACACGTTTTGTTTTATAGTAAAACGAAGTCAGTTACACAAAATATTAGATGTTTTAGTGACAGGCTGCTGAGAGCCGCGCAAATGGTGATTGGCAGCCGCATGCGGCTCTCGTAGCCGCGACTGAGAATTACTCATCGTTAGCAATCGGCTCGATTTACAGGTCAACTTTTTTCCAGACTTCCAAGCAAGTTGCAAAAGCTTCACAAATGGCGTTTTGAGACGCGCGACTTTTTTTAGAGGCTGTTTAGCGTTATGTACAATTCACAGCACGTAATATTCTGCAAACAGACCCACATGCAGGGTTGCGGAATCGGAGGTAAAATATCCGACCCCGACTCCA
>JGI24021J15306_10012376_pt1 | contig 10594 bp, 9 predicted proteins | sample Ectturendosymbi1_FD_15306 | JGI IMG/M metagenome (IMG submission 15306) | reverse complement strand
ATTTGAAATGGTGGTTTTCAGAATGTGCCGTACGTTTTTTGTACTTTTAAAATGTACAATACAGGGTGGGCCAAAAGTAGACGTGCTCTTGATTGCTTTTTACATTTATGGCTGAAAGTTTGGGACGGTATTGACAAATACTGGATCGTTCCGGTAACAAAATTATTCTACTTTCACCACTGGTCGTTAGCAAATTGTTGAGGCTGTTGTTCGCGACAACCAATCTTCCGCGAACCACTTTGTGTTGCGACCCACCGATTAAAGCCATCAGAGGTACAAAACGTGAAAGTAAAAGATTAAACGCAAGTGAGTCATACGTAAGTAAAGCGGGAAGTGCAAAACAAGCGTGGGCGTCAGAATGGGGGGCCTGGGCACACCCTGGATTTTGAAATTAGACATTTTCCTATTAAATTTTTAGCATAAAACGTTGTTTTCTTAGTTTCGAATGGGGAAAATCAAGTTTCACCATTTCTTCCCTTCCCTCCGGAATATTCCTTTTGGCTACCCTTGAAAAATATGCTATTGCCCCCCCCCATGAAAAAGAAACCTTCCGACGCCCATGAGAACAAGTGGACGCGGCGGTACAATTGTAAGGAACATGTAATAGAAAGCGAGCGGCTAAAAAAATGCGGACAAGGACCGATAAAATGAACAGGTGGAAGAGATGAACGAATTAGGTTTTTCAAATCGAACTCCATCCAACAATTCCATATCAAAATCCAGCCCATATCCAAATCCAATAAACTGATAGTTTTAAAATCCAAATCCTGTTTAAATCCAAAATCCTATCAATCTTGTTCTGCTAAAGGCAAAATCATGAAGCAAAATGCTGTAGACACTACCAAAAGAATACCTTGAAAACACACTCAAGTTAATTTATGCTATATCTTTGTCTCACAACTCTATAATAATGGACAGTTCAAAGATCTTAAATGCACTATTAGCATCAAATGCAATGAGAAGCTCAGCTGTAAAGTGTAAGATATCAAATCAGAAAAATTACCAGGTACAGTATATTGTACAAGCGAATCATTAGCACTGTGCTACACATATATAAATAATCATGAACTGAGCTATAAGTGTTACTACTAGGTAGTAAGTATTACTGTACTATAACGATTATGCGTCAAGAAATGGGACTGGATCAATTAAAGTCACACGAATTAAAGTCACACGAATTCCTTAACTTTGATGACATGATACGTAAGACAGCAGGCTTCTACATTGCATCACTGGACAACAGGCCCGTAACCAGGGGTCGAAGCCCCCTAGAAATTTTTTCGCCCCCCTGGAAAAATATGTTTGAAAGTATTGGACATAGTTTAAAAAATTTGTGCCAGTCTCAGAAAACTCTTCGCCCTTCCTGTTGTCCCAAGCTGGTGACGGGCCTGCTGGACAATATGTCAATGATCCGAAGTTAAACAAACGCGATGTACATTTTCGACGGATGTGAGAAACTCCACTGAAGCAGACTTACAGATTAAATGCAATGATCTACAGAACTGAAAGTTGTGACGAAGTTCAAAACAAGAATATCAAATCCAAATCCGGTTAAGCAAAAGTGTAAAATCCAAATCTATCAAAAAGCTGAAAATCTGGAGGATTTAAATACAAATCCGTGTTCATCTCTGACAGGTGGATAGGTTTGTTAAACACAAAATAATATGGCCGTAATAGATGCAAAAGATATTTGGCTAACACAGAAAATTAGAAGTAATTTGGTCAAGATCTGGTCTTCACCTTGCATTAACTTGTTATATTTTCTAAAATAACCGCAGTACGCATGGCATTTGCAGGAACTCTATATTAAAGCATCCTTTCATGATGCAAGTCATGGTAATTTTTTAGTACGTTACAATAGCTTTATGAAATGCTTTTCCTAAAAGTTTGAGCAGATCCAAAAATGAGATCTTTCAAATCTCGTTTTTTTACTGTATAACAGGTTGGTAGACCCAGTCATCTTTCACAAGTCCAAGTCAGTTCACTTTTGTATGTGCAGTCATTTCCAAAAGTAGCTTCATACAAAGTACCAGGGTGGATACCGGATATTAGCGGAGGCGAACAATGCGGTCGCCTCGAGCCCCTCCTTTTTAGGAGATGCCGTAGCACCCCTCTTTGAGAATTTCGCACTTAGTTTTTGCATTGTTTTGTGAAAAAGCTTATGAAACACACTATAGAGTCGCATTTAATAATCCATGAAGCAAGTTATATGTTTTCAAAATAAAGCAAACATTATGTGCAAATGTGCTAAAGGGGGCCCCTCAACAACTTTAATGTGTAGACAAAGTACAATTCAAAATCAAATTACTTCAAACAATTTACAATAGCTCTTTGGCAGTCCTATACATGGAAAAGGATATTGAAAGAGTTATCAGTTATGATGATTTATTTATTGACTTTTTTCAACGGAAAGCAAGGCGACATCCATTTTTGTAATCAACTGTAACTGCAGTTTGTAAATGTGTCAGTATTTTCCTAAGGTTTATGTGTCTGCTCATAAATGTGTCACTCATTATTAATTTGTTTGCTATTCACTGTAGCACTGTCATGCATACGTATATTGCTGAACCTTATGCTCTCGTGGAACTGTGTTTTGTGAATACCCATGACAGAAATTAAGACACCACGGCCTAGGCCTACAGTTTATTTTGGCAGTGACTGCATTGCATGTGTTCGTATTGGGTAGTGTTTACAGCATAATGCACTGTCGTAACCAGCACAGCCTTCTACAAGGCACTACTCCGTACAGGTATGTGCCTATAAAACCACACGTCTTTGTTTAGACTTGTTGCACACTTTCATGTGTAGCGCCTACGCCATTAGGCTGGTTAGACATAGTTGAATTTCGCTTAGCATAAAAAAACCGAAGCTTCAAATAACTGAGTATTTTAGGCTAGGCTACTAGCTGGTTGCTTTAAGCTGGACTGGTTGTGGTATGTTAAAATTTGCTTGCAAATTGCAATATACCCTCAGTTCTCTTTAACTTCACAAAGATTCAAGTGATTGTTTACTCGCATTGGCAAAAACGCTAACAAAACAGTGCATGACGAATTGTACACTGCTTTGCTCTTTTTTGCAAAAAATAGTGTCATTGCAAAATGTGGTCAGCTTTCAAGTTTCCAGCTTCAAAATCTTACAAATTCTTGATACTTTTGTAGACTGTGTACATTATCCTCTTAAATGCAGTTCATAAATTGAAATGTGAAAAAAATTTACTTTTTTATCCGCCTAATCCCACATCTAGCGTTCGCAGTGGCGATATTTTGGGCCCCCTTTCTGAATGTTTGCCTCGGGCCCCTAAATTATTATATTCACCCCTGCAAAGCACTGTTTTAAGCGTTCCAGTTGTAAGCAGGGCTGCGGAGTTGTCGTAAAAATGACACTGCTCCGGCTCCGGACCTCTCCTTTTCATGAACATGGCTCCAGCTCCGGCTTCTGTTCGTTTTACACATTAATATTCTCAATTTTGGTGTGTCTGAAGAGGAATGGAAAATGAAATATATCTAGTACAAAAAACTAAAATAATATTAAACTTAGTTGAGTAGGTTAATCTGGTAGTTTTTCACTTGCAGCGCTCTTACCATGAGGAAATCAGCGATAAAACAACAATCACCGGTTCAAACGATTCAGAGAACAGTTACTAGCAGAAAAGTAACCCAAGATAACGATAATAGGTTATAAACAAATTTTGTAAAGGTAGTCGCTGGTTTTGCTGTTAATGCCTGGTGACCTTTATTATTTTTTATGACCGGAATCAAGAAAACGGCTGTTTGATAAACTACGTTTGTGTCCGAGCATTCAGACACAGTACAGTCCCAATCGACCAAATGTTCTGCACTCGTTGCATGCTTTGTCTGTGGCAGTCTTGGCGCTTCCGGCTAGCAGCTCTGCCCGAGCAAATCATGCAAAGAGCGCAAAACACATAGTTGATTACCTCTCTCATGTGTTTTTCTAACGTGCACACATTTGCATTAACACAAATGCCGAGATGTGTTTAAAAACCCTTTGTTCGAAGAATTAGTATGGCTTCTAGCAAGAACTTCACCTTTGAAATTTTGAAAATAGCTGAAAACTTCTGATTTCTTATCTTGTGAACTCATAATAAAAAGTGATGAATCGCAAAGTAAAGCACAATTTATCCTGAAAAGCTTAGGAGAAAATAAGCCTGGTTGCCGTGCTGAAAACATCAAATTTGTTTCCACTGATGAAAACTTCAAGAAAAGTCCACATTTGTTTACACTGCATTCTATATCTTCCTGAAAATGTACCGCCATGCAAAGCAATGCTAATTCGCCACCAATTAGTTGTAACTTTCATGTTATGCTGCTCCTAGTAAACGTAATGGTTCCTAGTGATCTTCGCCAGTAATCTGGTATACCTTGCTAGGAATCCTGTGGTTTCTAATAAAAAATCCTACTTATACAATGGTGTGCTGTGCATGAGAGGCGAACACAGAAACAATTCACCAACAGCCACTGCATTTGGTCTCCATCAGACAGGAGCGTTGAATAATTGAGGAAAAATGAAGATTTGTAAAAAGCATCAGACATCGATCGAATAAAAAAGTTGAATAAAGATGCGCATCGTATAAAAGAATGATACAAATTGTTTCTCAGCAGGGCATCAAAGGTCCTGACACAATGACTAACCTGGGCGAACACTTACATTTCTGGGCATGTACTGCATAATTTGGTAGGCATTGTTATTTGCAACCCGTAAGCGCTTCATACTGGTCTGTGTATTTGTTCAACGGTTGGCAAGCATATATTGACATGAAATAGGCACGAAATAGAGTGTTTTTTTACTGCAGAAGAGCACTGATCAAAAGTGCCTCTGAGTTTGGTTGCTGCACAGCAGTATAGTGATTTCACTTGTCTCTGAATATCATCATCATCCTTCAGTGATGCATTCATCCACATACCAAGGTATTTCACTTAGTCAAAAAATTGTACACGTACACCATTAAGAACAACACTTGATGGAGAAGGTTGTTTATATTTTTTGGGCAAAAAAGAACACCATTTTTTTGTTGCAATTAAAAGTAATTTTGTGTTCAGCAGTATAGTCACCACAAATATTCAGAAGACATTGGAGCCTACTAATACTGGGGCTGAACACACATATACCATCAGCAAACATTAGATGATTCACAACCATATTTCCCACAGTGCATCCCACCCTGGCTGAGCCCAGCTGTTCTGAGAGTTCGTCCAGGTGAACAGCAAATAGGTATGGGCTCAGGATCCCTCCTTGCTTTACCCCATTGGTTACAGTAAAGGGGATGAGTAGTTGGTACCCCATTTTGCTTGCATGGTCTGTTGCCTGTACCGACTCAACAACAGTCTTACTATGCACATAGGTAGGCTACATTGCGCTTAATTAATTTAGCAAACAGCTGGTTGCACATGGTTAGTTCTGTCAAATGCTTTATATGCATCTAAGAATGATGTAAACACTGGGGTATCTGTGCTTACATAATAAGACACAGTCTGTTTAAGTAAAAAAATACACATGTCACTGGTTGTTTGTTATGACCAAAAGTGGTGAGATGCAGGAAAAAATGTAATGATCAAACAACTTGGAGATGATATTTGCAAGGGAAACAGGCAGGGGCGGAGCCAGACATTTTCATCTGAGGGGGCCACTGGAGGGGCCAGTTTTGCAACAAGGGGAGCTGTCAATGGTCTGTGTAGGACTTTCAGAAAGAGACCTGAACAGTTTTGGGGGGCCACTGGGGGGGCCAGGCAAAATTTTTGGGAGGAAGTGGCACCCCTGGCACCCTCCTAGCTCCGCCCCTGGAAACAGGCGTATAGTTCCCAGCAGCGTCCCCATTCTTGTTTTTACGAATAGGTACAATGACAGTTTGCATGCATTCCTGTGGAATTTTTCCACGCATTAAAGAAGCATTGAATAGACTACTCAGATGATTGCACACACTTGTATCAGCATAGAAAATGTGTTAAGCAAAAATGCCATCTTTGCCAGCTGCGCGATCCAGTGTTAGTTTGTGCAGCAGAGATTTAATTTTAAAGGTGTTGCACATCAATCCCTTCAAAATTACTATGTGAGATTTTTTTTTCACAAAATTGCCAATTTCACAGTTTTTGGTGAGTTCAGCAATGCCGCAAAGTGTTTTCTCCACACGACAGTAACTGCTTCATTTCCTGTTTCACCTCCCACTGTAGATGGAAGTCATGATTTCTTGCTTTTTCTGACGTTCTGCCAGAATTTTTTGGGAGATCTGTTCCATAAATCCGTAGCCATAGCATCAGCTTTGTATTTTTCTTGGGACTTCCGACAAGCTCTTAGTGCGTATTTGAATTCTTTTTTAGTTTCTTTCATGATGTCAAATACAGGTCCACTTTTGGGTTGTGATTATCAATCCAGCATAAGTATGCAATGTAGTATATACCCACTGATTATGGCTTAGTTCTTTCTAGATCGCTACAATACTACCGACCGGGTTTGATCATTCTGGCTAGAAAGTAAGGTGTTATGGTGGTTAACGTTTTTCTTACTTCTACAAGTAACACCACACTTGTCCAACTACGATGCCACAGTCTTCGCGATGATTAAACCAAGGAAACATCAACGACTCGCAGATCTATTGTTGCAGTGTGGTGTCGTAACTCGTAACAATCGCTTTTGGTGTGCTATCAAGAGCACTGTCTTAGGTAAAGTAAGTCTAGTTTTCAGTCAATTTGGCAAAACCGTTGATATCTAGGAAGGAACCCGGAGCCGGAGCTACCTCTCAAATGGCTGTGCCTCCAGATCCCGTCCTAAATTTTGAACTAAGCTCCTGCTCCTGATTTTTAATATCTGAGCTCCAGCTCCGGCTCCAGGAAAAATGCCCAGCTCCGGCGCTCCGGCTCCGCAGCCCTGGTTGTAAGCCTGCCATGATTTTTTATTGGGGGTCAATTTGGACTACAAAAACTTTGAATTCAGTAGCCTACCACAGTAAGACCATGAAATTTCGCAATTTTTCATTAAAAAGGATAGTGAAAAGCAAAATAGGAATCATCGGCTTATCGTATAGTACTGACAACTAAAGACGTTATAGCGATTAATGAAAACCAATTTGTCGGTTTTGTACTCGACTACTTTTGTCTTCAGAAAGGGGAGGTGTTTGCTATCCAAAGTTTCTATTTGCTGAACGCAGTCTTGGCTTATAACATAGGCTTTTTACTTCCCTGGTGCAGTCTGGTTTGCTGGCCTGTCTCAATCCAGGCTCCATGCCTTGTTCCCTGTTCTTGACGATAATATAGAAATCTCTACAATAATCGGTTTCCCCAAATCAAATGCGAGACATTAAGCAAAAAGTTTTCTTATTTAAAAATCAGGTACGGATACATGCGTTAGTCCCATTTGTGCTGAGCTGACTCTGTGCAAGATCCTACCGTTTGCGCGACACCATGAAATGGATGAAGGCCAACCCTGGCTATGAAGCAAAGTTAAATTGTTGATTCTGCAATTTACATTGATGCATCTACAAAGGGCGTTCACCCCCACACTTTGTCGCTCCAATTTTTCCTACTCCTGCAACTTCAAATCCCGGTATCCCTGTAACTGGTTTCAGAAACTCTTCTGGTTCTTTTCAAAGCACAGTATTTGTCTTCGTCTGCACATCAAGCGGACTCATCTGGGAATGTCTCTTGCCGGTTGAGCTTTGCAGGAGTTATCTCCACTAAGCGATGACGAACCGTGCATAATATTAATATTTAATAACGTAACTTTCTTTCAAGATGACGCCGACTTTTTATTACACCCAATTCAAAGCATCGCACGCAACCGATAACCGTGTGTCCACATTCAGCGCTAACGAGCTGCAGCAAAATTTGCGCAGAAACAACGTCTCGACAAGTTTCCGCTTTAAGAAAAGGTACAGAGAAGGAAAAATCCATATAAACGTACGTTGCGCTGCTGTGCCTGTTGTACAAACTTGTAATCCTGAGAACGAGGCAGAACTGACTTGGATTTTAACAAACAATGGCAATCCCCTTCATGAAAGGAGTTTTGCAAAAAAGATGAGAGAGGTGGAAGAAATTGGTCATTTTCGACGAATGATACTCTAACCCGAAGGAATGAAATTACAGAAATTAAAGCGATTTCTTTTCGTTAGCTGTTTCCGTAATATTGGTAAAAGGTTGTTTGTATTTGCTATCTCTTCAAACTGTTGAGTTTTGATGTATACCTTATTTGTCTTAGGGTCTTCACAAGCAAAGGTTTCTCACATGAACTGGTAGAGAAATTCACATAATACAACAAAAGCTTTGCTAATCCAAGCTAAGTTATATTCAAAATGAAGCAAGAGTCACTCACTGGCTACTAGTGGTCAGTGCTTCCAGTAAAACTTTAAGCTTTACAATTTTTAATAAAAAAGTTAGTCAAGCGGATTGTTGCGCATCGAGACGCTGTTTGGCAAGCAAAAGGCGTGACCGTTGTTGATACAAATAAAACCCATACCTCCGCTCCGAACAGGCGGATACTACAGTCATGAAACTTGAATGTCTCAAAGCGTCCGCTCCGCCGACACCCAACTCATGCGGCAAAGCAAGGATATAACCATAAAACACTGCGGGGGTCTCAAGTGGGAGTCTCGGTTCAACTGCGTTTCGTGGCTGGTGGTCACGCCTGGATAAAGAACGCGTTTCCAATATTCGAGGCAGTGTTTTGGTAACAGAAACCGTAACAGTTCTGCTTCCTATGAAATTAGTACAATAAATAACGACAGGCTGACTGAAACACAACCGCTTCGAAATTTAGTTGCTCACGCAGATGTCGTCATTTTTAATCTCATTACAAGTGGTTGACCGTAAACAATACGCGAAACAATCTGATTGCTAGAGCTGGAGCAAAGCAGTTGCAGCTACATTCGCAACATTCTGAACAAGTAAAGCACGCAAACATTATGTTTGTCACATACTGCGGTCATATGCTTTTTCAAATTAACCCCAATTTATTGTCAGTGGATAGCATAGGCGTCTGAGAATACGTTTCATGGGGGAATGGCGAAAAAGTGTTTATTTTGATATAAATGCCGGTGTTCCGATTTAATTTACGTAATTTTTTTACTTTCCTTGACTAAATTTCGATCACAGCCAACTTTTTTCTAGTATTCCATTTTGTGTAAAAATGTTCGAAGGACTATAAACAAGGTCATCGACACACTTTTCCAAAGTTATGAGTTCTGCCAAACTTCAGCACACCATTCGGCTAACTTGTCCTAGTTTCATCACAGTTCATTGAATAGTTGCATGACATTTCCTGTGATTCGAATCGATAGCCTTCAAAAAGCCCACCAGTGCTCGGGTTTTTATATAAATCCACACTGCTGCAGGCGACCTCCCCTCCTAGATCCTTCCCACCGTTTGTGGTAGACTAACAGTCCTATCGTTACATTCAGAGATACTGCTTCCGTTAAATTAAGTGAATAGATGCGGTGCATTTAATGTTTCAAGCAGGTGGAAAAATCTTGTTATGAAACAAAAAAACATTGGCTCTTTGTGGAAAAAGATTTCAAATGCGAAAGAGACGTATTTGTGTTTACGTAGATTGCAGACAAACTGTCAATCCATGTTCAATACCTTGAAGTGGGAAATTTATGCTTCTTGAAAAATACGGAAAACGCTTGCTAATAAAATTGCGGATGACCTCTTATCATTTGTGTTACTTACAGGAGAACAGTATCCGAAACGAAGGGCTGCATAACTTCGTCACAAACTGTAGTCAGAGACTTTACAGTGAACATTCACTTAACCTTTAGATTGCTTGAGATCAAGTAATTCGTCTCTACAAAGCCGACCCAGTCCAATATATCAGCAAATTTTTAAATAGGAAATCGATTTCACTTTCCTGTACGCATCCTCAAAATTTTTACGGGAGAAAAATTGAAAGGCTAAAGCAAGAACAGAATGAATAAATCACAGTGCAAGCTGCGGCAAATTAACAACTGGAAATGCGCCGTTCTCAAATAACTGCTTTCACGAAAACTGAAGCACTATCTGACGCCATTTGCGATCAGATTCGCCTCTGTCACCCTTGTGCTGTCTTGATGCCAATTACGGAGCAACAAAACCACAAGCACGTCGCTATGACTCAGCACAAAGCACTCAAGCATTAGTAGAATGCGTAAGCAGAAAGGCGGGTAGATTGCTTGCAGAGGCGGTTAGATTGCTTGGTAGAAAACTCGAAAACAAAATATCGGCGCAAAATAGTTATCAACGCATCTAGTCTCCTGCCACGCAGAATTTTTCGAAAGGCTTAGAAAAGGCGTACAACTAGTTTTTAGGTTCATTTATTTCTCATTGAAATGGCATGTACGTCATCCAGCCGTGATACGTACGAGGATCAGACAACTGGTGTTCATTCCCACCTGCTGAAGATCATTAATCAAAATTTATAGGCACACTGTACTTGCAGAATGTAGATGCATGGTTGGTTTGTACGTCACATGTTTCGGCACAGCATCACAATTTCGGTAGCGGATTTCATGTGGCACGGCTATATTGCACACTGGAAGTTCACCACCTTTACCCTGCCCAGTGGCGATTCTAAGGGGGGGCCTGGGGGGCCATGCCCACCCAGATTTTTGGCT
>JGI24021J15306_10012371_pt1 | contig 10595 bp, 1 predicted proteins | sample Ectturendosymbi1_FD_15306 | JGI IMG/M metagenome (IMG submission 15306) | reverse complement strand
TTTATTTCAAGTCCAAACAAGCTCAAAATTTGTCACACAATAAAGCAACTCTATATACACAATATCATACCAAAACATGAAAACAACGCCCTTCAGAAAAAATTTTACAATCAATTTGAAAAGGGTACTTTTTCTGTCGAGTGTGCCCCATGCATGGGGCACACTCGACATGAGTATGGGGTACACCTGACCGATCAATAAAAAGTTGGGTTGCATGCACTGCATAATGTTCACGTGATATCCCATGTAAAATAGGCACTTGCTGACTGCCTTTCCACTTTTTTCACATTCTAATTACCCACCATCATTGCATGCCAAACAAATTTGTATGATTACCAAACATTAAATGCAACCAATGCAGTATGCTGAAATTCATGCTTTGCCACACAAACATAACGTTCCTCTAAGCACATAATAAACCTAAAATGCTCATAGATTAGAATTTGTCCTGCATTTTATTCTGTACTGCATTCCAATATAACCCCTCAAGCTTTACCTCGTTTAGACTGACCGAGTGGCAATGTGTTGAGTGTACCCCATTTTTTTCTGTCAGATGTGCCCCATGCACATCTAAAAAATGAATGAAGTACCAATTCAACTTAAAAAAAATTTAAAATCTGGCATTATCAAATAATTTTGCATTGTCCTGACTACAACGTCACAAAAACTCAGAACAGATGTTGATTAACGTGGGCAAAACTCAAATCTAAATGCGATTTTATAAATTACTTTCGGGTAGCAAAACCGCAACTTGCTCTGTAACTTGTAACAACGGCTGCCTATCAAGGAAAAATTCACATTAGTACTACGGCTGGTATGAGACTAAATCACCATGGAAAGTTGAAAGTTCAACGTTGTCAACTTTTTGAATAAATGAAAAAAGACGACTGTGCCTGTGCCCCTGGTCTTACTGTGCCCCACCTTCCCCTACATATTGTTGCGAAGCTGTTTTTCAACACTTCAGCTATTCATAAAACCAAGCACTTACATTGAGAAGTTTTTATGATAAATCATTGTGCTTGCTCATCTACCGCTGCAGCTGGTTGCAGGAACCAATGCTGGACGAGTTGTAAACGAAGAACCGGTTCTATAACATTGTATTAAATGATACACTCACATCGAACACGGATTATAACTTATAACTTCGGCGCGGAATTGATCTACGTGTTTTAAATGCAACCCTTGTACTTGTTTTTCAATTGAGCAAAGCTTTCACACAAAATTTTTCATAAAGTCGTAAGGGCAACTTTTCCGTAATATTTACATTATGACATCATAATTGAGTTGTTATAGCTCCATCAGTGCATATGGCACTAATCTGTTGTATGTAGAGGAGGAGGATTATTGCGGTTAAAAACAAAGAGTTATTGGAGTTGTACTAGTGGTCATGTCGATTGTACGAAGTCTTTCAAGGATTTCCTACTTGCCTTTCGTTGGCTTTGTAAGCGCTTATGGCGTTTACAATGCATCATTGAAAATACTCAATGACGAAAATGCTGCCTGGAATGAGCTTGATGTGGAACAAGCACTCAAGCAGAATTTCAGATATTCCTTATTGGTGGTGATCTTGGAGGTGGCAATATTCTTTGCGTTCTTCAGGGCTGGAGTCGTTTATTATGCTTGGTGAGTTTCAGTGTTTGCTCGACTGTTAGACAGACCCCATCTTCTGCTGCACTTGTAAAATGAAAGGAATGTTAAAAACTTCCAGTAGTTATCGAAAAGTTAGATTTCTGGTCTGGTGATAAAGGCATACATCAGTTACAACAAAAAATGACCGTATTTTAACAAGATCTACGGATTACTTGCAAATTTGTTATTATTCAGGATGTGGCTGAGAGATAACGAAGACATTCAACGTGGCTTGAAGGTACGCTGTCAAATATCTTTCTTTGTCTTTATTATCCTGTAGCAACATATTTAGCGGTCCCACATGTTGCCGTATTTAAATGCAGCACTAAAAAAACGCAAAGAAATATTTCCTGAATTTTTCAAGAAAGTTAAAGCACTTGCAATGCTTAACTTGTGTCAGCCCAGTAGTGCATACCACACTTAACAATGTTGGTGACAATCGCGACTGACCGCACATGAAGCATGTTGTGCCACAGAAAGCACGTTACAGGTTCAGCAGATGATTTTCATGTTTGCATCACAGTTTACAAAGTGCCAAGAAAACTGCGTTGTGTGTCCAACAAGTAATCCGGAATCATTCATAATTTTCAAACCACATTTCTTCTCGGGAAGGCTGCGATGAAAGCAGCCATAGAAGGTCTCGAAATACCTCATAATTTTCAGTGACATTAGAGAGTTCGGCAGGCTGTACACCAAGGCGTGGTCAAACCAGGTCTATGATGTAATCAACCCCCTTGATCAGTGGCGTAACTAGAGGTTTGAGCCAGGGAACACTTCTGCTTTTTATGTTGCAACCATCACAATGGGTTGGTATATGACGAAATAGGTCATAAGAATAGGCTGTATTTTATGGTGTGTGAGTTGCAAACCTGACCATCTGGCAAGAAAGCTTATTGTTTAACGGTTAAACAATTAAACTTTAACCTGTCACACAAAAAAAAACTTGTAAATTGTTTTTATTAGAAATCAAGGTGTTATAGCTTATCATTACAGCGCTGTACTAAAGTTTAAGACCACTATCAATAAATTGATATATTGTAAATGGAAATACTTTAACGTAAACTGTAAAAACGCACTCATGACGTACCAAGCAGCAACGTTTCCAAGCAAATGCTGTTGTTGAAACAGCATTTGCTTGGAAATATATCAAAAACTTGATATAGCATTATGGAGTCAATGTTGTTTTTTATAGGCTCGTAACCAGCTAGTATTTAGTTATTAGCTCCCCTACAAATGTGCAAAATACAGGCTATTTAGGCAAAAAACAAGCTAAGACAAACTTATTAAGCGAAGAATGGTACACAAAGCGACAAGTATCCTTCAGCTTAGCAGTCATAGAAACTGCTGTACATCAGTCAATAGTTACGTTTTGACAGAATGGCGTTTATACTGGTTGTAAGAGAAGTGGAATGGAAGTCACTTGAAAACCAGCAGCAGGAATGAACATATTATCCTAACGATTGCAATGCTATCTCCATTGATCTCTAGCAAAAATTCGAAAGAAACTTCTACAGTCAGGTGCAGTGGTGTAGTGACCACTGTAATGACTATAAATAGAGCAAAATGTATCAAATTTTCAAAGAAACGTTACAGTTTCGTGTATTTGTAGATCAATGCAATATTTTCATGCATCATGGGGCCACCTGTCACAAAAGTAAGGTTGTTGAGAATTTTTTTGGGGAGAAAAACATTCGATTGTTGGACTGGTCCGGAAATTGACCAGATTTAAATCCTATTCAAAATTTGTTGATGTTGTTAAAAAAGTGTAGGGAAAACAGCCAACAAGCTAAAAATTACTCGGTGACTGCTTTAAAATAATTATGGACTAAAGAAATCTTTTGAGAATACTGCATGAAGCTTGTGGACAATATGCCTCAATTGATTAAAGCGCTGTTGAGGAGCTATCGTGAACACACAAAATACCAATTACTTTGCAAAACCTTTTTTTGTCTTTGTTCATGGTTTATTCTTTCAACTTACATTAAACTTTTGCACAGCACTCTATTTGGGATATTATTTGGGGAACTTCCTGTAACAGGAGAAAGGGGTCTTAGACATCTGAGCAAAGTTGTGTTCCTAAAACTGGTTTAGGGCATGGGGCGAATAACCGTGTTCGGAAACTTTAAGATCATTTGTTTAAAAGACCAAATTCCTCTGTAAAATCTCGGCATCTTGGCACGCCGTCTTGTTAACCTAAAAGTTTCACTTAAATTGAAGCGTGTGCTGTTTAGTTGCAAACTTCTTGTCACTTTAAACCAGTGGTTCTCAAACTTTTTTGCCTATGAACAATTGAAAAAATATCCGATGGACCACTTTGCAATGCTGATACCTCACGAACAACTAGTCGAAACGTTTCTGGAACGTTTGATCAAGGATTTATGAAACTCTCTGTGGACCACTAGAACTTCTAAGTGGACCACTGTTTGCTGATAAGTGGCCTATTTATAGTTTGGTCAGTTCATCATACGATGAACTTGTTGATAGTCTGTAACTCAGTTTGTCCACAAACACGAAGGAATCATTATATCTTTTTTTAGCTCCGTTTCTCTGTCTTCGCGGTGTAGTGTTCGTGTTGGTCATATCTGTGAGATCTGTGTGTACCCTAAGGGAGGCACAGCATGCATTTTGACCTAACAAAGTATGGGTTTGCTATCGCGGGTTCATTTGCTAGGTTATGGACCGTATTCACGGATTCTAGACCCGCTTTAACGTCCCATAATTACGCCTGTGTTAATCTCAAATATGTTTAACTGAGATAGAACTCTGTCTAGTGACTTATCCATAATCCGTAATTCATTAAACTATATTTTATTTACCAATATTTTTATTATTCATACGAAAGCGGAATAAGATAAGTAATACAAAGAATATAAGGCTTACCGTCTCTGAATATTCCGAGACGGTCACTCTTTCCAACACAGTGTTAACCCATTGTCGTTTTTTACTACTTTGTTACTAATATTTGTATCTCATATTGACTTCAACTACCAGTCAGTTATTTTTTTATGGAATCATTATATTAGATAAGGTGGTTTGGACGGGTTTATTGTTATTTATGTAAGGAGTTAATATTTGTTAAATAAAGGCACTGTCATGTCTACTAACTGTCTAAAACGATAGTTATGTTGCACAATAATCCTTTATTCTAACAATGTTTAATTTTAGCTACGCCACTGACAAAAGCTCGTTGCTAGAAAGGCACATGGCACTAACTAGTTGCTGGTAGTTTTAGCGAGCAGATAGCTCTAGGTAACATTCTTTCTTCATCCTAGCTGGCCCGTAGTTCCAACTAACTGGTTGTGCTATATGGCCGCCAGCTCTTTCTAGATAGTTTTTTGTCCGAGATGGCTACCGCCTCTTTCTAGGTAGGTTCTAGCCCTAGATGGCCAGCGGCTCTGTCTAGCAATGTCTTTATTTCCGCTTTACAGTGTATTTATAGCTGGTGGTTCTGTTTCTTTGAATCCTCCGTTGCGGTTTCCGTGGAGGCACATCTTTCAAGTTATCCGATAGGTTGCTTCTGTAATTTTTATGATTGGTTACTTCATTCATTCTGGAACCTTCTTTCCATTCCTTGCACTTGACAGTTATTCTCTTTAATATCTTCTGTCGTGTCGTAATGACGTTAGTTATGTCGTCATATTGTCACGTATAATTTTCCGGTTTTGCTCTTGTTCAATGTGACTGGTTTTAACCGGTCTTAGCACTTTTTAGGTTCGTATGTGCATTTCCTTATTCATTTTGTTTCATGACTTTTTAGTTTAAGATAAATGCTGTTCTTCTATCTCAGTGATATTCAACATGGGCGAAATCGCCCCCCAGGGGGCGATTTTATGCATTAAGGAGGCGATTTTCTGATTTACCAGATTTGGGGGGAGATTTCAGTTTCCAGGGGGCGATTTCTGTAGATTAGAATATATTAAAATTCTGAATTAATTCCAAAAGTAAAAACTATTTTGCCACTTTGGAACCAATTCATTTGATGCATTTGCGACTCCATGTTTTGTAAAAAAGGTTATAAAGCACAAGATATAGGACTGATGATGTAACAACAATCAAACTAACATTGTCCTGTGCAACGCATTAACGCACTAACTATATCCAAGGCCATGGAGAGTGATATTGGTTGGGAGCCAAGCAGGGCGGTTCGGATGAATTTTCAGGTATATTGTTAAAAGACGAATGTTTAAAATAAGATAAAATGATGGGGAAACTGTTGCAATATGTACTTTGGTAGTTTGTTGACCTAGTCCAGCTATGTCCAACCCACAAATGGTTTACTGAGCCAAAAACTATGTCACTGTCTTGACCAGGGCCGCACATGGAATGACATTAATGAGGGCCGCACATTGAATGACTTACTTTGATCTTAGCAAACTAAATTTAGTTTAAGCTAATGCAGGGAAGCGTTCGATTCCTAACTGCAATGGTAACAGACGGGATAAAGTGGCACTGAAGACCTCCTGCATCAAAAATGTCAAATTCAAGATATTATCAAAATAAGGACAGGTTGTCAGTATGTCGGATAATTTTACTACAACGAAAACCTGATGGGCCGCACCAAACCTTCGACCAGGTCGCATGCGGGCCGCGGGTTGGACAAAGCTGACCCAGTCGTTGCATGAGCAGCGTCAAAAAAGCGACATCAATAAAATTTGCAAGTCTCCAGGCATGTCAACACGCAAGGAATTTTGGACCTTTTTCGTATACCGTAGTATGTGTTGATTCGTTTTATTAAATATATGTTGGTTGAAAGCAACCGCCACTGATAGAGCTATCGGAAAATACCCAATCGACCGAAGTCCATTTTTAAAAAGACCAAAAACGTCAGTTTCTTCGAAGATACCAAAAATGGTCCAACAATCATAACATTGCTACTACTGAATCATCGCATCGACTTTCGCTGTGATTAAGAATATTAGCAGGGTTGTCCATGGGACATATTTATCTGTCCCATTCCCATCCCATAGCAATTTATGCCTGTCCCAACCAATCCCAACCCATGGGACGTTTCCCATGGGATTCCCAGAGGAATGACATTCCTATGGACAAGCCTAGGGTTGTCCATGGGACATATTTATCTGTCCCATTCCCATCCCCTAACAATGTATGCCTGTCCCATCCCATGGGACATTTCCCATGGGATTCCCATAGGAATGACATTCCCATGGACAAGCCTGAATATTAGTCAAGAGTTGCAATTAAGTTTAGCCTAATTGGTTTTCGCCATGAACTGCCACAAATCCCCACAACTGTATATGTTATTATTAGCAAAGTTGCCTTGAAACAAGACTTCATATAGTTTTCGGTAGAGCATTGCCAAAACATTGTTTAGTAGGCATAACAGTCACAGAGCGGTATCATGTGTTTTATGAACTTTGGTTCGTAACGTGATTAAAACAGTGGAACCAAGTGTCTTTTATTAAAAAAATACGTGAAAAATGACTGTTATGAGACGATTTACGTAGCAATTAATGGCTAGCAAAATTAATTACAGCTAGCTGTAAATTGCAAAACGTGCTTATCATGTTTTTCAGTCAGTTCGAGTGTTTTTCTGTGCTTGTAGATGTAGCTGTACTGTGTTCTTCTGACTAATAACACAGTATGTCAGTGCAGTAGGCGAGGAAAGGGATAACGTATACTCAGGGGTATGGTGGGGCAGGAACGCGGGGGAACGGCATCGCGGGAGCGGCGTTCCCACACCTTTTGCACGTTTGCTTTAAAATGAGTTTTAAGCTGTTTTAAAAGGGCTATTTTTTGGATGGGTACCCACACCTCTTTTGTTAGCACTACATCCCTGCTTAAACTAGCGAGTAAGTCCAACCACCCACATCTTGGCTAAACTAAAAAATCCAAAACATCGTTTCCGCCACCTGTAGTTTGAGGTTTGCTAAAATGTCTTTCTTTTGTGGAAATAACGCCAAAAGTGGGATTGCGTAGAAAGTGACTGGCTGAAGTGTTTTGCCAGTTGACTAATATAAGCGAATGCGATTCCATATCCAGGAACTTTTCATCAACTACCAAAGCGATAATGAAGCATGTGCTATATTTTATTATCACGGATGGTCAGACGTTTGGATCAAGTGCACTGAGCGTTTTCCGGAAGTTTTGGGGAAAGTTAAGATAATATTACTACTGAAGTTTCCGACGAAATATGTTGCTGAGCAAGTTTCAGCCAAGTACTGCACATGCGTAACAAATACCGCAATAGTCTTGAGATGAATAAGACAGGTGGAAACGCCATAAGACTTAAGCTGACCGATTTGCAACCTGCTTTAAAAAACTTGCAGATAACAACCAGGGGCAAGGTTCGCAGTAGTTGGAACCAGGACTGTGGAGCCGAAACTCAAATTTCGGGCTCCGGCTCCAGCTGCAAACATCCAAATTTTTTCGCTCCAGCTCCAGAACGGTTTGGTTCATTAAAAATAAAAAACAATTGCATTTTGTACTAATGGCTTGCTACACAAAACATGTCTGTTGAATGGGAACTCAAATTTCAGGCTCCTGCTCCACCATTCAAAATTTTTTGGCTCCGGCTCCACAGCCCTGATTGGAACCAACTGCTTTTGGAAATGAATAACGTTGTTTCTACAATGCATTTGCCTTCGTTTTGTTTGTTTGTTTTTGTGCTAATTAAACTATCCCTTTATTTCATTAGCATTGAAATAATATCAAATTAAAATAATATTTTTTGCCAACAATAAGACCATAGGTGGAGGGGGGGCGATTTTGAAGAAAAGTTTCTGTAGGCGGGCGATTGAACAAAAAAGGTTGAAGACCACTGTTCTATCTGAAATATTTGTCTTCTTGTTAGTTTTCTTTATGTGAAAATTTGTTGAGGCAAAACTTGCCAGCAGCATATCCAACATTTTCTTTGTTTCTAGACGACAGCGGCGCATATGAACAGGTCGCCACCAGCAGCGGTGGCTGCGCCTGTTTCAAGCAAGAATCCTGTTGAAATGGCCTCACCGGCAAGATTTTCAGCTAATGTGCTTGAAACATTGCCTGGGCCTCAAGCAACGAAAGATCCGAAAGTAGTGACTGCGATGAAGTCAGTTACTTCGACTGTGAATCATCCAGGAGTTAAAATATCTACCGGACAAACTTCATACAAAGTGATTACCAGCTCGTCGGAGTTTTCCACAGTGAAAACCCCAACTGGATCTCCTAAAAAAGATTGGGAATCTCTTAGGAACCCATGTAAAGTGATTAGCAGCTCATCGGCGTTTTCCACAGTGAAAACCCCAAATGGATCTCCAAAAAAAGATCGGGAATCTGCTAGAATTCCATCTAAAGTGATTAGCAGCTCGTTGGAGTTTTCCACAGTGAAAACCCCAACTGGATCTCCAAAAAAAGATCGGAAATCTCTTAAGGATCCCTGTAAAGTGATTGGCAGCTCGTCGGAGTTTTCCACAGTGCAAACCCCAACTGGATCTCCAAAAAAAGATCGGGAATCTCCTAGGAACCCAGTAGCACCTGACTTGGTGTCAAAACATTTGAAGGAAGTGTCAAAAAAAGTAGGCAGGAGTGAAATTCAAAGGGCTTTATTTAAACCAGAAGCTGCTGCTGTAAACGGTGGCGACACCGAAAACTCGCCACGAGCTGACCTACCTTCCGAAACAACTGCTGTTCCAGAGGTGCTCAGCGAAAAGAAGCTCGCTCTCCTCTCTAACCAACAGTTGATACACTTTGTGCGACATCCTTCAGCTCAGAGATTTGCCGGCAACAAAATTGAACAGGAATTGGAGACGGCGTTGTGCAGCCCAAACAACAAGAAAACTCCCCGTCTGCAAGTCAAGGTCACTTCGTATCCCGAGCGAAAGAGAACTTTTGCTGATGCAGGGACACAAGAAGAGCAAAAACAATTTAAACGGGAAAAAACAGTTTCACCTTCTCGCTCCCGCGTGGGTCCCTTTAGTATCCCACCAAGCGCAAATTACCGATCAAAGATGAAAAGATACCGAGCTCTGCAGAGGTCAGAAAATTTTACAACCTCAACTACCGAAGAAGAAGTCGCAAGTCATGGTTCACCAACAGCCAGCCAGGTGCTTTCAGCTACTAAACCCGATACTGTTTCAAGTCCTCGAAAATCCAAATCTTCACTCGATGTTTGTACAATGAATGTGGAAAACGTTCATCCCATGAAGCAAAGAGAAACTTGCAAGCAGGTAGATGAGGCCGCTGATCAAAAGAAAGAATCCCCTGGGGCCAACCAGTTAGGAATTGAGAAAATGCCCGCAGATACAAAGAAGACTGAATTATACAAGCAAGTCGTATTTTCTGACACAAAAGTGGGTTGTGTCGGAAATCAAAGCAAACTGTCAAAAATGAAAAAACTCATGTTTGAAAAAAAGAACACCATCGATATTAAAAGTGTTGCGAAAATAAAAACACAACCGGATGAGAAAAGCGTTCTTGCAGATCTTGTTCAGACAATGGATACGCAAGAAGAAATCAAATTGGATGGAGGAGAATGGAATATTTTTTTCTCACAAGAGAGTTATCGTGAAAAAGCTCCAGCATACGTTGGCAAACAGCGGTCCCCGAAGACGTCACCGAAGACATCACTGAAGACATCGCGGAAGATGTCACCGATGGTGTCACCGAAGACATCACCGATGGCGTCACTGAAGACAGCACTGAAGGCATCACCAAAGACGTTACCAAAGACATCACCAAAGGCTTCACCGAAGACGTCACCAAAGACATCGCTGAAGACGTCATTGAACAAGCTACGGAAGGCATCACCGAAGACATCACCGAAGATGTCACCGAAGATATTACCAAAGGCATCACTGAAGACGTCACTGATGGCGTCACCAAAAACATCACCGATGGTGTCACCGAAGACTTCACTGAAGGCGTCACCAACGATATCACCGAAGGCATCACCGAAGACGTCACCGAAGGGGTCACTGATGGCATCACCGAAGACACCACCGATGGAGTCACTGAAGACACCACCAATG
>JGI24021J15306_10012370_pt1 | contig 10595 bp, 9 predicted proteins | sample Ectturendosymbi1_FD_15306 | JGI IMG/M metagenome (IMG submission 15306) | reverse complement strand
CTTCAGCTAAACTTTCCCCCCCTGGCTCAAACCTCTAGTTACGCCACTGTTTACAAGTTTATTTTAAACACCTCAAAAATAGCAGTTTTACAGCAGAGTTTAACTATTTTTAGCAGATTTTAGCTGAAAATCTGTTACATGGTTTTTAGCAGGATCTGGCAGTTTTTCGTGACACGATTTAGCAGGTTTTTATAACCATCTGGCAACACTGTGCTCAACCCACTGGACGGACAACCTCAGCCAGTTATAGCAAGAGTAAGTTGAAATGTCTCATGTGACGTCACAATGGACACTACAAAGAGCATTGTTCGTATTTTATCTGATGTGTGACAGATTAACGATGAATCACAGATACATGTTGCCGTGATTTTGAAGCAATGCAGTTGCAAGCTGAGAAGTTTTTAATTTTACAGTTGGTCGCGATAAAATCAATTTGTATGAAGCATGAAGCGTCCACGTACGCGTTAAATCAGTTACAAAGCAACACCTTTAAAAAATCCAGGTTTTTGACGAGAGCTTGGATCCAGTGAAGTCGATCGCCAGGGACGAGCTCACGATAGCAGTGGTGAAGAAAAACGAAGCCCGACCTCATCTTGCAAGAGGTCTTGCGTCTCCCCTTCGAATGTTTGCGCATGAAGGGAGGATGACTGTCCTCCATAGTGGCTATCTTCATTACACTGATGATGACACTCCAGACAGAGACCTAGTTTTCAACATCACCAGGTACTTTTCGCTCACATCTGTTTACGGTTTGTTGAAATAGCTCCGTCGCCATTTTCTGAATGTCGTCCTGCTGCCAACGAATGTGGCCAGTTTTATTATTTGTTACTATCACATTTTTGTCATCGTTGTGACTCGGAATAAGCTAGTAAGCTGAAAATCACTCACAGTCAGGTTCTTAAAATTAGTGCTTGGTAGTTTAACATGTGTCAACTTTCAAGGTCGTTGCCACCATCGTATGGGGCGCTGGAGCACGCCGATCACCCTCACGTTCCAATCACAGTGTTTACACAAGCAGATGTTGATGCTAATAAGATCATGTACCGTCCTCCGATTGGTGGAATACTGAGTGTGACCTATGATCTGTCATATGGCGATCTTGATTATCAGAGGGATGAACAAAGCAGATATCAAGCATTTGCTTCTGAAAGGTATGACTTGAAATAATGACTGTACACGATGTTAATTCTGATCTTCGTTGATTAGTACCAAGGTAGTGTGTGTGGGAAGTTTAGGGAACAAAGAGTATCATTCAAAGAAAGACTCATCAAGCAAAGTGACCAGAATCAGAAATTAGCACTTGTCTATCAGCTGTTTATAGATTGTCGTTAACTTTTTGTTAATAGCTTTTATATTCTCATTTATTGTTTCATCTCCAGCTGTTTTACGCCCTTTACCAGCGTCATGTTACCGTTTAGATCAGTGGTTCCCAAACTTACTTGAGTCTTTACCCAAATCAAGGTAGCGATTATGTCTTATTACCCTTAATATTTCGCGTCGTAAAAAAAGCAACCAGTTATAATACAGAACAACATTGTGGTTTTCGTTCCTCGTTACCCCCCGAAGAATTGCATATTACCCCCAGTTTGGGAACCACTGGTTTAGAACGTATTACCACTACCGGTAAAATTTTTTGGTCTTATTTTTCAGGCCAACCATCCCAGAGTTTGAGTTTGGGTTTACGGTTTCGGATGGCGAACACACTTCACCATCAGCTAACTTCACCATCACACTGACATCCGGGGAATCAGATCCACCAGCTTTTATCAACCAATCACCTTATATTGAAGTTCACGCTGGAGAAAGCACAACCATAGGTATGTGGTTTTTGTTGAAACATTCGTGCTGCCCTGCTGCGAGTAGTTTTCATTTGATCATTTTTGCAGGCACCCAGCAGTTGGGAGTTCATGACCCTGATACTCCATCACATAACCTTATATTCACGCTGGTTAAAGCCCCTCGTCACGGTACAGTGGTCAGAAACATTGATGGGACAGGGATGGTGTTGCAGGAAGAAGACGCATTCACTTATGACGAGGTACGCTCGCCAATGGTGCTTTTTTCAAAACACAGAGGTGGATAAACTATGTCCTGGCTTCAGTTGCGCGCCAACTAGCCTCTGCTATCCAACTCTATGAAGAGAAATGTCTTTTCTGCAACCTCATACATTTGCCTAATTCTATCACCAAACAAGCAAGTTTTAGCACTTCAAGGCCTGACATTCTTGCTGTTTTTGCGTTTTTTTGATCTGAAATAGTGGAAACCCGCGATGAAATGTCTATTGTTAATGCGCAGAAGGTTGTTTGACCTTTCACCGCGTGTTTGCTTTGAAACGGTACGTACTCGGACATTCGCTTCGCAGACAACACGTGGTCTTGACACGTGATCTTACGCAGTTCGTCGTTTCATGTCATTTCCTTGCTCTGCTTTGTACTTGACACATTTTTTCAAATCTCACCCAATAGTTAGCATGACCTTCAATGACCTCTCACTTTTTCGTTGTGTGGCCTGCATTCCGCAGGAAATGGTTCTTTTGCTTTGAATCTAGCTTCAGCCCTGACCGCTATTCGACATACAGTAGAAGAAAATGCCGCCTTTTATAAGTTCTCACGTATTTGCTGCGATAGACCAGACTGGTCAGTGCGGTCGGTGTTGAGGTGCTCCCTGCCAGTATGCTCATCACATCCCAACACCACACCACCAACCAGCAGTTGGAGTTGTTTTTGAATACGATGCACAACATCCAACACAGCTGACAGTGGATATTCGAAAATTTCGATTCCAGACTTGAATTTTCGATTCCAAACTCTGGGATAGTGTCATAGAAAATGTCTATTGCCTAAACCCAAAATAGAAGTGATTGAAACCCACCATCTTGGTCGCTCCAAGTAACTTGATCGTCTTCTTCAGCTGAGGAGTGATTCGCTCCAATACGTTCACGACGGAGACGAAGAACAAATCACCGACCAACTCCAAGTCAGTGTCACTGATGGAACCTACACTGTCACGAAAGTTATACAGGTTCGTGTGTATGGTGTGTAGGACTACTTTGCGTAACTTGTAAGACGAGCTGCCCTGAGCTGCTTATGTTAATTGCTTTTGATGAGTTTCGTGTTCGTGCAATTACCACGGTAGGTCGGCCTTGGTAACAACTTTTTAATCAAGAAACTTGTGATTCGAGTTAAAGCAAACAACAGTAGTCTATACAATCAATGGTTTCTTAGGCCAAGTGCGTATAATGTTACGTATTTGTTGGGTCACTTCACACTTAGTCACTGATGGAATCATTTGTTCAGGTATCTTTGAAAAAAGAGGAAAGCGATATCCTTTTCCCCGAGCCTCAGAGCGAACTATCGCTTGCCACGGTGGAAGGGAGTGTTTCAACATTGACCAGAGAAAACCTTGCTTATGAGAGCCAAGAATACTCTGCAAAATATGTGAGTCGAAAACTTAATTTTTATATGCTTTATATTTCTTTTATATTTTCGCAAGTATGCTGTAGCACAGTGACAAACCTCAGTTTTTTTCTGCTGCAGATTGTCTACCAGCTTGAGTCAGTTCCCACTCACGGTCTGCTGGAGATGAATGGACCATGTGTACCGGGATCAACGTTTACACAAGATGATATTGACAAAGGAAGGGTTAGGTTCGTCACCTGATGACTTCAGTTGCATGTCATGGTTGTATGACCAGCGTTTGGAAAGTGAAGCGAACACTTATTTGCAATGAACGTGTAACTTCTTTTACAGCTTCCGGAGTCTCGCTGGTGTTGGCGCCGAAGCACTGGTCGACATGGTCCACTTTCATGTCAGTATTCCGTCTGGCGATCGTTTGCCAGATCAAGTTTTAACCATCACCATCAAACCAGCTCCTCACAAACCACCATCCATATTTGTTGGCGAACCTCTTGTTGTAAGCACGCGTTATTCTCGGTCATACCATTAAATTGCGCTACTAATTCGAATATGTTTTGCAAGATTCGCTGATCCTGTAATGGATGGAATCTTGTTTTGCGTGTCCATGCGTTGTGTTACTTACAATGCTTGATGAACATAGTCGTAGTGTTAGTCTGAATACTCTTTTCAAACACTCTAGCTGCTAAAGTATTCGGACTGACCACGTCTGTGTTCACCAAGCATTGCAAGCAACACTGCGCACGCTGGAGTCTAGTTTCTTCGCAGGAACTGTAAAAACTCACAGACGCTGTGGCTGTTCGTTTTGCTATCCCGCAGCATGCACACAATAAAATGATTTCAGCACACCTAGGAAATATAGCTAGTCTTTTGCACACCCATGTGCATAAATGCTGGCATAAATTCGAGAAATCCAGTCAGATTTGCGATGGAGACGCTAAACATTTGGTGTGAATTAAACAGCATNAAACNCGCCAATGTCTCGTCGCAGTCGCATGAAGTACCAATATATTGACCACCAAACACAAAAAATACAGCTCGATAGTGTTNCTGCTCTTCTTCTTCAACAGACAAAGTAGACTATAAATGAACTAAAACCAGGCCCGTACTNAGCACGAACAGCTTTAATTCTACCGGTGATGCAAATTAGCTATTCCCACAATTGAGAACTGGGTCGAGAAAATCACAGTTCTACAATTTGTTTGTTTGGCAACGTTAAAAATCATGAAGTCCGACTAAATTCTGACTTTAATCGTTGTGACGAATGATTAAGTAAATAGTTATGATAATTTGCATAAAATTTTGCAACACGTTCGTTGTTGTAATTTGCAGCTTTGCCTTTTTCCTGCCTTTAAAATGAAATGTGTCGGTGCACTGCGTGGGCTTCGATATCACTTCACAGTGAAAGACTTCCTTTAACTGTGGCCGCGTAGGACTTTTGAGCGTTGGTTCCAATGCAGGTCCAGGGAGGCCAGGAAGCGATGTTGACCCCTCGCGAGCTTGTTGTGGTTGATGCGGACAGTGAAGAGAGAGATCTGATCGTCAGATTAATCCGCAGACCATCGCTGGGACACATGCTCAACACTCTCGCTGAAAGTAATTTGTTTTTTTTTTTGTTTTGTTTGTTCAAGGTTCAAACTTTCCAACAACATCAACTTTCTAAAAGACAATTGAGAGAAATAATGAAGAAATAAATTCTTCATTGCTGCATCCAATTCTTAGTTGTATTGATACAATCGTATACGTTTCGCGGCATGCACAATTCAACTGAGTTGCTGATATTTTCGATACAAGTTTAGCTTGTACACACTGCTGCGGCTGAGATCCACCGCCAATGTTAGAAGGTTTCAGGTTTCAAACATCTGTCTTCTCTACATTTTCACACATTGTCGTGCGAACGAAGTGTAATGCTGATGAAACTTTCATTAAGCTTGAAATTAAGTCTCGCTGTTAACCTGCTTCGGTCGCAAGAGCGTCATAAATCTGCCGCCGATAGCTGAACACGGCACAACCCAGACTTGAGCTTCGGCCTCGCTCAGGAATTATCCAACCCTGTGCGATGACCGGGATTGTGACGTAGGCAGTGTTGCTTATTAGCTTCAACTGCAGGCCCGGCCAGCCTCACTAACTACCAGTTCCACGGCTTCGCTGTAATTTTGAAAGGTTGGCCTTCATTGTATCGTTTCATTTGAAATCGTTAGTCGTTCAACATGCAAAGGTTTTCGTGATTTTATCAAAAACTGTGAATCTATTTTGCAAAGAAACGGGCAGTTAGGAGATTTTATTCTACTTTTGGTTGGGAAGTGTGTAATGTTCGAAGGTTTGGGATGTTTTTGACCTCCCTTAGCTTCATTCGCCAACCCATATAAAGCTTCTGCATTGGAGGTTTCTGATGTTTGTCAAAATTTTTAAATTCTAGGGCATTACCTATGAAATTGCTTTTTTTACTCTTTGACATTCGTATTAATTAAACTTCCAGCTGTCGATAGTGTCCTACAAGTACCTGCACAAAATGTTTAATTACGTTATGATGAAGCACTTTACCAAAACTTGCTGTCTGTTTCAGTGATGCCTGTGATAAAGCCAACATTTCGTGTTTTTTGAATAACGATGAAAATCTCACGTATGTAGAAACGTAATAATACTGTATTGTTTGCGGGTTTTAAGTGAATAAAATAGTTGTTAATCGCTTGTGTTTCATTTTCATAAAGAATAACTTGTCTATCCAGTTGAACCATCAGAAGAGGACGAAGACGAGTTCTGGTTCACTGTCAGGCATTTGCTCGATGGTGGGATTTTCTACGTTCAAACACGCGAGCGTCAATTTGACGAAACAGAGGATTATTTCACATTCCAAGTTACTGATGGCTACACCACATCTACAACATACAGATTAAATATAACTATACAGGTGTTCAACATTATGTTGATTTGCAAATATTTTTGTGATCACCACTTTTTCGTTAAAAATCTGTATTTGGCGTCGTTTTGTACTAACAATGAAATAGTTGACCCTGACATTTGGGTTATAATTAGTTTATAGAAATGATGTATGATGCTAGACCTTAAATTATGTAAAGGCTCAAAGCTCAATCTCATCAATTGAATATATTTGCAGACACCCATCCAACGTGGCAATCAACCTCGACTGAGAACAAATGTTATCGAGTGTAGAAACGGACAGGCAATCATCATTCAGAACGGATCCGTGTCTGTTACAGACCCTGACACACCTAATCGTCTACTCGTATTTACTATTGTGTCTCAGTTAAATTACGGAAGACTCATGAAGTTTGATGAAACTCCTGGAATTGATATGCCCACCCAGTGGGATGTATCAAGCATGGAAATGAAAGGTTTGTCGTTTGTTCTGAAGTGATTTTTATGAACTTGTTGAACAACAGACGATGCAGAACATTTCGATGATACGTCACTGCAAAGTTTGCTCAATGCCTTGATGGATGTTTTGTTGAAACGTGGTTAAAATGCTGTCCTCGGTTTATTTCAAATGTGTTCAGAAAGCGTGATATCAGCTACGATTTTAATGGCGGAGCAACTTGATTTTGAAGCGTTGGGTACAAAAATATTTGCGCTGCAGTCTAATTAGTTTTGACTATAAGATGGTGAGAGTAGAAAGTATAAAAACTTATTGAATCCCAAATCAAATAAAATTTCCTTTTCACGAAACCCGCTATCATCTGTGCAGACCCAGAATTACTTTCATTTGTAGCAAGCCTTCGCCAAAGATCAATCAACCTTTTTTTATAATGGTATGTACGAGTTGATCAAGATTAAAAGGCCATACAACGATTTCCTTCTAAAGTGCGATCATGAAAGCAGCACCAGCGATCCTCTCAATTCGAGATGAAACTTAACATGTAATATTTCACGTGGTTCATTGACCTGCAATCCAAATGACCCCTGGTCCTTCGCAGCCTCCCACTCCCCCAGACATTTTATTAATCGGTCTGCTTGTAACTCATCGCAGCGGCATGCAGCGGTGCTACCGTGTTGGTTTCACCCACGCGTGTGTTCTTCGTCAGCTGCATGTGTGCATGTGTGTGATGTTCTTCATTGTGTGTTGTTCTGACTACTGTGACGTTTATTGCAGAGAAGTCGGGAATGGTGAAGAAATCAAGCAGGTCAGAAGTCCGCGTCGGATCATCATTCACATATCAGGTGCGGTTCTGGTGACTGTGTTGTGTCTGGCCGCAGGGCAGAGATGTAAACAAGACCAGCGCACTGCGAGAAACAAATAAATAATGACGTCGCCAAGTCTGGCCACATTGGATCAATATGACAATAAGTTTGATAAAAGTGAACTTTGCAGCAAGGACGCCAGAATACCTTGTACATTATCGAGTTGAAGTGCCCGAGCAGAACGAAATACTTCAATAAGTCATGTAATATGAGATATGAGAATACAAAACAAACCAGACCTGAGATAATGACCAGATAAGTGGTTCAGTTGTCTTTTCATGTCACGAGCTACATTACAAACCACACAAGCAATAAGAAACGCATGTCAACAAATCACAGTTCGAGCGATGATCTTAATTCGACCGAAAATTGACATCGAAATATTTCGTTTGCGTGTAATTTCCACTCATAACAGATATTTTTTCGACAAAACTATCAAGGTCCTGTTACAATTCACTTAGATCAGACAGGAGCTTGTCTCTTTCGGTGTGCGGGAAGAAGTCTGTTAATGACACCTCGCGTCGCGTCACGCATCAGTGCTTGTTTCGTGGTTGTCTTCGTTGTCACGACTACAAATGCAACAAGTACGTTAATCAGGGGTGTAGCGAGGACGGGGCAAGGGGGCGCAATTCCCCGGGCGCCGAGTCACTATGGGGGCGCTAAATCACTGCGGGGGCGCCGAAAAGTCCCAATTACTTTCTTCAATACAGTTAATCTGCTTCCGAAAGAGCTCAGGTTCGAACATGGGGGCGCCAAACTTGCTTCTTGCCCCGGACGCCATCTAACTTTGTTACGACCCTGACGTTAGTGGAGATGGTCGTGAATATCACAAGATATCTGTTCGCTTGCAAAACATCTCTAGCTGTGCTTGACATCAAATATGCGCTTTTCATTCAGGATATTCTCGACCATAAAATTTGCTACGAATCCGTTGCTGCTCGTGACGTAACCGTGAATCGGCGGCGGCGTGACACGCTTGACTTCACTCTGAGTGATGGATACAACGTAGAGGAAGGCCAGTTGATGTTTGATGTAAGTTATTTCAGAAATTGTATTCTAATAATTAGACAACTTTCATCGGCAAGGTACCGGTAAGTATGTCCATTGTCCCTACCTTAAAGTTAAAACATTAATAAAAAAGAAATTAAAGGATTTGTTTTTCGCAGGTTCGTCCGGGGAACGTAAAAATTCTTAACCCACCCACCTATGAACCCCTGGATGATGGGGGGGAGAAGCTCCTGGATGATAGGGGGGAGGCCGAGCTGGTCGCTCACAGATTTGTTATGGAGGCCAACACTGGAATAACAGTCGAACGAGGTTGGAAATTAAGTTGTGTGATTGAAACATTTTATTTCTATCAGGGCTGTGTGTCTGCAGCAACGGAAGTGTTTCTTATATTCAGCGTAGTTGCCTGCCTGCTGTGCACCAATTTCATGAAACTAGCATTAGAAATTCTATAAATGTAAGCTGAAATGAATGACATACCGACATGTAGTGTTTTGAAAAAAGTTAGAAAAGATCAATTTTCTACTTCAGATTTCCACTTTGTTTTGTCTGCAAAATTCTTCACCTACTTGAAATGTAGGATTGACTTTTTTCTTTTTCCTCGTGGTTCTCACCAGGGGACTTTCTTGAGCGTTTGCTGAGCGACCAGTATATAAAACTGCATCAGTATTGGCAGTTTTCATCATGGACAGTTAAAAATATTAGTTTGATTTGTTTCTTTCTGATCCTAATTGGATGTTGACCAACCGGAGCGATTTTGTTTCGTTGAAGGTTCCGTAACAATCATTGGTCCCGATCAGCTTCGGGTCACCAGTCCAGGTCAGGTCATTTCGTACGCAGTGACCCGTGACCCCAACGTTGGTCAGTTGCAATTGGCCAAGAACAACCAAGTTTTAAACGTGTCTTCGAGCTCAAGACACAAGTTCACTCAGCGTGATATTGACAATGGTGAGTCCTCCATTAATTGGATATTTTCAGTGAGTGTGATTATGACGCTCGTTCAATGGTTGTTGTTAATGTTAAAGCCCGGTTAGTGATTGGACATAATTTGGAGTACAGTGGTTTTCACTCTAAAATGCNGGATTGCCAATACACCTTTGATATGAACCTGCTTATTAAGTTATTCACTTCGACAACTCTAAATGCAGGCATACCGCGACCATTGTTGCATTGTGTCATCGGCGTAAGAGGTAGTGGTGCAGGGAGGGCTCCCCCTGCGCCTATGCCGTGCTTGGCGTTCAGTCGTGATTAATTGACTCTCTGTGACCGTCAAAACGTCACTAAGCATTTGGTGACCAAACAATANCTGTGAACCAGTTGGTATTATTCAGGGTTTCACCCCCCAGGCAAAACTTCCGGCTCGTGGGAGGAATGGCTTAAAAGCCATTTTGAGAGTCGATATTTTCCTGTGGGGATTGAATAACATGACAGATTTTCAAACTTCTTTATGCAAGCAAATATTTCTAATGTTTTAGGTTATTTTCGATATTACCATCCCATGGCTGAAGGTGGGGGTGATGTTTTCTTCATGTTTGACGTCATAGAAGGTCCATCCAACCTGCGATTTGATATTCATGTCAATGAAGACAGAATTCCCCCTATAATTTTGACAAACAATGGTAAGATTTTTCATAGAAACAGTTTTTCGATGCAGTTGCTTTTTAGTTTCTGACAGAATATTTGTCGACAGGGCTAACTGTGGAGGAGGGGAGCACCGCTAAAATTACAAGTCAGCATTTATCTGCCAGCGATGACTCCGGGAGAATATTTTATGAAATTACACAAGCGCCAAAATGGGGCAGAATAGAGCTGGTTTCATCACCAGGTACTTGACTGCTTTTACAGCAATGTTTTGTGGTAAATTGAAAATAAACACTGATGTTCATGTCTATGGAAAGAAATCCTTTCTCAGCAAAGAATCAGACACTTTAAGATCTTACAGAGTATATATTTCGCCTACGATGTAGGCATCATCAG
>JGI24021J15306_10012369_pt1 | contig 10596 bp, 9 predicted proteins | sample Ectturendosymbi1_FD_15306 | JGI IMG/M metagenome (IMG submission 15306) | reverse complement strand
GGGGATGATTTGAGTAGCACGAAAAGGGGGGGGTGCGGTCGAGTAGGTAACTCCGCACGGCCTGGTGCTGATGGGCAGGCCCGTAGCCAGGCCTTAAAGTTTGGGGGGAAAAATACATTTTTAGGGGGGAACGATTTTTGTTGTACGTTAAAACAAATTTTTTGTGGGCACAACAAAATTTGGCGGGTACTGCCCCCGAATGTCCCCCCGTGTCTAGTGCCGGTGGGTCACAAGAAACAGAGGCGCTGGCGACGAACGCGAACACCACGAACATTAAAAACTGGGAGTGGTGCAGAAGTGCTACGGGCGCGACAGTTCTCTGGCTCAGCAGAGTCACATTGGCAATTGTCGCATTTGATTGGGTCGCCAAAATTTCTGCTGCACAAAAGTTAACTGTTGGCATATGATGCTGCTTGGTTTGCCCGCGTACTTTAAGGGCGTGGAGATTTCTTGTGTTCAGATACATTTACAATGTCACGTGGCAGGTTAAAGAGATGTGTCGTCGGGAGTCGGCGCGCCAGGACGAAGAGATCGCCGCGAAAAGCAACATCATCTCCGATTACAAGACGATCTGTTCGCAACTGAGCCAGCGCATCGAAGATTTGCAAAACATTCACAAGGAAGAGCTGGAAAAGGCAAAATCGGTAACTGAGGGAATGACGGTCTTGCGGCAATCGCACGTTCTGCTCATCCATTTTTTCGCCCCGTCTGATAAAGCACCCTTTGCGGTCTGACCTACTTCACCGCGTCGGCGTCAGTAAGCCCGGTTTGTTGCGCGTCGCGTCTCATTAGCGGTTGTGCTTTCCTTGACCGTTCCCAACTTTTGAAGTACAAACGTTAGAATAAAACTTAAAATATGCTAGCTGTTCGATTTTCGACAAGTTTTCTGAATTTATGTTAATATGAAAACCTCTAGCTTTGGCTGTTAAGCCTTCGAGAAGTCAGCCCCTGCCACGCGCTGCTTTCATAACCTTGTGATGATTCTGCCTGCACGTATCCACATCTCAGTATCAAGACACCGCAACGGTGACGCACTGCGATCAGATTCGTGTCACCCTTGTTGTGTCTCGATGCTGAAATAAATGTGTTTCATGAACTGCAGAATGGAAACTAGACCACACTTTTAAAATTTTCGTGTTTTTCCAAAAAACAATTTTTTTAGAAAGAAAAGACCCGAAACGACAACACGTTTTTATGGTAAGCTGAACGCCTGTTTTAACTTGTGATATGCACATGTCTACATTGAACAAGGAAAGATAAACACAACTGCCAACAGAACGACCAACTTCAAACACAACAGCAAAACAGTAACGGCGTACGCTTTTTTCAGTCCTTGGCATCGCCTGGGCTGCTGGATAGCCAAGTCACTTGGTAATCAGGGTTTCAACCCTTGTAGTTTTCGCCAGTGTGGTATTTTTCGAAGCAACCAACGGGATGTAGTCCAGGTTTCCGATCACGAGTCTTGCAGTAGAACAAAGTGGTTTTGCGATAGTCCTTTCCGCTGCAAACCATGCACCTTTTGTTGTGACCACTTGGATATTTACCAAGGAAGTGAGGCTTGTTGGTGAGCCTTTGCGCTGTACCAGTTGTACTTAGTCGGCCACGCTTGCGAGATTTCGACCTCCCAGTACCACCCACAAGCTGTACAATCAGTTTTCGTCTGTAGGTCAAATGCCCGGAGGCGGGCTGTTTCTTCACCTTCTTGTACAAGATGAAAGAATTCACCAAACACACTTCCAGCAGCCAGAAAAACGTCTTCCGCCACCACTTTTGCGTCTTACGTGTGAACGAGTATGACGAACAGTAGTGATCGCAACGATCTACTGCGCCCATATGCTCTGTGTAATCACTGATAACCACAGGTTTTTCAACTGCTTCTCGTCTGCCCTTCACCCAGCGCCAATGTGGTGCCATATCTCCATTATGCCATGTGCTCAACATAAGAACCAAGCGTTTGTCCTGGCAGGCAAGTGTCAGAACGTTTACAGGATGGCGGTACACTTTCATCTCATCATTTCTTAGCTTCAGGCTCTTCACAGCCTTTGGCAAGCTCTTACTATTTGCTTGGACTGTACCGGTGAGATGTATTTGCTTCCTGTGCAGTTCCATTGCCAAAGCGAAGCTAGTATCGAACCAGTCGGTATATACGTGATATCCTGTACCTCCTGCCCTGGCAACCACTTGATCGACCAAATGCATCACTATTCTGGTGGCGAAGGGCAATTGCAGCCATGGTAAAGCCTCTGTTGTGGCTTTGCCGAAATATGGTTCGAAAGCGCAAACGTACCCTGATTCACAGTCGCAAAGCGCGTACACCCCGAAGGCCCCATTTGGTTGGCTTTTGAGGATTGCACGTTTCGAAAGCAGTTCTGCCCTTGAAGCCCACAACGCTTTCATCTACCGCAATTTCTTGTCTTGGTGTGAAAAGTGCTAAACACTTACCTTGTAGGTGCTGCACGAAATTTTTGCTCCTGCCTTGAACGAGTCAAAGGCGCCGCGGAAGGTTCTGGAGCTCACGCGTGCAGCATCCAGTGAATTTGCTGGCAACGCTTTCTCGTGAAAACGTCCCGAAAGAACGGACAATATTCCGACCACTTTAAACTGAAATAATCCTTCACGTCGCATTTTTTTGTCAACGCCATATTGAGCATCACTCCGACGTAAGCTTTCATTCCTCGAAGTGTCACGTCTGCCCATCCTTGCCAGGTAGATCCTCTACCAAGTGTTTTGCCAGTCAGTTCAATGGTCGCGGAAGCATTGGTTGCAGCGACGAATTCATTCAACAAGTCGTCGCTGACGAAGTTCTGAAAACATTCAAGTTCACTTGCTGGCGCGCTTGAGAAGTGTGGCCCGACGTTTTGAGCAGTAAACGGATAATGCGCAAAATCATTATCGCCAGCCAGCCACGATCTCCAGCCACTGCCGTTTCCGCTGTCAAAATCATCGCTGTAATCCTCATCATCAGACGCTTGCACATCACTGGACTCTGCAGATAGTTCGTCAGAATACTGTTTGTCTAACTGAACGGATGCTGTCAAAGCTAGTTGCACATTCATGACCACTTTGAATATTTTGCAGGCTACAGTAAATGTTGAAGCTGAAAACAAAAAAAGTCGGTATGTAAATTGTGCACAGTTTGCTCTACGTACTGTCTGCTGAACGTAACAGGTCAAAAAGTCGGGACTGTACCATCAAAACATACTTCATATCACACCAGCTATTAGCACCTCTCAGTCAAAACGCTAACACAGCCATCCAGCGAAAACGCTCATACATCTGCTACAGCCGTACTCGCAATGCGCTTCTACAACTTATGCATGAAACCACGAAAGAGCGGAAACAACTTCAAAGGCATCCGTCAATCAGCACAAGACGCACCGAACGAAAAAAGGCATTGTTGACTCACAGTCTGCCTCCCTCGGGCACTCCATAAAAGTAGCTGGGATTCGGTGTTGCCACTTCTGATGTTTTGAGAGAAAATTCTGATGTCTGGTGTTTTGGCGAGAAATCGGATGTTGGCTGGGAAGTTATTTTTGTTTTCCACGTTTCCACTCCTCTTAATTTTCAAGTTTCTTTCATCAATCTCTCACCTTCACATGTACCTGGTTATTGTCCCAAATTGAAGAAGCTGCTTTCGCACGTGACATTGGGATGGACATTTTACGTTACACATGATCGACTTCTCCATTAATTGAGAACACTTCGCTGCATCTCGGAATAAAGTGGTTCATCGCGCTTTGTTAGGTATTGGTATTAGATTCATTTAGCTTATATGAAACTGCAACGCAAAAATCTGATGTTGACGAGACTGAGCCCAGTGACAAAGCTGATTGGCTTTGGCATGGCGTCTAGAACATCACATTATCTCATGCATGACGTTGGGCAGAATTACATAAATATATTCACCATCCCCGGAATGACGTTAGTAAACTGTGTTTAATTTCGCGCTTGTTTTGTTTCTGTACGCTGTTGTGGCTGTTCCCTTGCACCAGGGGTCTCAAACTCAAATTGCTCCGAGGGCCAAATTAGGACCTATAAAGTAACCCGAGGGCCGCATTATGACGCTGACGCAACAATGGCGGTACCTGAACCTTGCAGGAAACAGCTTGTACATCTTATTTCCTGCGAAAGATATCGTGAGTTTGGGCAAATCATTTCTAGCCCTATCTCCGTTCGTTTTAAAGGAACTTGTTCACTCGCTGGTCGAGTGCTTTTAAACACCGTTGAATAAACTAAATAACTTTAACAGCTGATTATAAGAAAACTCCCAAAACGCATCGCGGGTCATATGCAGGCTCAGGCCCGTAGCCGGGTTTTGAGTTTTGTAGGGGAAAGATTTTTGTTTTTATCATATGTTTAAAACATTTTTCTGGACACAACAAATTTTGGGGGAACAAAAAATTTGAGGAGGCACTGCCCCTGAATCCCCCCCAGTGACTACCAGAGTGTCGGAGGTTTTTGGGTGGAGTCGGAGTCATAGTTTTTGTCGGACTCCGACTCCAGATGTCCAACTGGATCATTTTTTAAATCACACTCCTAAATTGGGAATTCCTGATGAAATGGTACAATTTCTTTTGAAACTTTTGTTGAAACAGATATCTTGCTGTGCACCAACACTTCCATTGATTTTTACAACCGAATTTCATTCCCTTTATGTTAAGCAGTCGGAGTCGGAAATTTCGAGAAGTCGGAGTCGGAAATTTTGGAAAGGTCGGAGTCGGATATTTTACCTCCGACTCCGCAACCCTGGNNACTACGACCCTGTGCGGGCTNGCGCGTTTGAGACCCCTGCCTTACACGGACATCTGCGCTTGAATCAAAGCTCGGCTTTATTCGCACAGCAGCATCAGACGAACGGCGCATCCCCTCCCGAAGACAGTCCGATCGACGCGCAGCGAAAAGCTCGCGAAGAGAAGGAAAAACTCCAGAAGCAGATTCGCGACTTGGAGCTGGAGCTCGCTCAGACCAAGCTCAAGCTCGTCCAATCAGAGTGCCAAGTACAGGTTGGTTTGATGCATTCGCCAAATTCAAACCTTGTGTTGCTGCCACAGCCTTGCAGTTATTTGGTGTGAGATTACCGGATACGCCTGGCTACGTCATACTTCACGCATGAGCGCGCAGTTGCTCCACTCTTCGTTGGAAGTGCCGATGATCGATTCGACTGTCTGCGGCGTGCACCAAATGCTGTGCTATGCTCTGTAGTCGTTTTCCTCTCGGGATCGATCGCATCTTCAGCAGTTTGCGATATAGCGTTAACTAGAGATGGCACGGGCCAGCACTTTTGTGACCTGGCCCGCCCGGAGCTGACAAGAAACCGCCCGGCCCATTTATGCTAATCCACAAAATATTTTCTGGCCCGGCCCGTGGCCCGTAATATAACGTAACTTCAAAAGCAAAGTAACAACATTGTGGTTTGTAGTGATAGTGCAGCAACGTGCTGCTCAGGGTTGGGGAACCTATTTGCAATCACGGTCCACGTGGATTGTGGAATATCGTTGGAGGGCGCTAAAATCAATTGATTTCATCTTAAAATTCTACCTTTATCTTCCAAAGGAAAATAAGGATAGAAATCTGTGTCACGGAGCGAGAGAGACTTCTCTTGTCTTACTGTCTACGTTTCTTTTTGTCATGGAGCTTCGTTTTGACACGATGTTGTGTTCTAATTTGGGTAACGAAACTTCTGACACGGGCATGTTAATATTCACGTGGGCCGCAGGTTCTCCACCCCAGGGCTTCTAAGAGAAATTTTTCCAGGGGGTACGAAGACTGATACTGGGCCCCCGTTAAACTCGTTGTTGGTGCAAAAAGACTTGAGTCGAAAATTCGATTACTGATAAAACCAATCGGCACATTGGTGAAAAGACGTTAAACGCCATCATAATCTACACAACTGATGGTTTACCCTGAAGTAGAGATGAAAATATTAACGTGTCTTTGGCACATAGGTGTCATGGCGTAACTATAAGTCAAACAGCTCGTAACACAGTTGTAGCTTAATCTGCATGCACGTACAGGACAAATTGATCGTAGCAGTGCATAAAGCTTGAGCAATTACGACAGGCCATACAGCATTGGATTGCAAGTGCCAGGACTGGCTTCGCCAACGATTTAACAGCAGCTGTGTTGGTGACAAACAAGTCTCGTCACTGGTCGGTGGTGCTCACGATGCGTCGGCGTTTGTCCGTGTTGCGACTTGTGCTGTGTTGCGAAGAAAGTGTGGGGTTACATTGCGAGTCTTCTTTGATCGCAGCATGTCGAACACGAGATAGCGACTGTCACCAAGGAGCTGCAGGCCACCAAGAACACTTGGCTCCAGAAGACCCTTTCGACGTTCGCCCGAAAAACCGACAGCACCCCCAGCTTGCGTTCTCCAACCACTGCGTCACAGCCGAAAGGCTTCCCCGCGCCACAGCAGTCGTCCGCCGAAGCGATTCCGTACAATAAGCGCCAAACTGTGACGTGACATTCGTTTTATTGTGACGTTCGGTCATTTTTGTTCGTTCGTTTGTTTGTTTGTTTTATGAAGCTGCTTCTGTTGTTCGTGTCTGCAGTCTTCAACCTTTCCTCCTCCTCGTCGTATGATTTTATTGACCGCGATCGGGTGCTCATGTCGTCACGTGACAGTTGTTCGTAGAATCGAAGTGAGCTTTTCCTTGAAGCAACGTCCTGGTATCTCTTGCAGTATTTTTTTGGACGGATCCTTGAAGCTGTTGTTACATCTTTTTTGAAAAACTTGTTTAGCATTTATAATTTAAAGGTCAACTGCAATGAAGCACATTTACGTCGGCTAACACTGAAGCAAGCGTTTGTGAGCGATTTTAGACTTCTTTGGACCCAGGTCACTGACTCCGGTTGTGTGTCTGAATAATGTTCCGTATTTCTCTTTGCCGCAGGAAGATGGATTTTTTAAAATCCGTCACGTCCCATCGTCTCGCAGTTTCGAATGGCCTGCGACCACTCACCGACTATTCAGCAGGCCACTTGTTTTTGTAGGCTGCTTACCAGTTCGTGCAATTGCGTTATGCTTGTGAAAAATTAGTGTATTCAAGAATGGGGGTGTTTTATTGAGCGTGAGCATGTAGAATGCTTAGTGAGGCGACCGCTGTGAGACAATTAGAGCTGCTACATATGTCGCGTTTATGAGCTGAGTCAGGTATTTGCCGGCGATGGAATGCTTATTCAATATCGGTTGGAGTGTTGTGTGATTAGAGTTTGGTGTTGTGCGCAACAATAGCATCATCTCCATGATACCTGGTCAACAACAGTCTCAGCCCCATAATAACGATTCTATGACGTGCGGAGTTTATGTTAACAATTATAAAGATTATTTATGACTCAAGAAATAAGTAGTACTTAGTTTGAAAGTAGCATGTGAACAAGAGGCTGCGGGCATCCTGTTTACAGAGTACGAATGTTTAACTGCTGTCGTGTGTTTGTTTTTCTTCCGCGTCATCGCTGACCGTAAGACAGGAGTGATGCTTTCTGTTTTGGTTTTGCTCCTGGCTGACCCGCTCAATTTCGTGTTGCTGAAAGATGTGTTTAATACTTTTTGTCGATGAGCTTGTTCTGCTTTGCTGCCGCCTACCGATCAACTTCACTTTCCACTTGCGGCGCTACTGAGCCGACTTCAATTCTTTTCCGCATATTTTTACCCCCTCACCAGGAGTGGATACCTTGGCGCTTGCGAAAGTGCTGTAACGGTAAAGCAGTTTGTGAAAAAGTGCTTCAACTTCGTGCTGGCGATTTAGGTGCGTTGCCATGCATACGGTTTCATTTGAAGGTTCAATCAAAATAAATCCTGTCAAACTGCAACTCTATTTCGACGGTCGTTCAATCAACAAACTGTGTCAGTTTCAAAGTTTTGTCAATGTCTCGTGCATCGCAGCCGAACTTGCACCGCAGGGACGTTGCTGAAGAACCTGATTTCTTTTCCTCGGCGTTGTCTTTGGTGTATTTTACAGTTGTGCACATACTGATTTTACTGTACGAAAATAACTTTTGCTGTTGTTGTTGGACGCTCTGTTACTTGACGCCGCTCCCCGCGAGAAAGTTTGTTTCTTTTATTATCTTGCGTTGCAGTTTTGAGAGAGTGTGCATGCGAATCAACAGTCGGCGTTGATACGTCAGCATGTCGTCCCACTTGACGCTGAACTATCGACCAACTGTTTGCCGACGCAGCAGAACTGTGCGGACTGAAACTGACCTTGAACTGTTTGGCGAAAAAAATGTGAACTGGACCTCGCGTCTTATTTACATTGGCTTAAAACATTATTTCCTTAGACATTTGACAATTTCAAAACTTCAGCGCAGTTGGTTGTTAACTGTTTGGGGTTGTGTTTCAAAGTATACAGATACGAGATGTGATTTTTTAAACAGTGCACGAAAACTTGCACGATTTGCGTGTTGCCTGTACTGCAGCGTGACGTCACTTGAGAGTGACGTCAACTGTTGTGATGTTCGGAATAAGCGGACGGGGATGGTGTACTGTAAAGCATTGAACTCCGTTTCCACTAAAGCAATGGATTTTGTAGTCGTTATTTTGTAGATGTTTAATCGTGCTAAGAAATGAAAGATACGAGAACGAAAAAATGTTCTGTTCACAAAATTGGACGAAGCGAAAATGCTGAAGCGTTACATTTTGCCTCTGCTTGCAGTAAGCGAAAATCGGCGATTTTTGACAAAACCCAGTGATTTGAATTGTCTGCGTCATTTATCGATTACGTCACACTCAGATCTGTAAACATGGTCGCTGAACTCGTGCATCCATTCTCGACCACCCTGCGCGATGCCTGCAACCACGAGTGGGTTGTTCGTGCGCCAACTCGTAAAGTTAACCATCGTTAAGTATGTCTGTTGAACGGTGGGAAGAAGGAACTACTGCTGGAGCCCTTTGGCCTTGATAATTATCTTTGGCTCATAATAAAGTCCTTGTTCGCCGAAGCGTCGCGTAACATCGATTCATGTTTTCGCGCGTTCTATCGCTGCCCTTCTCACACTGATCGAAGTCAATTTTTTAGCCATTCCACTGCATGGTACTTTAACCAAAGCTTCTCGTACGATTCCGTGTTCCTTTATTATGTAAATGTCGTTTTGCTTCGTTGATTGCATTTCTGTTGTACTTCCGATAGCGCTGTGACGTCTCTGTGCACTGAAGCGTGACGCGGTGTGAAAAAAACGTGAAATTGTCCGAAGTGCGTCGTGGATCAGCTGCGCTGCAGTGCTCATTATTCGTGTTTGCTACGAGGCATCGCGCCAGAAGAATGATTGTGTGGAACTGAGGAAAAATTGAAAAGGTTGCGAAAGGACTGAAGCAAATCTGTCGGGTAAACAACTCTCCACATGTGAGTAAAGCAAGGGACCTATCGGCAATCCGGGTTCTTCGGTGCTCGGTAAGAAGTTCATTTTACATCTTGATCTTTTTTGTCGTGCGAGAAACGATTGCGCAGGATGCAGTCAGAGCGAGTACGCGTTCTGGGTTAGACTTAACGGCACGACTCGAATGCTCTAACTGCATTCGGATAATATCTAAAATTAACCATTGCATGTCTCCCTGCCGTAAGAGTGAACCACTCGAAATAACTCGACAGCGAGTTGAGAATGACATAGTAAATGACCCGAAACTTATTGCGAATTCAATAGGTGCGTAAACCTACCAGTGGCGTAGTTTTGGGGGAGTCAAAACGTTGGTTTTAGGCGAATAACACTATTTTCTTTTGGATACCGCCTCTCAAACCACAAAATGACTATATGCTAAAATTGGGCAGACGTGGACTTCTGGGTGCGACATGGGAAGTGGCGGCCCACCCGCAGTCAGTGGCGTAACCAGAGGTTTGAGCCAGGGGGGGAAATTTTCTGAAGGGGGCACGTTAGCTATCATGTGGGGATGCAATAATTAGTTTCTAAAAACTCACAAACGTTACATATATATGGGCTTAAGTCTTGGTTGGTTCGCGCCACATATATACAGTTGTAAGTCTTCGAGCATACCCTGTTCGTGGTGAATCGTGCATGTAATGACACGCTAACCGAGAAGCTGAAACAAAAGGTACTCGAATAACACAAGAATGGTTATATACAGTGTAACGAAGTACAAAGCAGATGTTAGATTGTGAACACAAATAACACAGGCATGGGCGTCCGTAAATATTTTTCTAGGGTAGGCAAAGTCGACATTTTGCTTGTCCATTTCAAGCTGCTGACGATACAAATGCAAATAGATGTTCACATAACGCTTTACCCTTGCTACACCACAAAGAAAATGACCCACGTTACTGCAGTAGTCCCAAAAGTGCGCTTCGTTGGCAGCAATGTTTCTTTTCACACCGTATAAAGCTCGTTGGCAGCAATATTTCTTTTCAGTTTTCACATCGTATGTTTCTTTTCACACCGTGATTTATTGCTATCAGTAGTCGCTGCATTACCTGCCACAGATGTCTGCGTTCAACAGTCACATGCAGCAAAACGCCTACTGCCGTAACTTAAGTGAACCTATGTTGCCATGCAGGGGCGCAGCCAGGATTTTTCTAAGGGGGGGGCTGAAATTATGGAAGCAAAAGCTATGAAAAGGAAAAATTGCTTGTGATAAGAATAGCCAGG
>JGI24021J15306_10012366_pt1 | contig 10598 bp, 6 predicted proteins | sample Ectturendosymbi1_FD_15306 | JGI IMG/M metagenome (IMG submission 15306) | reverse complement strand
TTGTTGATAATGCTCTGGTTGTTTTCTTGCTAAAACGTTTGCAGTAAAAGCTACAAATTTAACCAGCAGACTGAGAATACATAAACCAAGGTCTTTCAATATTTCATACATTTGGAAGTTTACTTAAACAGTGAAACTTTGAAAACACAATCTTTTTTATTTCTTGGAAAGCTGTTCACTGGAATATTTTGAGGATCTTTAATTGTTAAATAATCTCTTTTAAATTTTATTTATGTATGCTGGGCGACTAGTTGGGTCATCGTACATGTTAATTACAACTATACTCACGGAAAATCTATCATCGCATGATGTTTGGGATTGTTTTTTTGGTCTGGCAAAAGTAAGATTTCTGCTTTTGCACTGCTTTTGATGCATTGGGATCATCTTCGATTTGGATTGTATTTTGAAATAAAATTGTTGGATTGGATTTGGTTTTGAAAAACATAAATCCATTTATCTCTGCTGGCGTCCACTGTGACAGAAACAAAACAACGCGAATTTTAGTGGCCTAGTATACGTCCCTTAGATTACCGTAACTGTGTCACTGCTGGCGCGGGGCCCCTTGAGGCGCGGGGCCCAATTTGATGTAATCGGTCGAATAGGCTCAAAACCGGCCCTGTATACGGCATTCCCCTACAAACTTATTGTTGCACAAAGCTATCGAACTTTGATTGGTCATTTTTAGTAAAATTTTTATGCAAAAAAAACTTCTCACCGTTTGCGACTAGCAGGGCGTTCGTCGTTTCGACAGAGCTTTGCTTATGTCTGTTTTTAGCACAGTACATCATCGCTTTTAAACAAGCTGAATATTTTCACTGCAAGCTAGCACGCTAGAGACTAATCAAATTTTCATGTCACTCAACAGAAGTAATTACACACATCGAACTGCGAAATTTTGTTCAAACGTTACTGCTTTGCAACTCAATAAAAGAGTTTTAATAACGAAAGCACATTTTTGTTGAAACAACCTGTATGACCTTGTTTCATACGTTTGAACTCCACGGTCTTATCAATTACTGAGTTTGTCACATCACACAAAGGTCATCAGTGATTATCGAGAACTTGCAGGTGTTGTTTGTAATAGTATGTGACAGCTGAGGAACACCGCTGAGACCAAGAAAAGGTTGCAGAACGTCCAGCTCGGCTGCGAAGTCACTTGTCCGTGGCATTATACTAGGATGGGTTCCAACTACGTTCACTCAGATTCATGCTTAAAGCGCGGACAGTTATTGAACTGCAGAATTGCTCTCGTAGGTTTAATCACATCATGAAGGTTCTTGATATTTTTGAAGAGATATCAAATCGCGGGTGACGCCCAGGGATGAAGGAACCGGGGAGCCGCATTGGCCTAGCCCCCCACTTTTCTGGGGGCCTGTCCCCCTCTTTCAAATTTCGAATTTTGCTTAATAGGCTTCAGTAACACAATTAGTATTGGGTCCATTGCCAAAGTAAATCGTTTAATGAAAAAAGATATTGCTTGTAATATGTTATTTGTAATTTGGCAGAATTTCGTAAATGTTTGGCAGAATACACTGTGCACAGTCTGGTCACCCTGTTCGGGCCTACCTAGGGTGTAGTGCAGATAGGGGTGTTTGAGGGCTTATAAAACATTGCATAAAATTGCTACATGCTGATAAAAGGTAATGTCGTCATATTTTAATGCTTGTGACGTCACAGTTGCCGATTCAAACTACAAAAAATATCCACAGTTTTTTTTACCTGCACTTGTGCCCCCCACTTTGAAAAAGGTTCCTCCACCTCTGGTGACACCCCAATCAAGCAGGTATAACTTGTGAATTGTGATATGCAACAAAAGTGGTTTTGTTTCGCAATCGCGCTCAACACTAAACATTTTGTTCCCAGCCACAATTCTTCTCATCTGTCACAGCTTTTACACTGGTGTCGATGGCTTTATAATTGCGTAAAGGTGACTGAAGCCAACAGGCTGCGCAGCAAGGACTATTTTTGCAGCGAGGTATTTTACTCCTAAACAGTTACAGGAACAAACGAGACTGTAATTTTAACGATTGCATTGAGAACTTGGTAAACAATATTTATTTTAATTTTACAATCAGACACGAAGTCCACAGTACAAGCACACACTGTCTGCACAACGCTGGATGATAAAAACAGGCAGAACAGAACGTTTTACAACGGCGTTGGAGGCAGGACCACAGGGTTACAGACACATTCTTAACACTATTGCTTGCAAACCCGTAACACTTGGTACAACACTACTTCCAGAGTAGGACGCTAAGTCCTAAACTGGTCAAGGCCAGGTAAGGTACGAATGTGTTATTGCATGACACGCCCTCAAACGAACAAACAAACACTGTAATGTCCGACCACTCAGTCACAAAGTAAAATTCGATTGTACAGTGACAAAGTAAAATTGAAGAATTTGCATTGAACACTAGATGTTTAAATAAGAGGGTATGCGGGCCCTGGTGAAGACCCTGATGTGGAAACTCGTAACTAGGGGCGGCTCTAAGAATTGCGGAGCCTAAGTTGGTTCATTTTAGTGGGGCCCCATGTTAACGATACAGCCTTCTCAAACATTAACCAGTCATCACATGATGGGCCCAGTTAGAAACATCGGTGGAGGTTTCTGCGGTTCCCAGCTAAATTGCTCCAATATTTTTAGAATGTTGGAATTTTATTAAGAAAAAAAACGATTTTGACTACTTCTGCGTCATACAATGGAAAGCATCTGCTCAGGAAACCATAGGTTGTCCACCACCCAGGAGCTTCTGTTTTTGTTGATTTTATATACTTAGAAAAATATTAAAAACCTGAGTTTCCATGACTTTTCCTGATTTTCAGAGACAAGTGGAATAATGCCAGAGTTATTACAAATAAAACAGCCACAATAACCAAAAACATTGTTTTATTCCACGTTTCGGCTTATGCGTAAGCCATTATCAGGAATAAATGAAATGCGACAGTTAAAGGAAAAAATTCGATTGTACAGCGACAAAGCATTGAACACTAGATGTTAAAATAAGCATTGAACACTAGATATTGCATTGAACACTAGATCTTAAAATAAGAGGGTATGTGCCAGAGTTATTTCACGAACATGTCAATGAAAGCCTACATATAGAAAATTGGGGTACTATACTACCCAGGGTTACCTGATGTGTAGCAGATTTTGTTCACCCTGCTACCTTAACATTTCAATGTGATTTCAAGTGCAAAACGTGTTTGGCCAAATATGACCTCGGAAACCTTATATGTGACGAGTCTTCCTACACCATGACTTGATATGAATAAAAACGGATCTAACACGCGCATGACGTTTTCCGCGCAGAAATAAAATTCCCCTCTAAAAAGAGCTTTTGGGGGGTACAGTGCATAAAACTTGTATGATATGTATGTTTCGCTGCGATGATGCGATTTTGTTGTGAAAATGGTTGAAAATGGATGTCAGGAAGTCAAAAATAGTTTGTTCCGAAAATAACGGATGTCAAATTTTGGGTTGCCTTACACGCATGATTTCCCGACTCGTACAGCGTTTTAAAGTTTCCTGAGCTTGATTGCACAGATGAACCTGTCGAACAAACAGATCAAAGCAATGGCTGAGGTTGCTTGCTTCGCTGGTGAAATACATACTCTGTGAAACACCGCATAGTGACAGATTCCTTTCTGATAAAAAATCCATTTTAATAAATATTGTAGCAATCTTTCATAAAATTGCATGCGCGTATGACCACAAGTAACATACAAACTGTTCTCGCCGCCTATGAAAAGTACACGATAACAAATCATTCCTGTGGAAGGAATTACTTTAACTGATAATCTGTGAAAGGGAATTGTTGATCTATTTCTCTTACGAAACATCAAATGCACTTTCACCAGCGTCACAGTATCAGCCACGTAATTTCCAAAGTTGGGAAGGGGTCACCTTAACACTCCCTGTTGATTTGGGAAGGTATTTAAAGTTTATTTTCTTTAGTTTACAGCAAAATCATTTAAAAGTTCGCCGAAAGGTAAAACTAAAGTTATTTTCATGATTAATGAAAAAAATGCTGTACAAAAACAATTAGAGGAACGTCCCATACGTAGCGTATTATGCTTGCTTTTGTTCATATATAGGTAAGGAACATACCATTGAAGAGGCAGACGCATAATCGTCGGAAGAATATTTCCAGGGAGTGGCCAAAACGATTTTTTCCAAGGTGGCAACCTAGTGACGAAATTTCATTTTATCAACTCGAAACTAAGAGAAAAACATTTTTCTGCTCAAACGTGAAGTAAAAAATATCAAATTTCAATATCCAGGTCAAGGCCCCCTTGCCGCCCCCTTTCGACGCCCATGGGCAGAGACTAACTTGTGAAATCTCTGCCAAAAAACATGCTTTTGCGCACAATCCACATCTTTCTTCGAGGTTTTTTGTGTTCTAAGGTTCAAAGCAGACTTGGAATTTGGTTTTCCGAATGGGTTTTTAAACTGTTTGTAATTTGGGCTTTTGATGAGAGTATGGACGCATACATAATACATCTCTTGGAATTCTGATAAACGATCAGATGTACCTTAATGCGTGGGTTGAAGGTCTGCATGTGCCGATCTTGGCCGAAATTACTCCGGGACGTGCTGGGTCTGGCTGAAAACTCCAAAAAGAACGATCCTTCCAAAAAGAAACGATTCAGCCCTGGTTAAGAAACCCGCCTCCTTCGAGCCTGCGTCCATCAGTACTTACTTTGCTTTACATTTTTCCAACTAATGAGAGGTGCATATTCCTGAAACTAGCGCGTAATAACACTTAACAGGATTTTAAATGATTGACTTGCACCTTTTTATTGCAACATAATTGCAAATATGTCTGGTGGTTCTGAAGATAGTCTTTACTGCAACTGCAACTGCTATCGCAGAAATTTAGACTTACTGCTGTAAAGGGTCTAGGACAGTTCGGCGATGCTAGTTGGACGACGCCGTTTCAGCGATGGTGGTCACGAATGTTTTATACGAAAAAAGTGTGTTTTTGAAATACTTAGACTACAAAGGACGTAGTCTACAAAGGACGTAGGTACAAGGACGTAGGTTAGACTACAAAGGACGCTTGCTTGACATGCGTTTTTGTTGTCATCCTGAGGGCAAGTGTGGTTTCCCTTCCGCCGGAAGTCTGGAAGAGTTTCGTGCGATCGTGACCATGTGTGGAAGGAAATATGGCTTGTGGCGTTTCTGTTTGCTGGTGTGAGGCGTTTGTGAGTTTACACAAAAGTTAAGCCTGGACAGCAATTATTGCATGAGCTGTCACGTAGTTACTCTGATTGCATTTCACAGCTAATTTAACACGTTCCATTCCGGGGTACGAGATACTCGTACTTTCTTGCCAACGCTTGCCTACCGGTGTACGAGTATGCTCGTACTTGCAATCCTATACCAGCAGTTGCCTCCCGGAACTCGAACTCCTGGTTGCACAGTGGGGTGCCAGAGATTGCCTCCAGCGAACGCGAATTCGCGTTTGGCAGAGAGGGATGCCAGAGGTTGATCAAAATCTCATTGGTATTCATAGCCAAAGTGGCCAATAAAAGTAACCTTGGCCAAAAATGTCCATGCAAAACAAAAACTTTCACCGTTGGTAACCTTGGCCAAAAATGATCAAGACCAACCAAAACTGTCACCGTTGATTCCCTTGACCAAAAATGACCAAGAAAAAACAAAAGCTTTCATTGTTGGTATGCTTGGCCAAAAATGACCAAGACCAACCAAAACTTTCACCGTTGGTATCCTTGGCCAAAAATGGCCAAGAAAAACAAAAACTTTCACCATTGTAACCGTGACCAAAAATGACCACGAAAAAACAAAGCTTTCACCGTTGGTATCCTTGCCCAAAAATGCTCAAAAATCAAAAACTTTCACCGTTGTTATCCTTGGCCAAAAGTGACCAAGAAAAAACAAAAACTTTCACCGTTGTTATCCTTGGCCAAAAATGACCAAGAAAAAACAAAAACTTTCACCGTTGGTATCCTTGGCCGAAAAGGCTAAAAAACAAAAAATTTGACCGTCGGTAACCTTGGTCAAATATGGCCAAGAAAAACAAAAACTTCACCTTTGGTAACCTTGGCCAAAAATAGCCAAAACTATTTTTTCGAAAACGAGTGAAATTCCCATGGGGTCGGTCTTCGTGTGACATACCAACACCGTTAGCATTCCAGGGTAACTTTTCAAGCAGTGAACATTGCACGAATGTTTTTATTTGTTTCAACTTGTTGCTTGTGTGCGCAAGGAATTAGGCAACGGAAAAACGAAAGATCATTTTGCGAAGAGGCGGCTCCACTGAGATCATTGGTATTTTTACTCTCGCAAGAAACCCTTTAGGGACCGCAGAAACCAATAAATTGACATTACTGCACGATTTTTGCGATAACTGGCAAACCGCTAAAGTTACGTCCACCAGGAAAGTATTCTAAGAAAAGTTTTTTCACCGCGCATATTTTGAGGTATTGGCAATAGCTTTGAGGCGTCATTGGCGAACTCAAACAGGAAAAACTAAAAAAGCAGAGCTATCAATACACAAAAGTAGTGAGTATGTTCAAAACCTGAAAAAAAATCTACAAACACGTTAAAACAATTCATTCGGTACAGAAAATGTCGGCCAGAACCCAAAGTTTGTAAAAATATTTATGAAAGAATTGTGCAAATTTTTTGGAAAGTGCAAAAATAAATTTTTTGATTTTTTAGGGGAGTTTTGGTCATTTTTCACATGTAAAATATCATATCTCCGGTACCAAACACAAGAAGTCTGAAAGTTGCGGTACATTTTCATATCTGCGTCCTGCAACACCCTACCAAATTTGAAGCAGAAGTATGAGAATAAAAAAAGTTATACCAATGATCCAAAAAATTTCTGACAAGTGTTCGAAAATTTAAGAAAAGTTGACAAAAAGTTCAATAAAGGGTTTTGGAAAGTTTCGACTTCTTGCTATTGGTTGTATTTTTGCGTTGTTCCAATGCTGCACTCCGAAATCCAGTATTGGCAGCGATTATGGCGTAAAACCTAAAAAAATCGCTTTTTTGAAATTGATTTTTTTGCCCCAATTTGCTTTTTTTGTCGCAACATTGTTTTTCCCCAACCCTAAAACAATGGTAAGTGACTTGGTACAGTCCTTGAAAGCACTTGAGTCCAGGTATAGTCCTTGCAAAAAAGCTAAAACGGTGGCAAGAATTTTTTTTTTAAATAATCAAGAACTTTCCCAAAAAGGCAAGAAACAACGCAAAAAGGCGGTTTTTCGAAAAAATTTCAAATGCAAACATAACTTGCGGTTAGTTTTTGGAATGTTTTACCTGTCGACATACCTTCAGTGGTTCACGAGTTATTGCTGGAAAACCGCCGAGCAAGACGATAAATCGGCTTTTGCGGTTCCTGAAGGGTTTGGAAACTTTTGAAGCTATGAGCTTTGAACCAATGTCTTTGTTTTTTCAACTTTTTGCTTATTTGCGCATGAAATTTGGCAACGCTGAAGCGGTTGGTAGGATACGAATTGGAAAGAAAAAGCATCTTACAAAAAGGCAGCTTCATTTACAAAATTGGTAGGTTTGGTTTTCGCAAGGAACAAACTTTGCAGTAGTTACAGCATCAGCCAAAGCGTTGATGGGTTTATATCTTTCCAAACAATGAAGATTGTATCAATGTTTGTAATTTTTCAAATTGTTGCTTGTTTGCACACGAAATTTGGCAACGTTGAAGCGGTCGATAGGCTACAAATTCGAAAGAAAAAATATCTCGCAAAAGGCACCTCCATCGAGAACAATGGTAAGCTTGAATTCTGAAAGGAACAGAAACGCAGTGAATGCAGCATAAACCAAGGTGTTAATGGGTTGGAAACTTTCCAAGCAAAGAACAATGCACCAATTACTTTAGATTTTCAACTTGTTGATTACTTGCACATGACATCTGGCAAAATTGATGTGGTGGGGAGGCCACAAATCGAAAGAAAAAAGCTCACGAAAACGCAACTCCACTGAGACCATTGTTAGGTTTGGTTTTTGCATGTATCATGAATCGCAATGAACACAGCGTAATTGTAAAGAATGTTATATTTAAAGCTTTTCTGAATATTTGAAGCACTGTGGATTGCATGAGGGAAGGGTGTAAGCAAATCGGCAAGCCGACGTTTGATCTGCGACAAGCTCTAGACCGACTCTTGCGCTTACACGCGCCTCAGACGCCGGTGGTGCGAATTTTTGCGCTTTGGAGATTTTTCAAAGGTGTCCTGTGAAGGTGCGAACTTCTGAGGACAATTGCCGAAAAGCATACCGGTAGGGAATGTTTGGCAAATCAGCCAAACAAATCACCAACCCGGAATGGAACGTGTTAAGAGTATATACGTTCTTCCTATCTATCAGTTGCCTATCCGTGTACGAAAATATTCGCATTTCCAATCCCTTGTCAACAGTTGCTTTCCGGAGTGCGAACTCCTGTTCTAACAGCAGGGTGCCAGAGATTGCCTTTGGGCGAACGCGAACACGCGTTTGGCGAAGGATGCCAGAGGTTGCCCAAACGCAAACTCCAACTCCCATACTTACAGTCAAATGCCAAGTAAGCTTTTTCTATGGACGTTTGACAATTTTTACTGGCCACCTTGGTCATGAATACCAACAGTGGAAGTTTTCCTAGAGCAATTGAGCACGGATGACACCGTGGGTAAGTTCAAAAATTTGGAAGCAACAGCATTGACTAAAGTCCATCGTGGATATGTCCATTGCAGAAACGTCCATCGCCGAAACGGCATCGCCGAAATGTCCCATTCCGTGCTGGAAACGAGTTCACATTCAAACAGTTATGGTTTCTTGTTTTATTTAACGAAATCACTCAATCCAAGAGATACTGCCGCCAAACAACTGTAAAATTCGTGATGATATGATAGTTCCGGTCAGGGCAGTGGTTTGAAGTGCGCAAACTAAATGTTATATATCGTCACAAGCAACAGTGAAAATGGTTAAATGCAAATCGTTCAGGTTGATGAAAGTCGAAAACGTAAACGGACTCTTAGGATAAATGTTGTCATAGTAACGCTCGAAATGAAAATACAATAATATAATGTTGTATGCATGAGCAAAAACAGTGCTTTTAGGACAGTTAAAAAACTTTTTTCATATTTTGTAACACTTTTACATGTCGAAGCAGCGCGCAGCTACACGCGAGCATCAACTGTAATCCAGAAACAGGAGAGAATGTGGTGTTAGGGTCATGTTCGACCTAACAAGGACGTCGTAGAAAAAAAGAATTATCAGAGAATCACGGCTGTGGGAATCACCATCATGAAAGAGAGAGTCCAAAACCGCTGAGGATAATTGCCAGAACTGAGTTACAGCTGGTGCAGCGTCAGTTTGGGTGAAAGAGTTGGTGAGTTGCAAACTTCGAAAATTCTCTCAACGCACCAGCAAAGAAATTCGGTGATTGGATTACCGAATACCGACTTCGGTCAACATCTTCAAGGCGGCAATAGCTTGACTTCCACAAATTAAGAACTACCTGGAGAACTACGTCATCCTCAGCTATTCATTTTTAAGTTCGTACTTTGCTCTGTGGAAGAAAGTCAGGTGTTCACTGCTTTGAACTGAATGCTAATACTTGACAAGCACAATGAAGTTGTTGCGTATTTTGCAGCCTGAGCAGCTGATTGATACCGCTTTGTTCTAGGCCAGTGATTCACGTTTTTTACATAGCTTACCCTTTTATCAAACAAGATTACCAGATTTACCCCCAATACACTCAACGATGCCCATTTATTGAAAATACAAAATTAACAAACTCTTACAGTTTAGAATGATTAATAAATATTTACATTGGCTACATTTTTTGGTTCAGTAAATTTACCCTCTTGGAAGATGAAATTTGCTCCCAGGGGTGAATTTACCCCAGGTTAAGAACCACTGTTCTAGGCTGATGTTGTCTTCTGCTTAAATTCCCATGTGCCTTAAGGAAATGCTTTCAAAGATAAAGCAAAGGGAGTAATATAGCAGTTAAGAATTTTGCTAGTTGTTCGTCTGACAATGAAAACACTGTGCATGAGAACGTGGACAGTTTGAATAAGTACGTCAAATGTGTCACGCAGACTTGGTTATTTCTTCTTGAAAGAAGATGCACAGTTAAGACCCCACGTTTCAGAACGTCTCTATGTACTTTTATGTGAAGCTGAAAAAGTAAATCGACCTTAATGGTTTGCAATGAAGTTTAGTGGGTAAGTGGAACATAACAAGTACATTTACCACCATGCGGTGTGATTTATTCATCCTTCCAGCCGTTTTTCAAAATTCAGTCCCCTTGAAATTAGCAGTATAGACAGAGCTTAGCCTTAATGCCGTCCAAAAAAAGTCAACTTCGGGGTTGTACATCTTGGTATAGCTTCAATCCCTGAAACTTTGTTACCAGTGAATTGTTTTTGTCACGTACAATTCCCAGGATGCAAGCAAATAACTTTCTTTGCCGTAAGAAATATTGGACAACTTGTCGACAAATAAAAGCTCTAGGTTTTCTATAGGCTTTAGAGCAGTGGTTCTCAAACTGTGGTACGCATACCACTAGTGGTACGCGAGGGCTTTTCAGGTGGTACGCGAGCAGCTTTCCTGTCATATTGAAAAGCTTTGTTAA
>JGI24021J15306_10012363_pt1 | contig 10599 bp, 8 predicted proteins | sample Ectturendosymbi1_FD_15306 | JGI IMG/M metagenome (IMG submission 15306) | reverse complement strand
AAACAGCTTTACTTGCGACAACAACGTTTGCGTCAACTCCGATTGGGTCTGCGATGGAGTGGATAACTGTGGAGATGGGACGGACGAAAAGAATTGCAGTAGGTTGCTTTCTGCACAAAACAATGTGGTGCTGAAACCTGAATTATTTTAGGAGGTTACCTGAGGAAAGAATTTCTGTTTTTGCCAATCTCATTATAAGTAAATGTAGCTTTATTCATTCATCAGCCGTTACTGCCGCATATATGATGAATGAAGCCAGAGAAGACTACTTGGTAACTTTTAAAATTTTTACGATTTTTATGAACCCTTTTCTATAATTTGATAAGTTGGAACTTTTGGGTCTATTTTTTGATAATTTTACGAGACTTTTTGAGCAAATTTCTTCTCAAGTGTATGTTGAAGGAAAACATGAATTGTTGTCTGTCAAGTTATTCGCAGGTTACCTTTGCCTGCTCGGGCTTGTTGAATTAAAGTACCGTAAAAACAAATGTTTACTTTAAATAGAAGTTTTTCGTTGGGGTGGTTTGCTCTCTTCATGTTCTGTAGATAGTCAGCGAGGGTTATTGCTGCAGCGTGGTTGTTAATGAAAACATTTTGCGTTAGTGCGATTGGCAGTAAAGCAGCTCCAAATTTGAAACTCTGGAGGGAATGGCTTTGGGAAGCAAATTTTTAAGTGGTAAAGTTATGAGTCGTTTGTTAAACCGCGTGTTTTTGTTCACGTTTCACTGGTAGCCGCCAAAGTTGAATTTTGTTTTTCTTTCAACAACATGTCTTAAATATTGGTTGATTTATCTCACATTTTACAGATTACGATATTCCTTGCTTAAACAATCAGTGGAAATGCACAAACAGTAGCCAGTGCATTAATATCACGCAGCTTTGCGACAATGTGCGAGATTGTGACAATGGAGAAGATGAAGCAGCTCCAGGAAAACTATGCTGTAAGATTTACAGCTGATTTTTTGCTTTTACCTCAGTTTTTTTCAGGATAGCTGTAGCGTTGAAACTGTTGCTAAGTTATATTTAGGGCGATTGAGAAAACGTAGATATGCACTGATGCAAAAATTAATTTTTCTTCAAGGAAGTCTTTACTGTTCGTGATGAAACTTAATTTAAAACGAAAAAGTATTTGGACTGCAGTTGGAAGTATACATTGCATTATTTTTAGCAAACGTTGCTAAGCATGCAATGCGATAACCCATGATGAATATAGAACTCCCTAAAAAGTGGTACAAGTTTTCTTTTTCTGGTTCCATCACAAAAATGATGGTAAATTTGTAATACACTTGAGTCCGCCATATATATTTTTACAATGAAACCTCTGTGTAACCACGAAGTATCTGGGCAAAACTGAAAGCGTTTTCGAATAATTAGGCAACCCTTTCAACTGCCAGCAAAGTTCTCTTTTATTTTTGCGTTGACTGGCAACACATCAAAAGCAGGTGATCGAGTGGGTCATTTCTTGACCAGCAATGCAGTTTGGAATTCTTATCCTTGTTTGCTGTCCGGTATCTTGGATTTACGAACGACGTTTTCCACAATTAAATATTTTGAGTAAGCAAATCACTAGCGATTTCATTATCAATAAGACTCAAGAAATGATGAATCGAAATAATCAGAAGGCCAAACATGCTTTCAACAGCAAGAACGTTATACGTATTTTTTCAGTTATACGCAAAGGGGTACGAAACGGGGTTTGCGAGGACGGCCATTTGAGAATTTGCGCGATGAGACCAGTGCAGGTGAATTTTCAGGGAAAAGAAGAATATGTTTCAGTTCAAAAAAGAGCAGACAGTTTAGCGAGGTTGTGGCAGTGGGATAATTCAGGTGAAACCTTTGAACGAAATAGACACGATTTGTTGTTTGCTCTTCACTTAATTTTGTGGAATTATAATATCTGCGGAAAATCTGTCATATAACAAGCAACTGCGACCCGCTTTCCACGAAACACGTTGGTCACAGCCGACATAAGAATTCTAGATGCTTACGAAATTTTCAGGGGTATCGACGACCGATCTTTTCAAATAGGCTTGGGGTGTGCTTATGTTTGCATGCGAAGAAAACATGAACCAAAAAGATGATTATCGTGTGTTTATCAGTTTGAGAAACGAATCTCAAAATAGTTAGTTTGGTTCGTTTTTTTCATTAACCCGATATTGCAATCAACAAAACATTGCACTCTACACCATCTTTACCATCTTAAATTTCCTCATGGCATTAACACAGGTGAAACGTGAATGAGCTAATGCATCGTTTTTCTGTCTCCATGACTACAAAGAGCAATTTTATTTCAGCATCTACGCGATGCGGTATCTTGAGTTGCGACTATCGATGTCACTCGACTCCTGATGGTGGCGCCTGCTACTGCGGACAAGGAATGCAAGTCGCTGCCGATGGTATATCGTGCGAAGGTAATCAGCGACAGCTAGTGGCGACCATGATTGAGTAGAGAGGCTTCGGAGGGCGCCGAAGGGCCTGGTTAAATATCAAATTCCAGAAATAAAGATTGCAACTAAATTCATGTACTGTAGCTTGCTGAATCGTGTGAGGAAATATGGATGTTGGATACTCGTAAGGAAGCATCGATGCTGCAGTTGAGATCTTAACATCGAGAACCTTACGGTGTTGTTCCTGCAATGCACAGTATTTTTCAAACCCTACTTGAGCTTTGATTGAAATACCTTCGTGGTTGAAAATCACTCAAGTATTGCGTAGATCAATAGACAGCTGTTTTAATGTTCATTAATATCTAAATAAAAATTTTTTTGAGAAGAAGTGAAGTTCACGGGCATGTCTTCGTTTGTAGCTACGTTCAAAAATCGCTTTCTCAGCAGAAAAATTTTCCAAGGCTGCAGCTTGTTTTCCAAAGATATCTTTGTTTTAGACTTCGACGAATGTGCGGTGTGGGGAATGTGCGAACAAATTTGCGTCAACACTATCGGAGGATACAAGTGCGAATGCGCAGAGGGTTACGTAACTGAAATTACTGACAATCACGTACACTGCAAGCCGGAAGGTATTACCCTGCTGCATTAGTCTTCTGTCTTAATGCTGTACGGATGATAGTTGTCAAACAATTCTGTGCAACATGTGGAAATAGTATAAACTGGTTATGATTTAGTTACACATAAGCTAAATTGTTTCATGAAACCGTTGAGTGAATTTGAAAGATCGCGAACTGAAAAACGCAAAACGTAAATCAGAAATAGTGGTGGTTTTGCAGATTTTGTTTTCAACTTTTTATAACACAAGCTCATTACGGCTGCGTAATTTTGTGCTTTGGTTGACCTTTGATTTTCAAGATTCCCGATCTGGGCACGCACTGTTTTTTTTACTATGCGCGAACACCATTCGTTGCTCTTCAAGCAAGAACTTTTGTTCTCAGAATTTTATGCTGTGTCTCTAGCAAAAATTCGGTGTTTGCAGAGGGAGAGTTAAAGATTATATTCACAAGCGGAAAAAACGTCTACATGTACGAGGCTGAAGGAGGCACCCAGGAACTAACAAATGTTGTTGAAGGCGAACAACCAACCGGTGTCGACTATCATTACGATCTGGGAAGAATCTACTGGACTGATCCTAATCTTAACAAAGTGAGTGTTTGTGAAACTTTAGTTGGTCTTAAAAGAGTTATGTTATCTTTGCTTACAGCCAAAATAAATAGGGTCACAAGTCGCAATATGCTCTCATTAATGGATATACAGCTTCATTACAGATGAATTATATGCAAAATGAACTGTTAAATCAGCTTTGATTTTCAAGATTTCTAACACGTTTATACCAGTATTGAGTACTTGTCCAGTTTGTGATTAAATGGAGCTTGAACTTTTTCGTAAGCGTGCTTAATGTTGACAACCATGCTTTCTTACAATTTTTGGCGACAATCAGAACGATTGTACTTTTGTTTTTTCCCAATCGCCGCCTTAATGCTTCCATACTGTGTTTTCAGAAAAAGGTGTTCTCAAAGGAAAGAGAAAAACTGCAATTTGCAGGTCCTAGCTGAAGTTAGGATATTTGTATATTGTTTTCTGCCCATCTTTTTTCAATGGAAACCAGTCATATTTATGACTCGCTTCGTCTAACGTTTAAGAAATAAACCTGATTTCTTTAGTTTATGCCGCTCGTGTAGTGACTGCTCGGAAAAAATTGGATCTTCTTTTTGCAGAGGTTCTGGTTGTTCGAATAGGTAGTTAGTATCATTGTAGAAAACGAATAAATTTAAAAAAATTACTAAACTTTCAACTTTTTCAATTGTGCCTTGTTTTTCTCTAGGTCATGTCTTCAAAACTCGATGGAAGTGATAAGAAGGTGGTGCTAGATTACGCAATCGATGATCCCGAAAGCCTGGCTGTGGACTGGATAGGTAGGAACTTCCTTTCTCAAACTTAAACTATACCTCGAAAGAACCATGCTTTAAAGCAGGGGTGGGCAATTACTTTAACTCGGGGGCCACTTTGAGAAGGCCGCGTTCAGCGGAGGGCCATACCTTCTAATGGAAATAGAAGCAGGTCTCAGTTTAAGTTAGCCTCAGCACTGATATTTCTTTAAGTGGGAGGTATTTTCCTTTTTCTGATTAAAAGGTTTTTCCCTAATTGCTTCCGCGGGCCACTGAAAACGCTGTCGCGGGCCGCTAATTGCCCACCGCTGCGTTAAAGGCGTATTAACACATTTAGTATTTTTTGTTTTGATGACATTACTTTAAGACTATTTTATAAACATTTTGTTTTCGTAGCAAAGAGAAACGGGTATTAATAGATGAAAAGACGACCCTTTCATAAATTTTTTTTGCTAATTTGGTTTACCTGTCGTTTTGTTTTGCAAGATGATCTAGTAGAAACATGTTTCGCGAAAATTCAAACTATGGAATAACCACACTGCCAAAAATCCGGCCCGTTTGTGTGAATGCAAGGGTTTTGCTGTAAATGCTGAAAACTGGTGGTTCGATTGCTTCATGCTATTAGTTGCAATTCTGTGCTTCTTTTTCGGATGCACTACGTCACTTGTGTGTTGCAGGTAACAATTTGTACATTGTTGAAACTTTGGTGGCTCGGATTGATGTTTATGGCCTGCAAAGTACTCACCGAGCTTCGATAATTTCTGACGGCCTGGAAAAACCTCGAGGAATTGCGTTAGATCCAACGCAAGGGTAGGCTTTATGAATTATTTTACTAAGTCTTTACTAAGTCAAGTAGTCGTAAGGTATATGTTGCAATAATCTTAATCTCCAATCACTTGCGTAGTCTGTGATCTCCAATCACAGACTAAAGGTATTTTAAACAAATTTACTTTAGTGTTTAAGTTTTAAGTTGGCGTAAGCGCTTTGCCATAGTTTCCTGTCAATAGTGGTTTGAGTTTGTGTAATTAGTCAGTTTGTAAAAGTCGAAGACCTTTGACTTGCCAGTGGGAATTAGATTTAAGAAAAGTTCAAGCATAGAAAATAAGAACTTGTTGACTTCTTATTTGACAGATTTTTGTTTTAATCAATTGCAGCTACATGTTCTTCACTGACTGGCGAACAGACAACCCAAGGCTCGCACGCGCGTACATGGATGGAACAGAAATCTACACAATAGTTGATACCAGCATGGGTTTGCCAAGCGGAGTTACTTTAGATTTTATTCAAAACCGGGTATATTGGGTGGATGCAAAGTTCGACTACATCGAAACAGTTGACTACCACGGCAAAAACAGGTATCGAGTGTTTGGTCGATATGAAGTTTCAACGAAAGTTCATTTTTGAGCAGTGACCTTTTGCGGAATGGTGATAAATCGTTGTTGTGAAACTCATCCTCTTTTTCTTCGAAATAACGGGGTTCCCACGCGGAATCGAAAGTATTGAATTGTGAAATCGGTTTTGAACGCCTTGAAAAAGTATTGAATTTGGCCAAAATGTGCATAAAGTATTGAATGGAAATTCTAAATTGAGCCATTTGTTTGTTCAAATTTTATTCTTTACCACTAATGACAGTTTTGCAGATGTGTTTTGGGATTGTGTTCTATGAATAATTTTGGAAAACGGAGGATTAGTGACGGTGTTAAAGTCTTTTAATTTAGAATTGAAAAGGTATTGACAAACTATGGAAAATGGTTTATAAAAATGCGTGGGAACCATGAATTAAGAAAAAATTGGTTTGTGACTTTGTGATTGAAAACAGCCGCGTCTATGGCGTTCGGCTACTTTTCTGCTTTTTTTCATCTTGGATGTTGGTTAGATCTGTTAGTGTGGGCATTTAAAAGAACGACAAAAGGTGGAGGAATAAGCTTTACTTACCTAATTTCGTTGCCATGCACCTTCAAATACATTTAATGGTTACATTAGATCCTACGAGAATAACCCTATCAACGTATTCACAAGTACAGCCAATGCCAAACTAATATCTGTCTTAGTTGAACATTTCCCTTGACCATCAATAAGTAGATTTACGGGACTTTGGAGAGAATTTATTGGTGTTCTTTCAAAAATATCTAGTTTCTGCGAAGTCGGTACATCGAGTAACTACAAGGCACAGAGTCTCATGCAGTTTTTACAATTAAACAACGACCTTGTGTAAACTAAGGCCTCGTATATTTGCGTAAACCACCGGTTTAAGAACAGTCGCTCTTACTTTTCAATAATACTGTAGCGAATTAGCTCATATTTTAAATATCTGTTCACAGACGAATTGTCGTGTCCGGGAGCCACGTTTTACCTCATCCATATGACATCACCTTGTTCGGACATGACGTGTTCGTAACTGACAGAACAAAACTGGCCCTTCTTGCAACAGAGAAGTTCGGCGGTTCGGACATGGAGGCTCTTACAGCGAAACTACCTTCTCCCCCAAATGGCGTAACGGCTTATCACTCTCTGCGCCAACCACAAGGTACGCTTCACTCTGTTGTAAATGCTTGCTGACTCGTAATGCTGCGGAATAGCTTTTGATAAGTTTGCAACATAAATACCAGTTGTTCCTTGAGCAATGTGAGAATTGATCGCTGTTAACATGAGTCTTTCGTCGAAACATTCATTCAGCGGTTCAGTTCTTTTCAAACTTACAGCAAGTGTTGCGTTATGCAAAACTCTTTTCCTGTTTTATGTTGAAATTTTTGACGCTTTTCAACGTCAGCCAAAAGCTTGTCATTGTTCTTAGAGCTTCTGTGTTTTAACTTGACATTGCATTTTATATTTTGCATTTTTCGTAGGAACAATTTTATTCGTTTTAAAAGGTGTCCCTGTATTCTATAGCAAGCTACTATACTTCACAAAATGTCTTGTGAAACTGAAAATTATTTGTAATTGGAGCCACTGGACCGCTATTAACTTTTAGGATTATGCAAAGTTTAAAACTGTTTGTATTCTTGTGCTTTCATTTAAAAAAAAAAGATCTTGTGCAAAAACAGATGGATGTTGCCTTAAAAGAGATTTTGTTGCTTACTGCAGTTGACAACCCGTGCGGAACGCAGAACGGAGGCTGTGATCACTTGTGCGTGTTGAGTCATGTTTCCGACAACAGTGGAGTGGGATACACGTGTAAATGTGATCCTGGTTTCTCGCTCAGTTTTGCAACAAAGAAGTGCAACCGTAAGTGACATCTTCAAGAGCGTTGACCAACTAAACGTTTTTTCTATAACCACCCGATATTATTTTACCTCATACTAGCGTATGCAGTACGTATTTGTTCATACACTCTCGTGCTTCTCCATTCGCTGACGCGACCCAAACTAGGTATTGCATACCTGCGAGCATTCAACGAGAGTTTTGATAACTTTATTGCGTGCTCATTTCTTCAGCGATCACGCAATTCCTGTTGGCCTCCTCTTACCACGCGGTTAGGGGCATCACTGGCAATCCTCGTGACAGAGATGATGCTATACTACCGGTCCTCTCGGGAAGCAGCGCCTTTCTAGGCGCAACAGCCGACGCTGTCAAAGGATACATTTACTACGTCAACGCCGCTGACAATGTCATCCACCGGCGATTCGCTAATGCTTCAGGTATGTTTTAGGATAATGTCTTGTTCAGCGCAGTCGTCGACTTGTAAGAGTTTTTCAACATTTTAATAATTGTTCTGTGGAAGCTTTTGAGCAAATGGCAGTATGCATGCCTTTATATTTAGGAGGAGCTTAGTGCAATAGCTGAGTTTTGAAAAACGTTTCCTTTTCTATGAGAAATAGCCGTACAACTGTTGAAAGTGTGACAGAAGTAAAAACCCNCAGTATCTCATTGCTGGTTCGGAGAAAATCTGACATCTTGTTTTCTGAATTTTTNTATAACAGGTGAAGAAGAAGANGTCGTTAACAATAGATTACGAGTTGTACGAGGAATATCTATTGACTGGACCACTGATAACCTGTATGTTCTCGACACTGCGAGGCGGTCGATATTTGTAGTGAACGCTAAAAGGCCTGAAATGGACAGGAAAACCATTGTAACAGAAGGCTTGGTGTCTCCAAGCAGCGTTGCTGTCAGCCCTTCCAGGGGGTGAGTTTCAGAGTTTTCCGACAAGTTATAACTGGCAGCCTTCTTGTAATTGCGATCGTGCAACAAAAGCAATTTGCAAATATGCTTAAAATTTGTCAGTGAATCGATTTTGAAGTTGACTTTAGTGCCAATGTACAAAATGAATCAAACATTTTTTATTGATTATCATCGCCACAGTTCTAGTGAAGAGGCAGATTGCTTTTAATCGTTAAGCACAAGGTTAGAGCATTGTGGTGGTCAATACAGTGGCAAAACTTGGTTGGATGTGCATCTGCGTATTTCCAAACTCAACGCTATGTTATTCACATACTGGGATCAGTCTAATTATAGAGATGCAAAAAACGAAACATCAGTTTGTTATTTTCTAGCCGCCATCACTTATTTTAAATTGCTTTATTTTTTGTATTCCTAACAAGGTAAAGTTTCTTTTCTTTCTAACAAGGCAAAGATAGAGACTGAAACTTGGCGCTGACTTCATCGTGGTTTAATTTATATAACTGCGTTTGTGGCTGTTTTAAAATAAACTAAGTAATTAGGTTCCTCAAAGGTGGTGAAGTTGAATCAATCAGCAAAATTTTTTGAAATAGGAAATCTATTTCACATAACGCTGCGCATTCTCAATTCTTAAATCTTATTTAAATGACACTTCGAAATAGACGCTCGCTTTGCTTTGATAGCCAGTTTGTTGCTTTGTGTCTTTTTTAACGCTTCTCAAAGGTAGACATTTTGTACACTTGGTGGTTACACTCTCCTTGCGATGATTTCTTGTGATCATTTTCATTGCACATCATCAACTGACATTCGGGGCCACATAATATTTCTACAGAACTTCGAGATTCGACGTGTAAACCGTGTTTTTGTGTGTGCAGCCGCGTGTCGCCTGGCCTGAGTTGACAGCGGGAAATTTGTCAAGTGCAGTACACCTGCCATCATATGGTTTGGCTTTCAACATTTCAAGAATGTTTCTTTAATACATTTAATGCAGGTATTTGTTTTGGTCGGACGTTTCGAGGCCTGCGAGAATCATGAAGGCTTACATGGATGGAACGCATGCCGAAGTTTTGGTCAACACCACCATGTACACTCCACAAGCTTTGACGGTTGATCACTCGTAAGAACGTCTTCGAGAAATTTGTCTCTATTGCTGAAACGTATTTTCTGAATCTGCGCATCCAGATCCAGGCTTAGATTTCTGCAATGCAAACATTTCTGCCGTAAAAATAAATTTCGGATACGCTAGAAGTGTTAGTCGGGGCTGGGCAACTACTTTGGTGTGACATTCTGCATAAACGTGCTTATAACAAAAACAACTGCTTTTACCAACAACCAACCATCGCTAGGCTACTGGCCGTGCAAACAATTGTTCACAACTTATTGTTGTGCTTATGAACGTCTTGACAGCCGCTCAAGCGAGTTGCGCGAAGCGCTGGTCAGAATTTGCTTGCAGAACGGCACTCAAAGCGTGTTTTAAACAACAAAATCATTTTAGGCAATTTTTTCGGTAACTGCCTGGCAAGTGGTTCTGGTAATGCATTTTAATTAACTTTTTTAGGTACGGTTACGTCTACTGGTTGGACACTGGTTTTCAGAAAATAGAAAGCATCAGTATCTATGGGTTCGCTGGCTCAAGGAGAACATTGAAAACAAACCAAAACCTGGTATATCCATCCGGACTCGCGTTTATGGACACTTACATGTAAGAGCTTTCGAAATTGTTGCGTAACGAAATAAGATAGATTATATTGAAAAAGCGGTATTTCACCAGCAAAAACTGATGACAGAAAAAGGATTCGATTGCCATTGACTGCTATTTTCTTAGATTGGTTTTACGCATAACTCGCTTTTATGATGGTTTAATTTTAATCTTATTTTTGCAGTTACTGGAGTGACAGCAGACTAAGAAAGCTCTTCCGTGCGACGCGATACGGGTTTTATTATGAAGTTACTGCGCAGGTTGTCCGNGATGATATGGATCCCTTGTACACCCTCTATGCCCACGACAAAAAAGTGCAGGCAAGCATCTGTGTTAAGCTGTTGCGCTTAATCCAGTTTTTTTTAAGGAAAATGTTAGGTGTCCGGTATGGTCCTGTAGGGACCGGATTATCTCTGATTCTAGGGACCCTATGATAATTTTCGCT
>JGI24021J15306_10012362_pt1 | contig 10600 bp, 9 predicted proteins | sample Ectturendosymbi1_FD_15306 | JGI IMG/M metagenome (IMG submission 15306) | reverse complement strand
TTACGACTTTTTGCTGCAATTCATAATAATAGGCCAATAGCGTATGGGGGGCCCCACGTGAAATTTCGGGGGGGGCCTCACTTACCCTTGCCACGGCACTGCCTGTAGTCGAGGCTTCTCTGACCAGTTGCGTAGTCAACCCAAACATTTTGCGGAGGCCAACATGTTTGATTTTAGGCGAATTACACTATTTTCTTTGGGATACCGCCTCTCAAAGCACAAAATGACTATATGTTCTAAAAATTTTTTGGGTTCATGGCCATGTAGGCCTCCCCTGGCTGCGCCTATGTCTCTGACACTATTGTTCCTTTAGCAATACCAGTGCTAGTGGCAGTAATTCGGAGACTATCGTGCATTGTTTTATCTGCCATTCAATTTCTGTTTTTACTGTAGATTTGAGTTGCTTCATCGTGGAAAATGTACGTACTCTCGCACATGTATGTGTTTCCAAACGTCGAGCGCATTTCTAGTGCGAAACCTTTCAGTTTGGGAAATCTATCTTTGCTGACTAATTTCCAGAAGCTCTTTACAGTCTCTACTACCGCGTTAGTATCGTAGTAGCTTACATTTTTATTAAAAGATGTTATGCTTGTTCCACAGTAATTACAATCACCTATTGCAGGGATAATTTGGCTCGAGAGCTACTTTGAGAATGCCGCATTTAACGGATAAAAAGACAGATTTATTTGATGTTACTGAGTTCATTGCGCCAGACGGACTATTCTAGACAACGAACGCTGAGGCACCGAAAAAGCACAGGAGTTTTTCAGTCAGGTGCCCCAACGGAGGGTTAGGGTAGGGCCGTACCTTCTAATTTGGTCGTAAAATATATAAATGAAACAAAAACAGCAGTGTTACACAGAAAAGGTATTATTCATTTTTCTTGTGCAAATACACTTTATCCAGCGCAAGCAATTCAATGAGACAATGTAACCTCACACGTTTTTCAACAAATAAATTTGAAGTTTTTTTCTGAATGATATCGCAACAACTGCAGAATCAGTGGCGCAGCCAGAATGAGGCCGAAGTGGCCATGCCCCTCCCGAAACAAACTTTCAAAGATTTTTACTGGTTAGTTGTGTCAAATTTCAACTGTTGGAAAACGTCAGTGACTGAAGTCGTGATTGACTGGCCCTTCCCGAACAAAATTATTGGCTGCGCTACTGCCAAAAGCATAAGGCTGCGCATTAAAATAGCGGAGTAAAACACATTCAACACTATGACAGGGCAGTTCACAACTGCAAAAACATCAGGCTGCGCGAATGTCTCGTCGAGTAGCAGTCGAGCAGAGAAGGCATGTGGCTGGGATGGCGGACACCCAGGGTTAACAATTTGAAACTTGCTAAACCACACAAGAATTGAGAATGCGCAAGAAAACTTTTGTATTTTTATTATGTGGCTGTGATATGTAGAACTACTGGGGGAACAGAAGAGATATGAGCTTGTGTGAGCCGTTATAATCAATCCGCCTGAACTGCCAATAAGGGACGTCGGAACAGGGGTGCATGACGGGGCACTGCCCCACTGCCCTTTGAAAGGGGAGCAACGGGACACAGGTGCCCTTACTCCTTACAAGTAATTTCATGGTTTATCAAGATAACTTGAAACAAATTTATTGCAGCTATTCGCGCACACAAAATTTAGAATGGTTTTCTATAATTTATGTTATTATTTTTAAGGTCAGCATTGTTGCTGAACATGTAAATGCGAAGAGAATGGCTATTATAGTGCTCTTCTACACTGAACTCAAACAAATAATTTTCAACTCGTGGTACAGTGCCTCAGAAATATGGGCGGCCGCAGGGGAAGAACGAGCATTTGCCCCCCTTGGAAATTGGGACTAAGAATCAAAATTTTCTAGAAAACCTGACGTCAGCAGCTCAATTCCGTTTAATTGACTTTCAATGACAGTTTATTTGCCGGTTTTTCGCTCACACTGCACTTGAACCAGGTTCGCTGTTCTGGTGTCATGCAGTGGCCAGCTTGCAGGTCGCTTATTTGTCTGCAGAGGCAGGTTGCGAAACTGCGGGTGGATTGTTCTACTGTTGGTTTTTATTGTGGAACAATAATGTGGCAGCAAATCTTCTAATGTTCACTTCAAGTTATGATAGTAGGCGTTATGCCACATATGATGTGACTTATGAACGCAGACATCTTGGCACGTAATGCAGCGAGACAGTGACGCCGGAGATCGGGGGCATTGCCCCCTGACCTTTCATAAGGGGGGCAACACGGCTGAGGTGTCTTTTACACAAGAGAATCATAGATAATTTCATGGTATATCAAGATGAAGTTGAAACAAATTTGCTATACTTTTTTAAAATTATTTTTAGGTCAACATTGTTTAACAGAAGCAAGCATAATTGGCCACAATTTTTGTTGTTTTTTATTTAAGTTTCCATTGGCGTCAACATCCTTTTTACTACCCCCTGCCCTACCGCGGTTCCGGCGTCCTTGCTGCCAATTAATGACGAAGCTCGAAATGATACACATATTGCAAGCACAGGCATGCGGCTGTATTAGCCCACACCTAAGGTTGCCAGATTAAAAACGAAAGGGGAAACTAGTGATGCATCAAAAAGTCAGCTAAATCAAGCAAGGTGAAAGAGGAAGGTTTTAAAATTTGAATCAGTAAATCAATCAAACGTCCATAATTATCTTTCAATCTTTTTGGTGCTTTTCACTTGATCGCACGGTCTGGAAAAAGTTCACGTCGCTATCAATTTGATTGTGTGTGCGCCGCGCACCTATAGTATAGGTCTCTGGTATTGAAGAATGTGAGAATTACTGGTATTTGAACACGTAAAAACTAGTCTTGACAAAAAAACAAGTTTCGAAAATATTCACTCTTGGATGACCCCTGCTTTGGATGCCCGGGGCTGTCGCCCCCCTCTGCACACCACTGCCTCCACCTACCGTACACTGTTTTTTGATACCCCGTAGTTGCGGATAATCGGTAAATTTGGATTTCGGGTTTAAATCGGGCGTCTAAAATAAATGTCGTCTGGCTCGGACTTTTGACTTCGGGCTCAGGCCGAATTCAAGCTTCAAATTGAGGTCCGTTTACAACTCTGCTGCAGACGATATTGCGCGTGGTAAGGTTGTCAGATTCAAGTAACTGGTATGAATGTTAGGTTATATTTAATCGCAGATTCTTTTGTGTCACTCGTAGATACGAGAATTCGTCTGTCAACTGAAACACTCTTGAAAGGAATGCAACTTGAACTGTACTATAAATGCTTAGGCAAGGCTCGCCACCAGATTGTAGGTGGGCCTCGCCACTTTTGCCAGGATTACCTAAACACCAAATAACTTCTGAGGCCCTTGCGATATTCGAATTTCTCTTGTAACATTAGATCTAGGCTGTGAAAACCCAACAACAGTTATTCAGTGAACACAAAAAGCAAAAACTCTAAATAGTTGCCTGCAGTAACCCCAGGCAAACAAAGCTTTTCAGTGTGAAAATACTATGTTGTTTCTGTCACCAGACATAGTCTACTGGCTACAAACTTTGCTCCACTCGCGGGAGAACAATACAGTATTTATTGTTGACGTTTCGAGAGTCTGCAAACTCACTTTCTCGGAAGAGAGGCAAGAAACAAAACCAAAGCGTACACACACTGCATTTCTGAAAATTTTCAGAACAACAATACAGTATAAAACTTTCATGATGAGAATACCAAGATTCATTTCTATTCTTTGAAAGTTACTGAAATTTCAAAATTGTTGTGTAATGTTTCGAAATTTTCTTGGGAGGCAAATGCCACCCCCTGATTGCGCGCCAAACATACAAATTCATGCTTTGAGTCATTGCGTATCAGCTCTCGCGAACATATCCACGTCTCTTTTCCGAAGGAGGGCATTCATACATGGTGAATGTATTTGAGCTTCAATGTTTGTGCATTCTTGCTGTGTGAGGTCGGGGCAATGTAGTCTGACAATTGACATGATGGCCTGCTAACATACATCACGGCGAATGGCCGCCCAACGGCCTTGTTGACCGTTAATCTATGTCTGATCGGACCGTATAACGTTACGTTGTTCGACTTCACATTCGAGTGTATTGAAGACTGAAGGGTTTGTTGTACTGTATATCTGAATATGATGAAAGGATATAATCAAACTTAGAGTGCTATTGGAAAGTTTAATATTAAAGGCCAAAGTGGTGAGAGCCTTTATTTCGACTTGCTTTAGTAGGCAACCTCAAGACATCAGGTCGCTTAGTTGAAAGACTGACCTGAGCTCCTGCAACAATGAAGGTGATGATCCATCAACCAGAAGGGATTTATGTGGAATCGCAAACTACAGCACGTTCCTCACATCCACCGAAGACACCGCATCGGTCCCTGCATGCCTAGCTTGGCGGTACAAGTCCTTTCAAATAGCCCTGCCGACGCTTCAGACGATAGATTGGAATTACACACACAGTGCTCACTTTTGAATATAAAGCGAACACTGACGGCCTATTTATTCATACCGGGGACGATGGCCATGTAATACGACAATAGACACACCATTAAGTTAAACGCAAACAGCGTTTCGGTCAAGTACAGTCAATCCAGATGTGACGCGAAAATGCAGCTGCCGCTTCATGTGGTTGGCGAAGACTAGCGTCGAAAAGTGAAAAGCATGCGAGAAAATGAAACATCGAAAAAATACACTAAAAGCATAGATGTTAGAGTTGCTTTCTTCATTCAAATGACAAATACCACGTGCTGATTCCATTATTTGCACTCTTGCACTCCAATTTATAGACCTGACAGAATATTAGTGCATTCGTGGTAAAAAAACAAAAACAAATAAACTATTGCTCCCACGCTGATCAATCCAACCATTCAGCGAGTTGTTAGCGCGCACGAACGAGAGCAGTATTGCGAAGTTACTCGATAGCTTGCAGGACATTAAACAACAGGAAAAAAAGTCAGCCATGTCTCTGATAGCGGATCAAAAATGGTTGCTGCTTCGCTGAACAGAGCAAGTCCTGTGGATCAACATCCACCTCTTTGCACGTAAAACTTACTAGAGTTCTTGCTTCCATTTCTTTTTTCGCAACTTCTGAGGATCCGTTAAAGGTCGCACTTAATCGCATGGCGCAGAATCCTGTCAACGCCTGCGTTTGATTCGTCACAAGAGTTCACTTCGTGGCGTATTATCCGAGAAAACGGGTCCGAGTCAAGTGCTGACTTCTCCCATAGATTCTGTTGCGTCCTTGTTTGGCTCTGCGCCTCCACCCGACGGAGCATTTTTAACAGCGTTGTTCACCAGCGCCGGGGGCGAAAACTGCATCCACGGGTCTTCCAGCATGGAAGGCTTGAAGTAGTTTCTGATTGGCTGCGATGCAGGACTCCAGCTTTGGCACTGTCGGTCGGAAGACATTCTGTTTCCGTGCCAAGAACGTCGGTCGTTCCCTTTGTGGAAAGGTGAGCTGTGCCTTGCGGGTGATGGTGAATGCGGCAGTGGAATGAAGCCGGGACTTCCATATGGATAGATGGGTGAATTTTGTCTCCACGAAAACGATCCCTGTCTGGAGTTCTAAACACAAAAAACAGCGACTCTTAATGGAATACATACAAAGGACACAATTTTATTAAACACATTGTATGGTGCGATCTCTAAGCAAACAACAACGTGAAAGAGCATGCAGCAAGTTATTCGCGATGAATGGGGATCTTATTGGTCGCAGCTGTATTGGTCTCTCCATGATTGTTTGTAAGCAATAGTTGGAATCTTTAGCTCACGGACCAGAGCATTTTTTAGAAACCAATCCATTAATCTTTCATGCAATACAAGCCAAATTACAAAAAAGGTGAAGATAAGAAAGGACTTTCAAAGACTGTGGACTCAGCATGCAGAGAAGTGAAAGAACTGAGCAACTCTGTGGGTTTGAGAAAAAATGCTTGATGAGAATGCTATGCTGATTAATGGATGAGGATGGTGATATTCACAAAAAAAGCTTAACTAAATCAGGATCAAATGTCAATAAACCTTGATCAGGGTTCCGACACGTTTTTAAAAATCATTTTCCATACTTTTTTAATCCCTTTTCAATAATTAGTTTAAAAAGATCAATGTCATTACTTCTCTTCATTTTAAAAATTCGTAGTCATGAAACTCAACTTTACACATTGCATAACACTGCATAAATAATCACCTGCTTTGCCTTCAGGAAAATTCTGCTCAAATGCTTCTGATTTCTTTTCCATTTAGAATTTCCATATTTTTTCAATACTTAATGTAGAATTTGGCCAAATTCAATACTTTAAGGTCTTGAAAAATGAAAACCGATTTTGCAATTCAATACTTTTTTAATACCGCGTGGGAACCCTGCTTAATGTATGGTGTTGCAACCTTTCGGTCGGTGTGGTGGTGAATGTGCGGTTCACGATGAACGGGATGCGAGCGAAGAATAGCACCTATATGTAAGTGGCACGAATAGAGTGATTGATCTCTATTGTTCCTTGCTGCCACCGTGTGAAACTTCGCATGCATGCTGCTCGGGCTCTCTGATCGCAAAAAAGTGGCGCTGTGACTAGGATGTGAAGGTCGTGCCGTGTGCAACCTTCACAAAAAGAACGTGGGATCGGTGCAGTTCGATGCGAAAAGGAGAGGATGTTGTTGCAACGTCTCGGTGGGCGTGGAGTTGGATGTACGATTCACCACCAAAGAGACGTGCACTAAGAGAATAGCACCTATATGTAAGTGGCGCGAACACGTCATAATAGAGTAATCTCAGCACGTGACCTCTATTGTTGCTTGCTGTCACAGTGTGAAGCTTTGCGCTGGTGCTGCTGGCAACAATGATGATAAAGTGACTGAAAAAATGATGGAATTTAATTTGCAGGCAACTCCAAGCAAATCTAAATTTGTGTCAATCTAGGTCTTAGTGCTATATTCTTTGAGGAATGGTATCAAACACACTGGCGTCTGATGTTGGTCTTAAAAAGGAAAAAATAGTATAATAATAACTGAACGGGTCTGCATTTAACTAAAACGGCATTTCTCATCATAACAAGAGAGTGTGGTCAATGAACAACAAGTGTGGACAGCAGCAACAGGGGACTCGAAATTCCTTCACGAATTTCATCAATTTCTAGTGGTTCTGCTGGCTCCACACCAACACAGGACTAAGCCAGGTTGGAGATGCAATCATGCCACCTGATTCTTGGTCAGCCTCTGTGCCACTTTCCCATGGGTGTAGCTGGCAGGACTTGTCAATTAACAAAAAAATGTGGTTCTATACAAAACATGCTCAATACCACCTCAGTTGTGTAGTGTTTCATCACAGCTGATGAACCTAACTGTGTCTCAAGATTGAGTAGGCAAGGTTTTCCTCAATTATTTTCCTCTTAATAACCTCTATCGCTCAGTCACCATTCTAGGAATAAAATCATCCCTGAACAAATGCAAACTGCTCAAAAATTGATTTTCAATATTATCACTCGAAGATAGGTATGTGCTACAAGTGTACAAGACTTAAAGGCAGGAGCAAAGTCAATGCAATTAAACTTTATCCATAGGAATACAAAGTGAGTGGTGTGGTCCTTGCCTCTTCAGTCTTCAATGCCTGCAGAATAGTTGTTGACTATGCTGCCGCACACAAAATTATTTTTAACTGCAACAAGACAACCAGTGTAGTTTTTCATCCTAAAAGAATAAACAGCCTGCAACACCAGGTGTTACTATGAATGTTGTGCATGTTAACAGCAGGTGAAATATCTTGGTTGACTTGTTTCACACTTTAATGAAGGGTGTCAGTAATACTCACAGGTAAGCAAAAGCACCACAAGTTTAGAGGCACCTTCACTCTGCTCCACTGCAACAAAAATTCTTGGTTTCTTGCATGTCAATGTATGTGGAACAAGTACACAGTCTGGTATTTGACAGACATTGTTATATGTTGCAACAGCTGCATATAACCCATAACAGTGCCTATTAAATTTTGTGCTACATGTTGAAAAATTCAAATTTTTGTTAACACCATGTGAATTATTTTATCAAAACACTTGATGTCTTGATTAGAAACAATATGTATGCTTCTGTTTAACAACGTACATCTTCAACTAACTTTTATCATCTCAGTTCATACACCTGTTGCTTCAATCTTACATGTCCTTGTTTTTCTCACACATTGCAAGGCTTCAGTATGATGATGAAATGCAATAGTTACTATAGTTGGATCACTTACAATTTGTAATTGAGCTGAATGTAATTAATTACACATTTTATGTGCAACCACATTTATTCTATTGTAAGCTGCAGCTTATGTTTTTTTCATCATTCCATGTGGCTTACAGTTTTTTCTTTAACTTGAAATGGGAGATTCTGCGAGCATTTGTCAAATGTGATGATAACAGCTCAGATACACTACAGAACAGCTCTTTTATTGGAAAGTGTATATAGGCCTTAATATTTTTGAAAGATGCATATGGTTGGATTCTTGTTTGGTGAGCTACAGCATTGTTCCTAAAACTCAAGAATGGTTAAAATAATTGTGTGAGTTTTAGATAAAAGTTTCATTATTTTTATGTCTTTGGACCACACTCATGGTCATTATCGAAAGGGTTAGTCAAAGAACATAAAAAACATAAGTCATAAAACATAATAGTGGATGTTGACAAGACTAAGGAGATGCAAACACAAAAGTAATTTGCCAGAGATTATCAAAGTGGGATCAATTACATAATAATCAATCTACTGTAAACATCTAAATATTTATCTTAAGGCAGTGTCTTGGTAGCCTACAACGGCTATGCAAGGTGAAGTGCTAGGGTAGCCAGCAACATTAAAACCAAAAATCCTGGCATATTGTGGTAGGGATCACTTGCCGGCAGTGAATACGCAGCCAAAAAAGCTCAAAATGAAATTGGCATCTACCTCGCCTCTATGGGTATGTAAGCCGAGTTAGCAGTTATGACGTTAATGATTCATGCTCTTGTGACCCAGGGCATAGTCAAACATTACTTGCAGTTAAAGCTTAGGATTTCATGGTTTCAATGCATTTGAAGTTGGTTAATATAGAAATGTTATTTTTTTGTTTAAAAGGCAATAAAATCAACTGAAATCAACATAATGCAATAATTGGAAACTATATTAGTGAAGTTAATTTGACTAAAGAATACTAAATAACCTGCATAACCCTAAACCTATAAAACCCTAAACATAAAACTCTTAAACCTAAAACCCTAAACCTGAAAGTTCAAAAGGCTGTTTACACTATGGATGAGCCAGCAGTTGCCAGGCATAATCCTTTGTTTTGTTGCATCAGGTAATTCTACGCCTTGCACAGCTCAGCACAGCTACTCTTAGAAGCAGTCATCAGTGTAGATCAGCCTTATAAAGTCCTAAACTTGAAATAGTAATGGGAGCACTATAACAAAAGCCTATGATAAACCTTAGGATAGTACAGACATCACTGCCAAAGCGACTATCATTGTATGTTCACCCTACTACTATATAAAGAAACTCTGAGTCTGCTTTCTGTTTATGATAAGTAAACCTAAACATGCACTGGATCATGTGGGCGCTGGCTACCTAGACACTTCCTTATCCTAAACATGACAAATAGTATAGATTGCAATCACAAATATTATGTTGTGGTATATTTTAAATTTAATTTATTTTTGAAATCTTTAATGTTTGCATGTCAAGGCATAAGATATTAAAAAGCACAGACATGGCACTGTTGCAAAATTTTGTAAGCTACATTGAATAATAATAAATCAGTTTCATTTTAAGGTAACATTTTCCATTTGAATAATATGAGCCCAAAAACAGCAGTTGTTAACAAAGAAACATTCAGGTATTTGATAATGTCTCAGCCATTGCCGTAGCAGACCAACTCTGCCCCGCCAAAATGCTTACAGGGGCCCCCCTGATGTGATTTATAAAAAACGTTTTCGACGTTATGCTACATCTCGAGGTCAAATGGCCTTCAAAACAAAATATCCTAATTGCAGACACAATTTTGGCAGAATCAGGCCCACAGCCAGGTTTTAAGGTTTGGGGGATGATACATTTTTAAGGGGAAATATACTTGTTTTTATCGTATGTTTAAAACAAATTTTTCTGAGCACAACAAAATCTGGGAGGCCTAAAACAGATTTGGGCGGTAACTTCCCCTGAATGCCCCCTGTGTCTGCGGGCCTGGGCAGAATCGTCGCCATAAAGTCTTCCATTGGAGCCTTCAAGTTTGTACAACGGGGATAGACATTCTAAAAGTTTATATTTGATTCACAACATGAACAGCATTTGCAGATTGTACATTTTATTTATAAATATTTTTCGTAGTTTTCCACTAAAATTTTTTGAACGAGCTTAACACTTTGAGAGCTGGCATACGATATATTCGTACTTCGATTTCAGCCTAAACACAGCAGTTTTCAGTTGCCTTACCAACGCCCTAGCTCCTCTGCCGATTGCGCTAGAGAGCTGTTCAAGGGTTCAAACAGATCGGCCAGTCTAGTAGATTGCACTCGAAAAAAATTTTTGGTTAGGGGTGTGGATTTTTTGTGACTGATGTCATAAGTGAAGTAGTTTTAGGGTCATTTTGGCTCATGTTGCCTGGCCTAGGGCCCAACCGCTAGGCCAAAGTGTTTCGCTG
>JGI24021J15306_10012361_pt1 | contig 10600 bp, 9 predicted proteins | sample Ectturendosymbi1_FD_15306 | JGI IMG/M metagenome (IMG submission 15306) | reverse complement strand
GTTTCTTGTCCACATCTAACATCTGGATGGGCATCAAGCATGGCTCTCATCAAAGTAGTTCCACTTCTGGGCATTCCCCCAATGAAAATGAGTGGCATGTCTGTATCATATTTGAAAGTCTTCAAAACATAAAAGCATAAGTAAAATAGGTATAAAAGCGTGCCATCTTTTGCAAAAACTGCAGTGGAACGTATGAAGACAAGAAACTACAGGAGCAAGGTCATAAATTAAAGTGGTTAAGTTACTGTGAAATGCAAATAAACATAAAATTATCAATTCATATACGTTTTGCTACAACTGCTACAAAATAAGGAAATTTTTTTCACTTTTAAAAATATTAGATAAAGTCTCAAGTTTACAGGTTGCTATATTTTCTTTAAGGAGCAAACGATGGGTAGATGCAACTTTTATAAGATGAGAAGTTTTCTCTGTACTTCACATACACGACCAACTTGCAGAGTAAGAAGAACCCTCTAGCAATGAAATCGAAACACGAGTGAACTCAGAGCTGATATTGTCATCTGTGGCGCACAGGATACTTGAAGTGAGTGGGTTAAAACTATGTTTGCGTCATAGTCCTGCGTGTTTCGGTGTTGTACACATTGGCCATCCGTTGAAAATGGTACCAAAGTTTGTTTGTTTATTTGTTTAACAACGATTGTGCGACAGGCAATAGCCTGAATGGTGCGCGGTTTTGTCGTGTCACGTCGAGCTTTCAAAGAAACAACTACATAAGAAACGTAACAGCAAGCACAAAGACAAAGCGTAAAAGATCACAACGAGTGCAATCAGCATATATTACAGGATTCCAGAAAGACGTCAACAGCGTTAGAAACAGCAACTGCAATAGGGATAGACACATCAGGTGCACGAAATATAAACAAACGCAACAAATAAACGTTGCTCAAATGATCAAACCGCTCAGTAAGTCCCTATTTGGTGAGAATTCGACGAACAGTATTGTAAACGGCAGCATGAGAGGTGTAGTGAACGTTGCAGTAAAATAAAAATTGTAGTTCGGTCTCAATAACGTCACATACGCAAACAAAGCTAGTAAAATTTTGACAGTTTACACCTTTTTGGGTCCCCAAAATACTTAATTCTCGCCCATTGATTAGTAATGTCATTCTAGTTTTCAAGCTGAAACACCATTATTGTCATGAATGTCTGTCAACTTCTTTTTGTTTCCAGGCAATGCTACAGACCCCCGTTGGTACCGCAGTCAACCTGTGTAGAAAGATTTGTAGACAGAACCGGATTGTCAAAGCGCACCCGAAAAATTAAAAAATCAACAAGGTTTCCGCTTCAATTTGATGCGATTGTCACTTTTGCAACACTAAAAGAATAAAGGTACTCAAAAATATTACAAAGTTACTTTGTGTCTGTTGGTTCGCTCGGGGGAATTGCTTGAAATTGCTTCATCTGACATCTCTTCTCTTTCCTCAATAACTGAGTTTTTCACATTATCCTGGCCATTCCAATCTGTGGCAAAGCGATAAACGAAACAGATGGAACAGATCCAACAAACTATTCCCAAAATAGATGCACATCCCGGTCTTGTCCTCATTTCAGCTGACTTCAGGTTTCAGCTATAAAACCAACAGTTTATTAATTATAAATGCAATAGACTTGTTTACCTACGAACACAAATGTTTTAACTGCTCTTGTTTTTAAAAAGAGGCCAAAAATGAGGCTTTCCGAAAGAGGTCATATCGATGAAAGAAAGCTGAAGAAATGGCAGATTTTTCTAAAAATAAATCTGTTCATCTTTCCTGTGGATTTCACTTTCTGAAGACTAAAAATCTCATTACAGAAACTCTCTTGTCAGAAGTTGGTTACTTATGCAGTGTGCGTCCATTATTGTTGCAGTTCATAATTTTTTTATATAAATACTGTTTCTTTCTCTCTTCTATGCGTGGTTTCCACCTTTCTCCTGCGGTGCAAAGGTAGGCCTAGACACATGTTGACGATTTTTGCAATACTCGACTCTTTGCATTTTGCTTCACCTTTTACTGCATTGTCTGATTTTTACGTCATCTTCACGTTAATTTGTTGTCGTGTATCAATTGCTTCAACTTGTGCGTTTCTTACTAACATCGAGACGGGAAACTCGCCATCCCATTGTTCTTTTGTCGCCCATCTGTACATCATTCAAACCAGTTTTACAAAAACCACGGATTCTAAGTTTAGCCTTAACTTTAACTTTTTCATATGTCATGAAGATCAATCGTTTCGCTTTACGCATGGTTGCATTTGTACTCATAGAATGTGTCGCATTTTTATTATGATTCTACTTTGAATGTCTAGCATGAGCCTCACGTGAATGATGGAATAAAATAGATAAACCCGAATTCGAACTTTTCTGAGAAAAATTGCAAGCTCAACCACACATGTAATAATGGTGTAAATTTTATGTAATTATGACGTATGAACTTCTGATGCTTTATGTAACATGTTATGAGCAAAAATGGAAATGCTATGTATAATAAGATAGCGATCACAACGATCTATGTCCCACAAAGCAAACCAGAAAACTCTCCAGGGATGTAGGCAGGGGGGAAATTCGCGGTTGCTTCCCCAAATTTGGTCTTCATTTACTGAACCATTGAAAAAAACTTGTCATGAACGTGTATAAAGCCAGTCACTTATTCCATAAAGCAATTTTCGCCCATCAAAAAAATATTTTTCTGACTCTCGCCCCACCCCGCGTCCACAAAAGGATAAACAAAGACTCTTGTTTTAATAAACTCATTTACCAGCGCGCGCGTTCGTTTGTTCATCTGATCAGTTGTACTGCAGTTAATAAGCATTGGGCGGGAGAGATTGTCTGGAATGAGTCGCACATAGTATTAGTATTCACCAACACAGACTTGAAGCTATTTTTTCCATCTCTTTTTCCATTCGTTCCTATGACAATCAATAATGCAAAAACTGATGATCTGAATGGGGACATGTTGGATTTTAAATTCAAATTATTGTTTTTTGCGTTACTCCATGTAAGACTTTGCAAGACGTTCTATTTTGACATTAATCCAGGGTTGTCCATTCACTTTCTGTCTTAGACTGACTGCACAAAGCGCTAAGCACAGAACTTGGCAAAATTCGTTGTAGGTATAGTTCTGGCAGGTTTCGTTGTGACATCGTATCAAATGGAAAGTATTAGAAATTCAGAAGTATGATTCTCGCAAATATAATTTTTAATTGAAGCGGATTTGAAAAACTGTTGTACCTTTTTAACCAGTCATTCGGAATTTGCGATTTTTTGGTACGTTTAAGGTCGGGCATAGTTTTAGACTTCCAGATGCATGCTTGCAAAAAACAACTGAATATTTATCTCTCTATTTTCTTGCTGACACCTTAGTAAAATTCTTCTTTTCAGCCATCAGATCCTAACGTATCTTAACAGATAGTACAACTGATTATTCATTTAGATGATTTGCCCATTCTGTGCTAAAAAAACAGCATTAGCTGATCATTCCCGCTGCAAATTTGGTTTAATAGGCCCTGGGTTCGCAGCAAAAGGCAAAAAATGCTCAAAGCTACGCGCATTGACTGGAATACTTTTTAACGTTCATCCAAATTACCAGCCAATCGTGCAACAAAACTGATTGTTACACCACTTTCATTTAACTTTTGAAACCACTTCACTAATTTGAAGTACATTTTTGAACCCGGATACGGTGGAACGTGACAAGACAGCCAGCGATTGGTGCAGACGTGCAGCAAGGACAGTGAACTTGCACAGTGCACGCAATAAATCGTCTTGTCTGTAGCTCCGATATTTCACAGATAATTGCAAATACTTCACGAATTGCAGTTTCCTTTGAGATCAAACAAGTTCTGTTGGTCATAGATATTTACTGCGCCTGCAGCTAGTTTAAAAATATCTAGATTTAAACCTCCACCCATGGTTGGTAAATACTTCCTCAGCGCAATGGCCAGGCGAACTCTTATATACGGCCATAGGGCCAAAGCTTTGTGCTTGAAGCCCAAACGTGGTTTTTATTTATTCTTATATACAAATATTTTCATTTACACAGTTTAGCAAGTTAATATTTCCTGGCTGACCAGATTTTCATTTCTAAATCCACTTCATGCTAGCCTTTTAGCGTACTCTGCAACTTTAATAGTCGTTAAATTCAACAACTTTTGGCCAAACTTTCTCTGGGCATTTCGAATGTTTAAATTTTTTTTGGAATGGGGTATCACATGCAACTTTGGCCAAAATTCGGCCAAAATTTCAAAAAAGCTTGAGAAGATAAAAAATCCAAAAAATATGTGCCAAACCACTTCTGAAAACTGCCAAAATTTCATAATTTGGCCGCAAAAAGGCCAATTTCCCAACCCTGCCTCCACCTATACTACTGAAAAGTCTTTGAAAAGGTACAGGGCTTGCGCGTTGGCACTGTGGCGTCACGTGGATGCTGTGATGTCACATGGGATGCTTTGTTCGATCCAAAAGTGCAGTGACTTCGTTATACAACAAAATATTTGGAAGATTTTTCACAATTTTCTTGAAATATGTCTGAAGTGTAATCTCAGATATCAGTGAATGTTTTGACAAATTTATAGAGTATTATGCAAACATATAACATTTTGGTGAATCACACAGTTCTCCGTTTTTCTTTCGCAACTAAAATAGACATAAATCGAGTTAAATTCAACGTTTTTTTCAAGAATGTTTGAATGAATCTTTTTAATACATTTTTGCAGGACAGTCAACCCAATTCACATTATCATGACGTTTTTCTTTTGACCAAATATTCAAGCGATAGATCTGTTATTTATCCCATTTACGTTTGTGAAGAAACACATTTCTTGATAGCAAAAAATATTTTCTCCACTTCAAATTTGGCGCAAAAACTAGCTGCGTGTCTTTTCATTTCATACGACTCATGCAAATAGGGGAAACAACTAAGCCCTTGGCTGCTGAAAGAAAGCGTGGCGAACAATATTTACGACTCACATCGATTCATGCATATCGCCAACAACAAAAACACGTTTCACAGTTTTCCTACGCACGGTTTGTCAGAATGGATATAAATCATTATATTATAAGTTATTCTGATCTATTTTGGAGAAAAACTACAAGAGGTGTAATCTGGGATTCAAATCGTGTGAAGGTCCCCACCCCTACTAGAAACTTTCATCCACTGGCTGGATCTCTTCGCCACGTGAACATACCTAAATAAATATTTCTTTAGAACCTAATATCATCTTAATTAACAATAACAGTAGTTACGAACTTTTTTGCTTGAGGTCTTGCTTCAGTTGATCGTCTTTCTTTCAACGTTATGAAAAATATTGTTTTAAGAGTTACTATAATGAATGATGAGAGTCTAACACAACTTCCCTTCGAATTGCTTTTAGTCAATCCAGTTTTCATTTCTGTTGATTTCGCTGAGAACCAACCTGATCTTTCAAAGTTAAAAAACATTGACCTACAAAAAATTTGTGATTAGTTTGAACTGTACTTTGATCAAAACCAGGAATCTCAAAACTTACAGGTAATTTTATGTTTGTTTGCGGCAATTGATTTTTTTCATTGATACAATTTTTTTTCATTTTTGAATTTTTCATCGGACAGCGATAGTTGAATGTGCTCCCCAAGACGAAAAAGTTACCGCCCTAGTGAGATTTTTCATGAGTGTACTTTTCAAGTTTTCATCATCCTCATTTTGTTTTTAAGCCACAAATTCAACTAAACTTTCTTCAGAACATCGCACAGAGTTTTAGCTGAACGAATGCAACTGAAAGTCATTAACATACTTACCAAGTCGCGCATACCATTTATCTCTACCTGCAGCTTAAAGCAGTTGTACAAAGGGAGCAACTGGAGAAGATGACAGGATTACTGGGACACCATTCTACCTCAGCCTACACCCTTTTTGTTCAAGTCAGTGAAACAACACCATTTTTACAAGTTTATGGTCGCAAAATCACTACACTTGAAACCTGCGTTTTTCGCACTGCAAAAATATTTTCCAAGCAGCTTCTTTTCTTTCATTGAACAGTCCCAGCACAAATAGTTAACATCGAGTTCTTTCTAATGGTACTGAACATTCAACCAAAAAGCGTCTGACGTTGCCTCTTGCACTTTGAGCAAGCACCAGTGCCACCAAAGGCAAATCGAAAAATCTTTCAACTCAAATTTTAAGCTTCATCATAAAAGCAGAAGTCGTTTCGTAGCGGGCATTTACAAAATTAAAGCACAGGCAAATGGTGAATGCAGAAAAGTAGAAGGCTGAGACTGATGATGCAAAAACATTTGGAAGAGGCAATTCATCCTTGAGCGAGTAATGGAATGAAAAGGGACCAAAATTCATCCGCAGTGGCTCGTTAGACAAAAGGATAGCCCAATACACAGCCACTTTCTTCAGATGTAGCGATTGCTGTTTGAATGGGCTTTCAGTGAACTCAATGCAAGGCCTCTCTTACACAAACGTTCCCACAGCAATGCCTTCCTGTGGTGTCCCTGATATCGCAAAAGTTGCGATATGTAAGTGGCGCAAACTCTTCCTCCAACAGTACAGTTGCACAACTACTACCATGAAATGCCCAAAATTAATCAAAACCATCGCGCATCAGAGGTCGCGTGCGTCACCAAGGGACTGCGTTCGGGCTTTCTCCCTCACCAGCCATCCANAAGTGGAGGCCTAACTCCGCTCTACCTGCATGCACTTGGGGAGGCGGATAGGACAGAGAAGAGTGTTTTTGTTCTAGGAGATTTGAAAGCCACGGGGAAGCAGCAATCTTAATACAAACTAATGACTGCAAACTGGAGCATCACTTCACTTGTTGAGGCAGAAAGCAAAGTAGTTGAGGAAGCCAAACGATATTTTCTGGATGTTGTTGGCATTTCTTCGACTAAACGCCGTGTCCCTAACAATGTGCATTTCGGAAATAGGTGATAACTCTTCCACTCCGGTGTTGAGCCAACACGGTTTGCCCAGGCTGGAGTGGGTTTCGTGAGATCCCACTTAGCGGGCTGTGCAGATGAATGGAATAAATGGATCCTTCTGTGGCGAAGGGCGTACATGCTCAGGTTGAAGTTGTTAGGGTTTGGAAGACTTCTTCACTGCACATGTTGGGAACGATGCCGGGGTATGGAGGGGTGTGATTGGCCGACATGGTGATGCTGACGTAAATAATAAAGGAAAGTCGTTGCTGAAACTGTGCTGTAACAACGCACATCATGAACACTTTTTTCCAAAAGAGAGGTTTGCAGAAGTACACCAGGTGCAGAGATTCGTTGGTCAATTGTCACTCGCTGATGGTTGCATCGTTTTCACTGAGTTGTTCCAAGCAGTTTTGGACGTTAGTGTCAAAAGTGGTGCACAACTGCTGACCCATTACCACCTGGTGGTTTGCAATTTACGTGTTGAAAAATCAACAGGGCCCTACCTAATAAATTGCGAGGCCCTGACGGACAAGGATGTACGAAAGACTTTTGCAGACAGCGAATCGCGCACGTAGAAAAGGAGTTGTCACTGTTCAAGACAGCTGTAATTTCATCAGCTGCTCGGACGTGTGGACGGAAACGACGCGGTGTGACGACAGGCAGGCAGGCTCGGAAAAAAATAAATTGTTAAAGATGTTGGTGTATTGTAGAGGTCACCAACATGGTGCCCGCGGGCGCCAGGTCGCCCGCACGGACCACGTGGGTCGCCCGCGGTTTGTTCTGACAATAGCATAAACATGATCAGTGTCTTTACATGAATATCTTTAATTTTTATTAATTATAACTTGATTGAAGACTAATTGAGCAAATTTTTATTTCAGAAGTGTGTGCATCAAACTGATAGCCCTTCGCATTAATCTGTACCAAGAAGTAGCTCTCTGTTTCAAAAAGGTTGGTGACGCCCGGTATATTGCATATAGTTAATCGCAAAAGATGTTCAAACATAATGTGTGGTTACAGATGGTAAAAGACGTTTTACCTTTTCATTATAATACACTTCTTACCTGTTGAATTTGAAAGCTTTCACGCTAATCCCGCAGCAGAAATCGTGTCTGGAGTGTATTTGACTACTCAGTGCCTGTTTCAAAAGAATACAACCTATACTGATTCTTAGGTAATAGTAACCTACATCACTGACTTTTCAAACACAAAAACTATCTATGAACCATGTTCAAGAATCTACTGTTCGTGACCAGCAATAAAAAATTGACATAAAAGCTCAAGGAGGGTCAACCAACGATCTGTAGTATCGGTGCACACACTGCTTTCTCTGATGCTTTCTGATCAGAATATCTAACTCAGATCTTCTACATTCGGAAATCGGGGAGGCAGTTATTTTAAAAAGTCATCATGTTTTTGCCGACGAACACCTTCACACAGGAAGTCTTTTCAGTTCTTGTAGAAAAACATCTTCCTTACAGGTAAGTACGTGTCGGTGAAAAACTGTGGTCTTCTTGAAACGTTTTTCTAAACATTTCCGAACACTGAAATGTGGAGCATAGCTTGAATGACATTCTTGCTTTAACTCCAGATATTTATATGCATTTGATTCATATGCATTGGCAATAAATACAAATAGGAGTGTTACATAGACCACCTGTAATACTGTTCAGAGGCAGAGGCTTTGTCAGATGAGGCAGGATAAACATGGAAGGACACCCTACGCGGACTAAGCTGTTCTCAAAAACAAACAAGCAAAACGTTTGCCAAAAAATAAGTTACTATTTTATTGGCGCTAATGCAAAATACAGGAAGGAAATAGCTAAAGGTGTGATGTTTCATCATTGTCATTATTCTTATCACTTTGAAGTGATCTTAAGTCGATCTGTTCAGCTTCTTCAGCACCAGAGGCAATAGTATTTGAGAGGTCTTCATATGCAACGCCTTGAACGATGAATAGTCAGGGAAACCATCCGAACAAGGCACAGAACTCATTATGACCTTTTAATTTCCGAACGAATCTGCATACAGAGAAAAAAGTGTTACGCGCATCACCACACACGTAGATACTGCATCACAATATGAACATTTATTATTTATCTTTTATCTCATGGCGAGAGGTCGAGTAGTACAACTACAATACTGCATGCATACCTTGCTTAACACCCATTCATCGGGATCTCCGTAATAGGGTCTGGGGTTGGTGGGGTCATACCCCAGTCGCACTAACATGGGGGCAATCTGGGGCATGTCATGCATCACGTCCTCAGGAATCTGACCAAACCATTTCGTCAGCGCTTCCAAATACAATGGTCTCTGCACTTGATCTGTTGATTGTTCAGTTCTGCGAACGAACACATAAACATCCCAGTTCAGGTTTCTCGGGGATCGACGCCACAAGGCTTCTTTTCATGTACTTTGGGAATTTTGATCTTTCACGAATTTTCCTAACGTTCTGAGACAAATTGAATGTTGTATGAGTTTTTCAAAATGTCTCTATAATTCTATAATAGAATGTTGGGGTCTTTTACGAATCCATGTTTATTGGTTACCTGGTGTGCTACTCGACCAGGACAAATTTTGCCATGATTTCAACATGTGTTTCTTTGCTAGGGTCTCTGTAGATCCCTGGTTAACTCAAGTTTTACTCGCTTCTAGTCAGTGCTCCACAATGTACTAATGCTTTGTGGTTTGTAGGTTTCAGACCCCAGACCGCACTTCACATAACCAGGGTCCCAATGGACCCCAAGTATTGCTTGTAAACTTAATATAAAATATGTGTTTCCCTGCGCACAAGCGATTTTTTGTGAAAACGAGCAAACATCGCTACAAGAAAATAAAAAATACTTTGACCAGACCTTCTGGAAGTCACACATCCAAGAAAAACATAATTTAGTTTGGAGCTCCATCACCAGACCCAGCATAAAGCGTTACGCGCTTTTCGACGTTACCTGACTCAAGAACAAATTCGAGTTTGATGAACACAGATCGGTACACAGGTCAAGGTAGAAGATTTCGTATAATCACATGCACTATGCTCAGTTGCTTTCTTCAAATTTGTAAGCCAACCAATAGGTTGATTAGGAATTTGGTGTTCCAGGTTTTGTAATTTTGTCAAACTTCAAATAACATGCCGAAACTTCACCATGAGCTTTTCAACTATTGTTTTGTATTTCTCACGAATAAGCTCAAGCATATAAAACGCTACAAGGTAATAGAACATTTGCAGATTAAATTCCAATTTCAGTGGAAAAACATGCAGCCACTTGTTTTGTCCAAAACACCCAGAGGCTTTAATAAAGATGGCATGTGAAGACCAGCAAGTTTTCTCGACAGTGACTGCATTTGTTGCAGCTCCCTTGCTTGAGTGGCATCTCGTACAATGGTAAAGGTAAGGCACGTTCGTGTAACTCCTGATATACATTGAAAACCCAGCGCTGATAACACAGTTACGGTTTCAAAGCAAACTGGGAAAGTGCCAGATTTTCCCAGTATTCTTAGTACCAGATACTGTAACTTGTCAGTTTTGGAAGGATATTAGCTACGTTTAACAGTTCCTTTAAATTTTCAGTTGCACGACGCACGACCTGAGCAAGGCAACTCTTATCTCTGCAACATCTATCCAATACATGATCATTTGCTTATCTCTGCAACATCTATCCAATACATGATCATTTGCTTATCTCTGCAACATCTATC